>OBLI01000431.1_pt1 | contig 44482 bp, 41 predicted proteins | sample 1519701 | NCBI WGS metagenome assembly OBLI01 (sample SAMEA3663005, study PRJEB22513) | pig gut metagenome | biome: pig gut; feature: pig-associated habitat; material: faeces | place: France | collected 2012
CAAACACATCTTATTGTTTTCTGTATCTGGTTATCTTTCTCCAGTTTTCCGGAAAACCCATTTTCTCATACAATTCTTGCTCCGATATACTATCATGTTTCTTAAGATATTTATCAATCAAGGCTTTAAGTTCATTTATAAGCTCTTTATACCACTGATCATTCAACATATATCTCAGTGCAATTACTACAGAAAACAAATCATTTTTTCCATTCACGATTCTATATAGTATATGCCTATGTCACTTTATCGAAGACTTCGCAGATATTCCTTGTGTTCCGGACTAACTCTGCGGCTTTCGAGGGCCTTCTGGATTGCCTTACGGCGAGTCCATTCCTCCATTCTCCCTTTTTGCATATAAGGCAATGCATCCTGATATTGCTTAGCTAGGGCAGTGGCAAAATACCAAGCCACCATCATACGGACGTAATATTCTTTAGAGGAAACCTCTGACACCTTGGCCAAATACTCTCTTTGGTAAGCTCCATCATCCAGATAAAAGCTCATGAGAAAGCCAATGGCCAATCGTACAATATAGGTATCCTCACTAGCCAGCCATTGATAGATTTTCTCCAGAAGCTCAGGGAGATGCTTGCTCAAAATTTTGGGCCGCAGCATATCACAGGTGGCCCAGTTGTCTATATAAGGCAAAAATCTTTCCAATTCTCCTATACAGCTTCCATAATCCTTGCTTTCCATAATAATCAGTCCGTGAAGATTATTTTCTTCATAATAGTTATGTGGAAGCTGTTGTAGAAAATCTTCCTTCTCTGCCTCAGACAAGTCCTTAACAAATCGTCGCAGAACAGGCACCCTGATACCAATAATTTTCTCCCTAGCAATATTAGGCATTAATTTGCTATGAAAATCCCCATAGCAAACATCCTGCAGCCGAAATAATTTTTTCTTAATGTTATCCATCACACTTCCCCATCCTCTGCCAATATTATTCCCTTGCACCTAAAATCCAATTCATTCAAATATAATTATATCACAAAAGCCCTGCCAAATAGGAACCAGATTCTCTATCTGACAGGGCTTCTCTTATTTATTTGGTAATTAATTAAACCATTTCATTTTTAATCATGTACTCAGCAATCTGGAGGGCATTGAGAGCTGCACCCTTACGAATCTGGTCACCGCATACCCAGAAATTCAGGGCATTATCGGTGGAATAATCCTTACGGATACGACCTACTTCTACATCGTCCTTGCCGGAAGTCTCCAAAGGCATTGGATAAATCTGCTCATCAGGATTATCAGTGAGGGTAACACCTGGGAATGCTGCCAGTACCTCACGAGCCTTTTCTACAGAAATCTCGTCCTCAAACTCTACGTTTACAGACTCAGCATGGCTTCTGTATACAGGAACACGAATAGTGGTAGCAGTGATTCTCATGCTATCATCATTCATGATCTTCTTGGTCTCGTCGATCATCTTCATCTCTTCCTTAGTGTAGAGATTGTCCTTGAATACATCAATCTGAGGAATCAGGTTGAAAGCAATCTGATAATGCTTAGCCAGAGATGCACCAGGCAGAATATTGGCAACTACAGGACGGCCCTCGTTAATAGCCTTTACCTGCTCCTCCAGTTCAGCCATAGCTTCCTTGCCACCACCGGATACAGCCTGATAGGTGGATACAACTACACGCTTAATCTTGGATACATTATAAAGAGGCTTCAGAGCCATAACCATAATAATGGTAGAGCAGTTAGGGTTAGCAATAATACCCTTGTGGTTGGCAATAGCCTCTGGATTTACCTCTGGTACAACCAATGGTACTTCTGGGTTCATACGGAAAGCACTGGAGTTATCAATAACTACAGCACCAGCCTTTACAGCAGCAGGTGCAAAGGTCTTGCTAGCAGCGCCGCCAGCAAAAAGCGCAATATCCACACCCTTGAAGGAGTCCTCGGCAGCCTCCTCAACAGTGTACTCCTTGCCCATGAACTGAATCTTCTTACCAGCAGAACGCTTGGAAGCCAGCATCTTCAGCTCAGCAAATGGGAAATTACGCTCCTCAATCAGATTCAGAAATTCCTGACCTACAGCACCAGTAGCACCCAGAATAGCAACATTATATTTTTTCATCTATATACATCCTTTCAAATGTTAATCAATATTAATCCATGACCTTGTCCAAGCCGATTACCAGACCGGAAAGGCTGCGTACCTTTTTGCAGGCCAGGCATACACCTGGCATAAAGGACTCACGGTTCAAGGAATCATGGCGAATAGTCAAAGTCTGACCAAGACCTCCAAAGATAACCTCCTGATGAGCCACATAACCTGGCAGACGAACGCTGTGGATATGCATACCATCCACATTGGCACCTCTGGCTCCCTGCACCTTTTCGCTTTCCTCTGGATTGCCCTGCTGATGAGCAGCCCGCACCTCAGAAATCATAGCCGCAGTCTGGAGAGCTGTACCAGATGGGGCATCCAGCTTCTTGTCATGATGAAGCTCTATAATCTCCACCTCTGGCATATATTTGGCAGCCTGCTTGGCCATCAGCATCATCAGTACAGCGCCAATAGCAAAATTTGGTGCAATAAAGCATGGTACATTGTTATCCTTTGCCAGCTGAGCCAGCTCGGCCTTGGACTCCTCAGAAAGACCTGTGGTACCGATAACAGGAGATACTCCCTTCTTCAATGCCTTGACAGCATTGCCATATACCACATCTGGGCGAGTAAAGTCTACCATAACCTCTGGCTTGGTATCCTCAATGGCCTGGTCCAGATTGTCGGTGACAATTATACCGGATTTGCCCATGCCCACCATTTCACCGGCATCAATGCCGGTTTTAATATCAACAGCAGCTACTAGCTGCAGCTCCTGGTCCTCCATAACAGCCTTGACAACTGCCTGTCCCATTCTGCCGCAGGCACCGCTGACTAAAACCTTAATCAAAGCTAACGCCTCCAAACAATATATTTCTCCTCTGTGGAGATACATTTACCATAATAAAGGAAAAAAGCCAGATATGCAAGTCTTTTCCTAAAAAAATCCACTATAAAATAACAAAAGTCCATTCATCAACCACATTTTCCAGTAAACGCAAGTTATTTTTAAGGATATGTTCTGTATATTCCATAAAAATAGCAGTGAGATGGCTTCCCCTCTCACTGCTTTACTTTATACCCGCTTATGCATTTTGCTAGCAAATTCTTCTGCTGGCAATGGCTTGCTGAAATAATATCCCTGTATCATATCACAATCATATTGCCGAAGCAAATCTACTTGGAATTTTTCTTCGATACCCTCAGCTACCACTGTTCTGCCTGTATCATGGGCTGCCTTTATCATATATTTAATCAGACAGCTATCCCTTTCTGACATATCTGGCTGCCAACTGTCAAAAAAGCTTTTATCCAGTTTTAGACAGTCAATAGGCATGGAGTTGAACATACCAAGGGAAGAATAACCGCTGCCGAAATCATCCATAGCCAAGCTAAATCCGCTGGATTTAAAAATCTGAAGGAACCTTATTAACAGCTTAGAATCCACAGAAGCATCAGTTTCCAAAATCTCCAGCTGAATTAAATTGATTGGAATTTGGTATTCTGCCAGCACATCCAAGGCATATGCCAGAAAGTTATTTCCCCCCACGATATTTCGTCTGGATATATTAACAGAAATTGGCACAGCCTTGTAACCAGCATCCAACCATTGTCTTAACTGCCGACAGGCCAGCTTCAACACATGTCTGTCCAAAATCTCCAAATTGCCGTCCCGCTCAAAAAGAGGTATAAATCTTCCCGGTGACAAGAAGCCATACTCTGGGCTTATCCAGCGAATCAAAGCCTCCGCGCCATGCAGCTCCGGCTCTGCGCCTTTGATACCATATTTAGGCTGATAGTACAGAACAAATTCATTATTTTCTAAAGCCTGCTGGAAATTGTTCTCCAACAGTTTTTCTGTGCGAATTTTTTCTGCCAAATTGTCATCAAAAAAACGCACTCCTCCCTTGTCACTTATCTTTAACTGCTTCAAGGCGGCCCTGGCCTTGGTAAAAAAGTTTTCTGGCCAATGACTGTCTGTATCTATGAAGCTGTCCATAGCAGGCAGAGAAACCGAGCTGAGAGACAAAGTGCCCTCCCCTACATTTTCTTTGTTAATAAGATGCCAATAGGCTCCAGCAGAAAGCTGAATATTGTACTTACCTTGGGCACAGTCTCCAGCCTGAATCTTCTCTATCAATTCCTTTAGACGGCTTTCTACCTTTTCCTTGCTCATATCCCAGCTCACCAGACAGAAAAGACCTCCATCTCCGATATAGCATTGTTCCTGCTTTAACAGCTGGCTTTTTAGTATTTCGCTTACCTGGCGGAGTACATTATGACCGAAGGACACGCCTAGCAGCTCATTAATGGTTTTCATACCACGAATATTTAATATAGATACACAAAGGGAGCTATGCTTATTTTCAATTTCTCTCAGCATATCCCTTTTGTATTTTTCTTTATTATACAAGCCAGTCAAGGTATCAATATAAGCCAGATTATAAATCTCCTGGTCATGCTTAACCTGCTGCATTTCTGTAATACCATAGCCAAATAGCAAAATGATCAACAGTATCCCTGTTACAGCAGTGGCATTGTTCAGCACCCCGTTAATGCGTTCTTGAATCACCTCCATAGACAGTACATTCAGTATATAGAGGTTGTCTACCGTATCCAAGGGCATACAGGCAATATAGACCTGTCTCCCATCAGGCAGGGTAACTCTCTCCACTCCAGATTTGTCCTGACGAATCTTGGTGTAGAGGTTCCGCATATCCTCTGGTGCCTCTGGCTGCTGCCAATCATGGAGCCGAATGCCTATTTGCTCCGCCAGCTCCTGATCCTTGGCCCTAACGAACACTGTGCCCTCAGAATTAATAATAAAGCTTTCATCAGGATTGATATTGGACTGTTCATTAAACAACGTCTGAAGATTAGTCATATCCATAGTGGCGTAAAGACTGCCCAAAATCCTATCATCTTTTACCACAGGCACGGAAAATACTACAGCATTAACATCCCCCAGCGCGGTATTTGGCATATAAACAATTTTTTGGCTGCCATGCAGAGATTCCCTGATGCCGACAAAATGTCTTAACTGTAAATCCGGGCCTACAAGGCCTCGACCATAAATATTAATTAAGCCAGCATGATTAAACTCATTGGTTAGCAGTCTTTTATCCAAATCCAATTCCTGCAAGGACTGGCCTTTGCTAATTTTGTTAGCAGCATCATCAGCAATGGTTTCCATATTGCGAAAAATAACCTCTAGCTGGCCATCTACCTTAAAACGGTTCTGCTCTACAATGCTTAGCATTTCTATCTGAACATTGTTTACCAGCAAAACAGAAATCCGCTGGCGAAACAGCAACAGAATTACCAAGGAAACCAGCACCAGTAGAAGTCCGGCGAAAACAATCCGCTTCATGGCAAGAGCACGAATTTTAGTTTTTTCATTTGTTTGTTCCATCACTGCTGCCCTCCGTTCCCTTTACCAGCCAATTCATCTTGTGAATCAAATATTTATCCGAAAGGGCTTCTCCCTCCTTCACCATCAGCCTTCCATCCTGACTATATATTGGCCCATAAAATACATCCCAACTGCCAGACATAATAGCATTCCTAGTGGAGTCTATAATCGCTAGCTGTTGACTGGAAAGTGTTCCAGCTCTAGGAGGAGTAATCTTAATAACATTATTATTCAAGCTAGAATAATATATACGACTGGTAAATCTGCCGTCAATACATTCCTTAATCAATTTGGTATAGAACTGCTTCCAATCCCATACAGCAGCGGTCAGCATAGTATAGGGGAATTTTTCCATATTGTCATAATGATAGCCAATTCCCTCAGCCCCCATAGTCTGAGCCACCTCCAATAGCTGGCTGCTATTCTGATGATAAGCCACTATATCTACAGGAACATCCTCCAATAGCTTCTGGGTAACTTCCTTTTCCTTTTCTGGTGTGTCCCAGCTATCTGTCCAACGCACATGAACTACGGCCTGGGGATTTACCTTTTGCGCCCCTAGGGTAAAGGCATTGATTCCCCGTATAACTTCCACAATGGGCATGGCAGCCACAAAGCCTATATGATTGGTTTTGGTACGCATACCTGCAGCCATGCCGCTAAGGTATCTAGCCTGATACATACGACCAAAATAAACAGAAACATTAGGTGCGGTTTCTGTACCTGCACAATGAAAGAAATAAATATCCGGATGCTGCTGAGCCAAATTAATAATGCCTTCGCCATAACCAAAGCTGGTGGCAAATATCTCCCGACAGCCTTCCTCAATCAATTCTTCTACGGCGATGCGAATTGCTTCATTATCATTGTCCGGCACAAAGGTCCTGTAATGTATCTTTACCCCCAGCTCCTTAGCAGCCTCCTCAAATCCCTCATAATGAGACTGGTTCCAGCCTGCATCGTAAATGGTACTGTCTATCAGCACCCCTACATTATATAGCCGTTCATCCTCATGAACCTTTTCTGTATCCAAAAGAGAATCCTTATACAAGAAAGCTATTATCATCAGCAAGACAATGGCTGCAATTACGATTCCATACTGCTTGCTCCACCAAGATTTTTGCATATCTATTCCTCCCGCCCAGCATATCAACATCTTTATTTTTTATTATAACCTAAAACCATGTGTATTTGTCAATATTTCCAAATTATCTGGCAAATAAAAAGTGCCAAAGCACTTTTAGCTTTGACACCTCTGCTGTCCAGATATTATTTGAGATATTTTATTGTTGCTTTCCGTACATATAGCTGAAATACTGCTTTTGCATTTCCTTACGGGTTTTGGCCGGAGCCCACAGCTCTCCTATGGCATCCTGCCGCATGGCTGCCGCTAGATGACTGTAGAGCTGAGGATTGTCCTGACTCATTTCCTGAATCAAGTCCTTAACCTTCTGACGAATGGTATGTCCATCATAAGGGCAAGGCGATGGTACAGGCTCAAAGCCATGATACTGAATTGCCTCTCGTATTTCCGCTTCTCGGAAGTACACCAAGGGACGAATAACCGTCAAATCCATTTTGTCCAAATAGGTCTTGGGAGTAAAGGTATGAAGCTGTCCTGAATACAGAAGCCCCATGAAAAAGGTTTCCACTGCATCATCATGGTGATGAGCGTAGGCTACCTTGTTACACCCCTGCTCCTTGGCATAGCGGTTTACGGCACCTCGACGGAAAAAAGCACAGGTATAGCAAGGATCCTTGCCTCCCTGATTCTCAATCGTACCAGCAATATCCACAGGAAAAGAAGCAAAGGGAATCCCCAGCTCCTCCATAAAGCCTCGAATACGCTCTGTATCAAAATCCTCTGAAAACATGGGATTAATAGTAAGCGCCTGTAGCTGAAAATTCTTTTTCAGCCGTTTTTGCATCATGGCCATAGCATAGGCCATAAAAATACTATCCTTGCCGCCAGAGATGCCTAGAAGGATTTTATCCCCTTCCTCAATAAGCTCAAACTCAGTAATAGCACGCATCAGCTTGCTAAAATAAAGCTGGGGCAATACAAATTTCTTTGTGGTCACTGTCTTTTACTCAGCTTCCTCAGCATCGCAAAGCTCGTTATAAACAGCCTGAACCTTTTCAAACTCCTCATCAGTAGGATCTACATATTCATCCTCGCCGTTTTCGTCCTTCACAATCTTGGCGATGATAACATTCTCTTCCTCATCAAAGCTTTCATCATTCTCAACATTAAGGCCTACCAGCAGAGCAAAATCCACACCATCTACAGGAATAATCATCTCCTGCTGATAATACAGGGAATTACCTGCATCATCCTGAAACTCTACTACAATGTTTTCCTCGTCCATAATCTCTTCATTTGCCATAATAACACCTCATTTTCTAAAGTTATATACTAATCTCTAATTTGATTGTACCCTAAAGCCTATTGCCTGTCAAAACATTAAATCCTCAGTAGGAGTTCCCGCCAGATTTTTGCTACGGTAATAGCTAACCACCTTGGTCATAAAATCCAAAGCTGTCTTAACCACAGGATTCCCTTCAAAATAATCAATATGACGGGAGAATCTATTATTTACCAACAGATAAAGAACCTCCAGCCGCTTGATGCGCTCCTTCTGACTGGTAACAATCTGGTTAAAGACCTCCAGAGTAGTTACAAAATCATAAAGGAAAGGTACACACAGCTTGGTACTGCGCATGGAAGCACCAATGCCAGGAATCTCAGCCACGATGCGGCAGATTTCTTCATCCTTTACCTCCTGCTGACCAGACTGAGTAGCCCGCAAATCATGCAGGAGACAGTTGTTATGGGCAATACTATTGCGGATATTTCGGACAGAGTAAAAATAATCTGACTCCACATGCTTTTGATTGTATTTGCTATAGTAGAAATCATATAGCACTATCAAATTGGTAAAGGTCAATACCTCAATAATATTCCATACGGCAAAATTTCCTTTATATTTGTTAATCAAACCAGCAGTATAAGGAGCCTTCTGCCGTTCAATCTCCCGGCCCAGCCAAGGATGCTTTTTCAAAAGCTCCGCCACAATCTTGTAGCCATCCTCCCGCTTATTTTTCTCTAGGGAAGCCAGCAAATTGATTTTGGCATAATGCTCCACATCCATAACAATGGAGAACATGACTCGCCGTAGATAGATATCCAGCAGGGACAGCTCCTTAAGATAAGCAAAGTCCAGATTCACATACTGACCTGCCTTATCCCCTGTAGTACATTTGGTATAGTTATTGGCGTAGAACTTCAGACGAAAATAATAGGTATGATTGGCTAAAAACTCCTTGGCCTCTTTTTCGTCAATCATCTCAAATTTAATGCCCTTGCTTTTCATCTGCTGAATCTGTCCATCTATGCTAAATTTCTCTCTAGGCATAGTCACACCTCCTTATATTGCTTTCATCAAAAATTATTTATGCTTTAGCTTTTCTGCCAGCATATCCGCTGCCGCCAGCATGCCCACAATCATGGCAGATGGTCTTGGCGGACAGCCAGGTACATACAAATCCACTGGCACCACCTGGTCAGCAGCACCTACTACTGCATAGGTATCTCCATAGGTTTCACCGCCAGCTGCACAAGCACCACAGGCCATAACCAGCCTTGGCTCCGGCATAGCCTCATAGCTCATACGGAGAGCCTGCTCCAGATTGCGGGTTACTACACCTGTTACCATCAGCATATCTGCATGGCGTGGCGAAGCTACAAAGGCTACACCATAACGATGCAAATCATAATATGGATTGCTCATGGCACCCATTTCAAAGTCACAGGCATTACAAGAACCTGCATCCAGATGGCGGACATGAAGAGAACGGCCCAGCTTCTGCTTTAATACCTCTGCCACAGCCTCCTGACCAGCCTCTAAAAGATATGGCATAGCATCCTTGCTGGAATGATGGAGAACATCGCCCTCCTTACCCTCCTGCAGAGCAATAGAAGCACAGGCCTCTACGCATTTACCACAGAAAAGACATTTTTTATAATCAATTTTGTAGCTATCGCCCTGAACCTGAAAAGCACCTACAGGACACACAGACTGACAATGCTCCAGCATTTCTGGAGAACCATTGCCCTCAATAGTTCCCCGAAATCTTTCGCTGCCCTCAAGGGAAATCTGCTCGGTGGCAATTTTATCACGAAAAATTCTTTCCAATACCTTAAACACAGCTCTCCCCCTTATCTATCAATACAAGCATAGCAAAGCTCAAAGCTCTTATTTATCAACGGAAAATCAGGAATAATATCCCCCTGCACCGCAATGGTCAGGGCAGGCCAGTTAGGATAGGAAGCACTGCGGACAAAGAGGCGGTCAATTCGTCCCTCATTATCCAAGGCCACATACTGGAAATTGCTGCCACGAGCAGATTCACAGATACCCCAGCCTTCTCCCTTACCAGAAGTCAGCTCCACCTTAAGCTCCATACCGTGACAATTCCGCAACATATCCAAAAGCTTATCCATCATTTCAAAGGAAGCAGACAGCTCTCCGATACGCACCAAAAGGCGGGCCGCCACATCTCCCATAGTCATGGTATATGGTTCAAAGTCCAGCTCAGGGTAAACGCCATAGGCAAAATCCTTACGGCTGTCATGAGCATAGCCGCTGGCTCTAGCTCCTATCCCAACCATAGCCAAATCCTTGGCTGTCTGGTTGCGGATAATACCAGTAGTGCGGACACGATTTTGGAAGTTCTCCTGCTCTCGGAACATGGCCGCCAAATCCTCCACACCCTGAGCCGTAGCATCCATAACCTCATGGATATGCTCAATAAGCTCTGGAGTAATATCCTGACGAACTCCTCCCGGTACAATAACCCCTCGGAGGAATCTATTGCCAGCCACAGCCTCACAAAGCCGCATCAGCTGTTCTTTCAGTCTGCTGCCCAGACTAATAGCAGGATTGAAACCTACACCTGCTGGCATATTACCCAAATCACCTACATGATTGGTAATACGCTCCAGCTCTGAAAGCAAGGTGCGGATAATCTCTGCCCTGCGAGGTACAGCAACTCCTGCTGCCTTCTCCACAGCCTGACAAAAACTCCAGGTATTGGCCACACTGCAGGCCCCACAAATACGCTCCACAATATGGAGAGCTTCCTCTGGAGTTTTACCCTCTACAGCCTTTTCAATCCCTCGATGGGTAAAGAACAGCTTGGCATCAAGCTGCAGCATAGCCTCGCCAGCCTGACTGAAACGGAAATGGCCTGGCTCAATAATACCGGCATGAATAGGGCCTACAGGCACCTGAAACAGTCCTTGTCCCTTGGCGGTGCGGATTTTGAATTTACGCTCCCCCCGTACCTTGGCGTTAACAGCCACTGACTTCCGAAGAGGATGAAAATCCTCTGGAAAGCTTTCATGAAGCACCAAGGGACGCAAATCCGGATGTCCCTCTGGCACCAAGCCAAACATATCATGGATTTCCCGCTCATACCAGGCAGCTGCTGGAATAGCATGGGTAAGACTCTCATAGCTAAGAGGCCCCTCTGCTGAGAATACACCCTTTACAATATGTACATCCCTTTTTTCAGGCACTTCAAAACAACAATAAATGGCATAGCCTGCTCCATTTAAGGTTTCATCTCGGCCAAACATAGCGGTGAGAGGGTGCTTGCCCTGCTCATATACTTGCAGAGCCGCAGCCAGCAATTCTTCTGATGAAACAACCTGCTGCATTAGTAAACACCTCCCAGAACAATCTGTGCTGCATGCTGCAGCAGAGTATTCAATACATCAATCTGGCCAAGTCCTGCACTAGCTACACAGCTAAAGAGCAACAGACCAGCCAAGGTCAGGGAATCTACCACGCCAAAAAGCTCTATAGCATGCTTGCGCTTGGACTGACCGCCAAACATACGCATAACGTGGTAGAGAATGCCAATCAGCATACCAGCTAGCAGTACCAGCATCAAAATACCCAGCCAAGGATGTTCTGACTGGAAGAAACCAAAGACTATAAAGAATTTGCTAAAGAAGATACCAAAAGGAGGCATACCCAGAATGCCTACAATGCCCAACAGCCAGAACAATGCTGTTCTAGGAGTTTGACTCATCATACCATGAATACGCATCATATTTTTGGTGCCAAATTCCTCCATAATAGTGCCTGCTGTATAGAACAAGGAGTATTTCACCAAAGCATGGTTAAACATATGCAGCAGCATAGCCTGAGCCGCCATAGGCACAAAAAGTCCCAAGGCAGCCATCATCAGACCAAAGTTTTCCATAGAGGAATAGGCCAGCATACGCTTTACATCTCTCTGTACCAGCACAAAAGGCACTGCCATAGCTACGGTAAATAAACCAAAGAACAGACACAGCCCGCTGACAAAATCCACCCCGATAGCTGGCAAAAGAATAATCATATTGCGAATCAGGGCATAAATTGCACAGATACACAGAGCACCAGACAAAAGGCCACTGGTCAAGGCTGGAGCCTCGGAATGGGCATCTGGCAGCCAGGCATGCATAGGTGCCAAGCCAATCTTGGTGCCATAGCCTACAAAAAGGAAGCAGAAAGCCAGCTTAGCCATACCGGTGTCAATATTATCCACATGCTGAGCCAGATACAGCCAATCCAAAGGGTTGGTATTGCCTACACAGGTCAACTGGATATAATAAACCAGAATAGTTCCCAGCAAAGCCAAACAAATACCTACGGTACATACCATAACATATTTCCAGGCTGCCTCCAAAGAGGTTCGGGTAAACTTAAAGGCCACCAGCAAGGCAGATACCAAGGTAGTTGCCTCAATGGCTACCCACATTAGGCCCAGATTGTTGACAACAACTACCCCCAACATAATCCAGACAAACATATGGGAAAGAGCATAAAAACGCCCCTCCAATCGGCCGAAGCGCCGGAGATAGCCATAACGCTTGTTGGTATCTCTATCCAAATAGGCTTTACTGGTCCAAGCAAAGGCCAGATACAAGGTGCCAATAATCAAAAGCATCCAAACGCTTAGAGCGTCCAAATACAGATATTCATCCCTATAAGGAGAATTTACATCAAAATTTAATACCAACTGCACCAATACTACAAAAACAACTGTGGCTGTAATACGGTTCAGCCAATGCAGTCCATCCTTGGGCAGTAAATTGGTTGCCGAAATCAAACTGAAGATTACAGGCAACGCCAGTATGATATATATAAGATCACTTATACTAAGATTCATTTCATTACCCTTTCAGTTTTTTCATTACACTGGTATCAGTAGTCATAAAGGAAAGACGCATTCTGGAGGTAAGGATTACCAATACTACTACAGCAATCAACACATCCAAAAATACACCTAGCTCCACCACCAAAGGCAATCCCTGAGTTAGCAAAAGTCCTAAGAGATAAATACCATTTTCCAGTGTAATCAGGCCTACAATCTGAATAATGGCTCTTTTACGCAGAACCATCATGGAAAGGCCTGTCATAATCATCAGAATAGAAGCCGCAACAATATCCCGCCCAGCAGAGCCTGGCAGTAATCTCTCTACTAATGCATAGCCCAGCACCAAAAACAAAGCGGCAGCCATAGTGGAATAATTAACATTACTCTCAGACAATATCTCCCGCTCATTGGTCAGCTTGCCTACCAGATGGAGAACAGCTCCTGGAATGAAAATAACCTTTACCGCCAATGTCAAAAGACCTGGCACAAATGCATGAAACCCGCTGCTATAGGAAAGTCCCAGCCAGAAGCAGGCACAGGCAATAATCAAAGACTGGCTGGCCATACAAATAACCGCCCGTCGCAAATCCGTAATTCTGGTTTGGAGAAAAACAACGAGAACCAGAAAAACAACTAAATAATCCATATCTTCCAGTCCTCCTTATTCTGCAATAATAGCCAAAAGCAGCAGCACAATAGCTGCCCCCATATATACCCGCACCTTGAACAATCTCATCTTATTGTTGAGAATCTCCACCAGGCCAATCAATACTGCCCCAAAGAGAATCTTAACTGCCAAAGGTACAGCCAAAGGCAGATACAAAGCACCAAAAAGTGTCAGGAAAACCATTACCTTCAGCATACTGCCCAAATGAATCAAGGTAAGCAAAGGACCAGAATATTCCAAGGTCATGCCCTCATGAATCATAGTCAGCTCCAGATGGGTATCAGGATTGTCCACTGGCAGGCGGCTATTCTCAGCCAAAATAACCAGGAAAAAGGCTACACAGGCCAAAGCAGCGGAAACTGTAAAATAAGCTCCATCATAGTCAATAACCATGCCAGAAAGGGTGGTACTATGGTAGCGCAGACTGTTAATCAAAATAGCCAGCATCACCGCAGGCTCCACCAAAACAGAAACATAGACCTCACGGGAGCCACCCATGCCGCCAAAGGCGGTAGAAGCATCCATAGAGGACAAGCACATAAAGAAGCGGCCTAAAGCCAGAATATAAACAAAAATAAAGGCATCGCTAATGCTAATCTGACCAGCCAAAAAGCCTGGCACCATAGAGGCCGCCAAAAAGCTGGTAATAAAATACACAGCAGGAGCCACTACAAAAATAATGCTGGTATACGGTGTGAGAATAGTAGGCTTCTTCCACCATTTGGCCAAATCAAAATACTCCTGCAACACGCTGGCGCCCTGTCTTTTCTGCAAAAATGCCTTTACTTTATTAATAACACCTGCAATAAGAGGAGCAAAGGCCAAAAGCAGCAGCGCCTGCACAATATTCAGCGCCAGCCCCTGAAAAACATAGCCCATTACATAACCCCCCAGATTAAAACAAATATCATAGCAATCATTGTGTAGCCAATATACAGGCTGACACTGCCTTCCTGAATATGCCTAAAGGCCGAGGATGAGCTAATCATCCAAGTCTGGATAGGCTTGTAAAGCTTTTCGGTAAACAAATCAGGAATCTCCAGATGTACCTGCAGCTTGCGGCCGAAATAATCATGGTCCTTGCGAATATACTCAGTACGACGCTGAGAATTCAAAATGGAGTCAAAGGCTCGGCGCAAAGGCTTGCTAAAGCCTGTAGCACTGTACTGCTGACGCTCAGTAGGCACAGTACCGCAATTCCAAGTAACCTCACGGCGCTGGAAGCCACCGCCAAAGCAGGCCACCGCAATAGCCACAGCCAAAGTGATTACCAAGGTTACAGCCAAAATAATCACAGGACTGTAAATAGCATAGTGACCGCTGCCACCCCACATAATGCCCAAAGGATTACCCATAGGAGCAGTCATAGGGCCTGCCACCAGCATCTGCATAGTATTTACCACTGAATCTGGCAGAATACCTACGGCCACCACCAGAACAGCAGCAATACCCATGCCCAGCAGCATAAAGAAAGGCTGCTCATGAGCCTTGTCTACAATATGGCTTCTAGCTCGGCCCAAGAAGGCGGTAGCATAAAGGCGGACAAAACATCCCAATGCAGTAGCACCAGTCAGACCCAATAAAATAAAGGACAGCACCACCAAAAGCCTCAGCTCTGGCGTACCTGCCTGCTGAGCCAGAGTAATAAAGCTCTGCAGTACCAGCCACTCACCTACAAGACCACTGGTAAAAGGCAGGGAGGATAATGCCATAGCACCTATCAAAGTGAAAAATGCAGTATATGGCATTTTTTTCAAAAGACCACCCATTTTTTCTATATTTTTACTGCCAGTGGCATGCATAACTGCACCAGCACTCATAAACATCAAGCCCTTCATCAGGCTATGACTAAAGGCGTGAACAGTAGCAGCCGTAAAAGCTACAATAGCCAAAGGCATCATATGCATGGCCATAAGCAGCATACCACAGCCAAAGGCACCAAAAATAATGCCCATATTCTCTACAGAAGAATAGGCCAAAATTCTTTTCATATCCACTTCCATAGTGGCATAAAGCACTCCCAGAAAAGCAGACAGCAAGCCTACAATCATGACAATCAGGCCATACCAGATATTATCCATACCAATGAACTGGAAAGCAAAACGTCCAAAACCATAGAGAGCCACCTTCAGCATAACACCACTCATAAGAGCAGATACATGGCTAGGTGCCGCTGGATGAGCATTAGGCAGCCAGGTATGGAGAGGCATCAAACCTGATTTGAGAGCAAAACCAGCAAAGGCACAGCCAAAAGCAATATGCTTCAGGGAACCATCCAAAGTATTCTGCATCATATCCACAAAGGAAAAGCTGGCAGAATGACTGCCTAAAAGATAAAAGGCCACCAGAATAGCTGCAGTGCCCAAATGAGTCATGACCATATACTGATAGGCTGCTGATACGGTTTCCTTTCGGTCAGCCTCATGGTTAACCAGCAGGAAGGATACCAAAGCCATAATCTCCCAGGCCACGATAAAGGTAAAGGCATCTCCGGCAATCAGCACTGCCACAATGGAAAGGAGGAAAAGATTCCACAAGCCAGTTAAGGCCCGAATCCGGCTGCCCCGGTAGCCCTTGGCATAATCTAAAGCATAAATGCTGATAAAGAAACCGGCAATACCTGTAATTGCTAAAAATACACTACTCCAGCCATCAGCTGCCAGAGAATAGCTTCCCCAGCCTGTGTCTACCAGCAGTCCGCCTACAGGCATAACAAGATAGCAGATACTTATAACAGCCACCATGCCGCTGGCAATGATGGCACAAGCTGTACCTGCATAATGTGCGGCCATTTCCAGCTTGTGAGGCCAGATAATGGTCATTGTTCCCAGCAAGTAAATCAGCAGGGAACATAGTAATAAATCCATTTTGTCAACTCCTAAATGATTACATTATTTTTTATGTATAAGCTGCTCTTTTTCCCCCTCTGGCACCAGGCTTCCCCCAGTGGCCCAAATAATATGAGTAGCTCTTTCCATACGTCTATTAAGATTGTTATCGTATCTGTATTCATCCATAACCGCAGAATGTCCCATGCACACAGGGCCGTGAATGGCAGCACAGGCACTTGGCTCCAGGAAGATACCCTCCTCCTGCCACAGAAGCTTCATATAGTCAAAAATACGCTTATCCTTAATGGTAAAACTGCCACTAAGGAAAGGCATAATATATTCTCCAATAAAGCCAGAGGAACGCCCTACAGCCAAGCCATCCGCCACAGTATTGCCAGAAAGGCCGATATCCTGCACGGAAATATTGTTGAACAGGCCTGTAACCATGCCCAACAGCATACAAGGTGCCTGAGTTGGCTCAATAAAGAAGCAATGTACATTTTCACCGAAAATCTGCTTCAGACCAAAGGTAATACCACCTGGAGCACCACCTACACCACAAGGCAGGTATACAAAGAGAGGATGCTCCTTATCCACCACAATATGCTCATGCTCCAGCTGAGGCAGCAGCATCTTAGCCGCTACGGCATAACCCAAAAACAGCTCATGGGAATTTTCATCGTCAATGAAATAACTATCCTCATCCTGCTGAGATTCAGCCCGGCCCATTTTTACTGCTTCATTGTAGTCCCCATGATATTCCATTACAGTAACGCCCTTGCTGCGGAGAAGCTCCTTTTTCCATTCCTTGGCCTCAGCAGACATATGAACAATAGTCTGATAGCCCAGGGCAGCACCTACAATGCCTACAGCCAGGCCCAAATTACCGGTGGAACCTACCTGCAGCTTCTGGGTAGCAAAGAACTCCTTGGCCTCGCTGTCTGCCAGCTTGGTGTAATCATCCTCATAACCAATGAGTATACCATGCTCAACAGCCAACTTTTCAGTGTGTTTCAACACCTCATAAATACCGCCTCTAGCCTTAACAGAGCCTGCCACTGCCAAATGGCTGTCCATCTTCATCATCAGCCGGCCCTTGATATCAGCACCAATACGAGAATTATTCAAGGCCCGCTTCAGCTTGGATACCTCCACCAAATCAGAGTCAATCATACCATTGCGATCCTCTGTTTCTGGAAACAGCAGCCGCATAAGAGGCGCAAAACGGCGTAGTCTGGCATAGGCTGAATCTATATCTGACATGGTCAAGGCTGAACGAAGAACCGCATCGTCATTATTCATCTTCATGGGGTTGGACCATTCCACCTCAATGGCATTTCTGATATCAGTCAGAAGAATCTCCCGACGCTCTAAGGATGAAAGGCTGTCTATTTCCATGGTAAAACCCTCCTAAGTATATAAATAATTTTTGCACAAAAAGAAAACCGCGGAATCATAAGATTCCACGGTAAATATTATACATAATCCTAAGCTTTGATTCAACTATGTTTCTTTAAATAATCTACAAATTCTTTCTCTGGTAAAGGCTTGGAGTAATAATAGCCCTGTACATAGTCACAGCCCATACTCATCAAGCGCTGCCGCTGCTCCTCGGTCTCTACGCCCTCAGAAAGCACCCGCAGATTCATATTCTTGCACATATCAATGATATATTGCATCATCTTATCATTATTTTCATTTTGCTTCTGGCGGATAAAGCCCATATCCAGCTTTACCACATCAATATCCATATGGCCAAACATGCTGAGAGAAGAATATCCTGTGCCAAAATCATCCAACTCTACCACAAAGCCCTCCTTATGCAAGGCATTAACATTTTTGATAACCATTTCAGGATTATCAATATAGGCAGACTCTGTAATTTCAATATGAATATCCTTAGGCTCCAGATTGTATTTCTTTATCAAAGGTGTGAGCAGCTCTTCCCCATGAAAATAAATAAAATCCTTCCGGGAAATGTTCAGAGAAACAGGCACAGTTTTCAGCTGCTGCTTTTTCCATCGCTCCATAGCTGCACAGGATTCCTCCCATACATAATAATCCATATGGGACACAAAGCCATTTTCCTCAAAAATAGGCACAAAATCTGCTGGAGACATAAAGCCGTACTTAGGATGAATCCAACGCACCAAAGCCTCTGCGCCCACCAGCTTGCCTGTTCGAATATTATGCTTCGGCTGATACCACACCTGGAATTGATGCTTGGTAATAGCCTCCTCCATGTTTTCCAGTATCTGCTGGCTCTTTAATGCCCTACTGCGAAGGGATTCATCATATACCTTTACTCGCTGCTTATAAACATTCTTTATCTTATCCAAAGCCATAACAGCTCTATCACACATAACGCTTACTGGCAGATTGTGATCAACCCGCTCGTAAATGCCAAACTTCTGCATAAAAGGAGGCAGTCCGGCCTTCACCTGCTCATATTCATGAAATTCCTCTACCTGCTGTTCCACCAGCTTCTGATGGATATTCACCGTATGAGGCAGCAGCTGTACAAAGGTGGCATCATCCAAGCGGCCAAAAATATTCCGCTCAAATTCACTGACATCGTGATTCTGAGCTACATAGCGAAGAATGGCCTCTCCCTGATTGGTGCCATATTGTTCGTTAATATTGGCCAGATTTACCACGTGAGTACATACCAAATCAAATTCCTCATCAGGATATTTGGCCAGTACATGCTCCGCCATATGCATAAAATAGTCACGGGTATAGCAATTGGTCTGATTATCCAAGCGAAGAATATTCAGCATAACAGTTTTTTCATGCAAAGCAATAGCCCGCTGAATACGGCTCAGCAATACATCTGGGTTAAATGGCTTGGCCACAAAATCCGTAGCGCCATCCTTAAGGCATTCTGCCTCCTCCTCAGGCGTGCTGTCACTGGTTAACACCAACACAGGAATCATATTGAGAATCTCATCCTTCTGAAATTCCTGCAGGAAAGTATAGCCATCCATAATAGGCATATTCAAATCCAGCAAAATGGCACTGATTTCGGTGCTATGCTTGCGAAGATAGTCCAAAGCCTCCTGACCATTGGCCAGCTCCATAGTCTTATAATATCTATCCAAAAAATAGCTTAGTGTGGTACGCTGCAACTCCGAATCATCCACGATTAGGATTGTTTTGTCCCCCACCAACTGTTTTTCCTTAAGGGAAAGCTTGGCTTCCTTGTCCAGCTCCCTTTGGTGTTCCTCGTTAATATCCCGGACACAGATAACAATGCCTCTGTGCTTATTATTGTACTCACGGCTAGGAATAACCTCCAGCATATCCCAGCGATAACGGCCCCCTTTGGCCCGCCGATAGGTTATGCTTAAATATTCCTTCCCATCATCCAGAAGCTGTCTCATTTTGTCCAAGTCAAAAAATTCCGCAAACTCCCTGGCATCCTCAGCATAAACCAAACCAGAAGAGGTAAGGTATTCCGTCAGACTTTGAATCTCAAAATCTCTTTTCTCCAACAGTGCCTTGATACCCTGCTCGCTGGTCTGAATACAATGATAGGAGCCATCTCCCAAATCCACATATATAATAGTATGATATACCTTGCGTATTACCTGTAGAATATCATCTATTTCCTTCGTGTTCAGCATTTCTGAAGTCATCAATACTCCACCTGCCCCCTCAAAATATTCTATACACCATCTACCCCACACTCACTTATATTTTATACTGATTTAACAAATTTAGCAATGAATAAGTACAAAATAATTCCATAGAAAAATGGATACCAGCCTTTGGGGCTAATATCCATCTTTCCTGTCCCATATATCTTATCTAATGTCCACTAGAAGATAAGCATTCGTACAACCAATCTTATTTTTCCAGAGCTTCCCAAGCATCGTTAGCCCGCTTTACAAATACATCACGAACAGCCTGGTTCTCGCCAATACCGTGAATGTAAGGAACTACCTCAATGCCCTCAGACTTCAGAATGGACTTGTGGGAATCTTCCTCGTCACCAGCCATATCATTGTTTGCATGGTCGCCAGCAACCATCATGAATGGCATAATGGTAACTTTCTTAATCTTCTGAGCCTTCAGCTTTGGAATAATGGTTTCCAGGCTTGGCCAACCCTCTACAGTCTCAATGAATACATTGTTGTAGCCCATTTCATGCAGCTTAGCCTGAATTACAGAATAGTAAGCATTGCTGGTGTTTGGGGTACCATGAGCCATGATAACAATGCCCTCGCCCTTCTTGGTCTTAGGGAACTGAGTAGCCAGAGCCTGCAAAGTCTCAGTTACATCATCATCCTGTCCCTCCTGGCCCTGCCAATACATCAGTGGAGTGCCCAAGGTCATCTTCTTGAAGTTCTGCTTGTAGCCATTGAATACACCAAGGTCATAATCATACTCCATACCAGGAATAACATCCAAGGTAGTCAGAGCAACACGGGTATAGCCCTCAGCCTTCAGCTGATCCAAAGCTTCCTCAGGAGTTGGGAAGGTAATGCCTTCGTTAGCCTTTACGCGATCAATGATAATATGGGAAGTATAAGCAGTAACTACCTTTACACCAGGATGTGCAGCCTTGATGCCCTCAACTGTTGCATCAATAGTCTTAGCACGGGTGTCAGTGAAAGTGGTGCCGAAGGTCATAACAACGATGGCATCCTTGTTAGCCAGATTCTGCAGAGCAGGGTTCTCATAGGTACGTACACCCATCTGAGAAGCAGCCAGCAAAGCAGGAGTAGCAGTCTTTACCTCTGGGTTCAGCTCATAACCAGCCTCGGTAGGAGCTACATTGGTAGAGAAAACGGCACCAACTGCAACAGCAGCTACAAAAAATTTTTTCCAGTTCTTCATAAAAGAAATCCCCCTTAAAAATAATAATTGTATTGTAATACCTTTCCTTTAAGGCTTATTACCGTGTTAAATCCCATACATTTCATTGCATATTATTTATCTAAATTGCTGTTTTTTCGGAGCAAGTAGAGGAAATATGGCGTACCTAGGAAGGCTGTCATAATGCCTACATTTACCTCATGCTTTTCTATCAAAACCCTACCGAGAGAATCACAGAACAGCAGGAATACTCCTCCAGCCACAATACTAGCCGGCAAAAGATATTTGTGATTTGGCCCTACCAGCATTCGCATCATATGAGGAATTATTAATCCCACAAAGCCAATGCTGCCGCTGATACACACGCTGGTAGCTGTAGTCATAGCAGACACCAAAAGGAGAATCAAACGATATCTGCCTACTGGCATACCTACAGCCTTGGCCTCTGCCTCACCCAGGGCAAGAATATTTAGATGCCTTGCCATTAGCAGCATAATACCAATACCTAAGGTAATAGGACCAATTCCCATCAGCACATGCTCCCAGCGACGATAATCAAGACTACCTACAGTCCAGAAAAGGTACTGCTGCAGTTTGTATTCATCCATAACCACCAGCATGGCTGCCGTTATGGCTCCCAGCAGCATACCTACCACTACGCCAGATAAAAGCAAGGTCAGCACTGGAATCCTGCCGTTACGGCTAGCCAAACCAATGGTAATCAGTACCGCTGCAATGGCTCCTACAAAAGCAAAAGCCGGCATAGCAAACATATTAACTGCATTAACTCCCAACGTAATGGCTAATACGGCACCTACAGTGGCACCACTGGAAACACCAATAATGCCGGGATCAGCCAAAGGATTGCTAAACAACCCCTGTAATATGGTTCCTGAGGCGGCCAGGCCAGCCCCTACCATAAATCCCACCAGAGTTCTGGGAGAACGAATAAACATCAACACAGCCTCCTGCTGAGCAGAAATCTGCACATCCTCCAACACAGGCAATCCTAGCTGGTGACAAAACCATGCTGCTACCTGCACAAAGCTCAAATCATATTGGCCTGCTGAGAGAGAAAAAGCAAAGGTAAATACCACCAGAGCTGCTAATATGCCGGCTACCAGTTTGCGATGATATGTCATAGAGCCTCACCGCCCTTCTGATAATCTACACCAATAATGGTATCTAAAAGCTCCCTCTTGGCAGAAGTCAATGGCAGCTCCTCTGTATAGATATCTGCATGGCCGGTTTCCAGATTCCGTCTGGCATGAATAGCAGTGCCATAACCTGCCGAAAGCAATTCATCTGTCAGCACCTGCTGAGGAGCAGCATCTGCCAAGACATTTCCCTGCTTCAACAGCATGAGACGACTGCAATATCTATCCGCCAAATTCAGCTCATGAACTACCATGACTACAGTTTTGCCTCTAGCTGACAGCTCTCGGCAAAAGCGGAAGATTTGCTCCTGATAAAACAAATCCAAACCAGCAGCTGGCTCATCCAGAAACAACACCGGTGTCTGCTGAGCCAATACCTTGGCCAACAGCACCCTTTGTCTTTGTCCGCCAGACAAAGCCCGTATAGGCCTCTCTGCCATATCCAATACATCTGTATATTTCATACATGCTTCAATGATACGGTCATCCTCATCTCCCTGCTGCTGCCACCATTTTTTATATGGATAGCGGCCAGCCATAACCATATCCCGCACTGTATAATCAAAGGTCAGCTCTACCTGCTGCTGCAGATAGGCAATTTTTCTGGCCAGCTCCCGCTGAGAATAATCCTGAACCCTGCGGTCCGCCAGTAAAATCTCTCCCTTATCAAAAGGTAGGAAGCCTCGCATGGATTTCAGCAAGGTGCTTTTGCCAGCACCATTCTTGCCTATAATCCCTACAAAATCTCCTGCCTGAATGGAAAAATTCAAATCGTGAAGAATCCTCTCTCCCTTGTCATAACCAACTGTTACATCATTTACCTGAATAATAGTTTTCATGCTATCTTCCTCGCTGTACTATCATTCAGTATCTTAGTCTACTGCGGAGAGGTGCTGCTGATCTTCCAGCTTAAACTCATCTCCGTAGACGGTATAGGCTATTTCCTGTACAGCAAAGCAGAAATCCTGAGATGCAGAATATATATAAGAATCCCTTGGCTCCTTGATGCTGCCGCTCTGAATAGCTTTCATCTGCTGCAGAGCAGGGTCCTTCAAGTATTTGTCACGGAATTTCTGAATATCAAATGTTCCGTGGGCAGTATAGGTTGGCAGGAAGATAATATCCGGATTCATCTGCACCATCATTTCCTTGGTAAGCTTGTCTCCCCGCTTTAAACCATATTCAGAAAGGCAGTTGGTTACACCTGCCAGCTGACAAGCATCATCATAAATACAATCCTTACCGCCGTAGTTGCTCATCAGTGAAATCAGCAGAACCCTTTTCCGCTGATCCTGGGGAATCTTGTCTACCTTGGCCTTGATTTCAGCCAGCTTGCTGTCCATCATGGAGATAAGCTTTTCCCCTCGCTCTGGTTCTCCTACAGCCTTGGACATCAGGGTAATATTATCTCGAATATCCTGCAAGCACTTTGGCCCCTTCATAACTACTACCTTGATACCCATATTACGCAGAGAATCAACATAGTCAATATCTCCCCAGTCTGGAGCAATAACCAAATCTGGCTCCATAGCCAAAATTTCCTCTACCTTGGGATGACGCACCTTGTTAGGAATATTCTTACCCAGCTCAGCGATATTGGAGCTGATAGGATCATCCACTAGATTATTAGCGCAAACCACCCGCTCTGGCTTTACCAGTCCCAACAAAATATCATCTGTGCTGAGAGTCATGCTGACTATCCTGGTTGGCTTTTGATCAAAATCTACCTCAACTCCCTGATCATCTACTACCTTGTAACTGCTTGCCGACTGCTGAGACTTATTACTGCCACAGCCTGCTACAAATAGCATAGATACAAGCAACATAGCCAAAGCTGCCAGCGTCAAGGAAAGATTGTTTCTAAATTTGTTCATTGTTTTACCTCGCTCCTTTTCCTGCCAATCGCAAAAAAGGCTTTTCCCTCCAAGCAGAAAGAAAAGCCATACCTTCATAGCCTATTGGCTACAAATCCCCTTCCCATCGCTCGCAGGTCCAGCAAAGACAGCCATGGGCAATCTTTGCTAACGGTGATTGTTAAGCAGGCAATTCTTCTGGCTTAGGTTCATTGCTTCTCTGCGCCTTCCCAGGACGTATCCCAGTGACATAAATTATGCAGAGTTGCTCCCCTTACAGCGGCGGGACCGCATCGGCTTGTACCGATTTTCTTATTAAGTCTCTTGTCCCTAAAAGGGACACGCGACACCTGCTCCACTTATTAACTTTTGGGTAGTCATGCATTTGTACTACCAATTTATTCATAGTATATGCCGAAAAAAGACATTTGTCAATGCAGTTTATAATTATGTTCACAATGCATAATTGTCATTACCAAAGCCTAACAACAGCTGCTTACAGCATAATTTTCCACACAAAAAGGACGCCGTCGAAACAGCGTCCTAAATGTATTAGCTTGTACAGATAAGAATCTGATATTACAGCTGAGGACCAGCAGCAACCAGAGCCTTACCAGCCTCGTTACCAGTGTACTTGCCGAAGTTCTTGATGAAGCGGGCAGCCAAGTCCTTAGCCTTAGCATCCCACTCAGCAGGATCTGCATAGGTGTCGCGAGGATCCAGAATCTTAGGATCTACACCTGGCAACTCGGTAGGTACCTCGAAGTCAAACATAGGAATCTTCTTAGTAGGAGCCTCATTTACTGCACCGGAGAGGATTGCATCAATGATACCACGGGTATCCTTGATGGAGATACGCTTGCCAGTACCGTTCCAACCAGTATTAACCAGATATGCCTTTGCATTGTTAGCCTTCATCTTCTTTACCAGCTCCTTACCGTACTTGGTAGGATGCAGCTCCAGGAATGCCTGGCCGAAGCAAGCGGAGAAGGTAGGAGTAGGCTCAGTAATGCCACGCTCAGTACCAGCCAGCTTAGCGGTAAAGCCGGAGAGGAAGTAATACTGGGTCTGCTCCGGAGTCAGTATGGAAACTGGAGGCAGAACACCAAATGCATCAGCGGACAGGAAAATTACATTCTTTGCAGCAGGTGCAGAGGAGCCTGGCTGAATGTTTCTGATGTGCTCAATAGGGTAAGATACGCGAGTGTTCTCGGTAGTGCTCTTGTCAGCAAAATCGATCTTGCCATTCTCATCAACAGTTACGTTCTCCAAGAGAGCGTTTCTCTTGATAGCGCCATAGATATCAGGCTCGGACTTAGGATCCAAGTTGATTACCTTAGCATAGCAGCCACCCTCGAAGTTGAATACGCCGTTGTCGTCCCAACCATGCTCGTCATCACCGATGAGCTTACGCTTTGGATCAGTGGACAGAGTAGTCTTGCCAGTACCGGACAGACCGAAGAAGATAGCAGTGTTCTTGCCTTCCATGTCGCAGTTAGCGGAGCAATGCATAGCAGCAATACCCTTCAGTGGCAGGAAGTAGTTCATCATGGAGAACATACCCTTCTTCATCTCACCGCCATACCAAGTGTTAATGATAACCTGCTCCTTGGAGGTGGTGTTGAAAGCTACGCAGGTCTCAGAATTGAGGCCCAGTTCCTTATAGTTAGTAACCTTAGCCTTGGAAGCGTTGTAAACAACGAAATCAGGCTCGAAGTTCTCCAGCTCCTCTGCAGTTGGCTGAATGAACATATTGGTTACGAAATGAGCCTGCCAAGCAACCTCAACGATGAAACGAACTGCCATACGAGTGTCGTGGTTAGCACCGCAGAATGCATCTACAACGAACAGTCTCTTGTTGGACAGCTCCTTCTTTGCCAGATCCTTAACAGTTGCCCAAACGTCCTCGCTCATAGGATGGTTATCGTTCTTGTACTCGTCGGAAGTCCACCATACAGTGTCCTTGGAGTTCTCGTCCATAACGATGTATTTATCCTTAGGAGAACGGCCAGTATAGATACCAGTCTTTACATTAACAGCACCCAGCTCAGTCTCTTTGCCTACCTCGTAGCCCTCAAGACCAGCCTTAGTCTCTTCCTCAAACAATAACTCGTAAGAAGGATTGTGGACAATCTCAGTAACACCAGTAATGCCATACTTGCTCAAATCAACGTTTGCCATTTTGCTATCAACCTCTTTCTTTTTATCCTGCAACGACACCCTGTATGAACTTGGAAAGGATGAACCAACATTCCTGTTATACCTGGGATACATTGCTAAAATACTTGATTTTCGGCGGTTTTTCTCACAACCAGCCTTCATGTATATGGTATAAGATTTTGCTAATTTTGTCAAAGATTATTTAGAATTATTTCTACATTAATATCGCTTATTGTTCTATTAATGCATTATGATATCATACGATTTAGTTATTCTGCCTTGGCAAAAGTCTCTACAGCTTTCTCCATTGCGGTTTTCTCAACTACTACGCTATGGCGTACCTGAGCATCTTTCAAAGCTGCCAGACCTGCTGGAATAGGGAAGCTGTTCATAGCCTGAAGCTTGTCCAGCAATTGGAATTCATCCAAGCCATCAACAGACTGGCCCAAGGCAGTCAGTACGCTTTCATTGAATTTATAAGGGCTGGCAGTGGATACTACTATCATTGGCTCCTGATGGCCCTGAGACATATAGTCCTCTGCACTTCTCCATGCTACAGCAGTATGAGTATCTGCAATATAATGGTTTTTGCCATAAACCTCATTTATGGTATCCATAGTTTTGGCATCATCTGCCCAATCACAGCCAAAGACAGCCTGAATCTTGGCCAAAACCTCTGCCCCTACATCATATCGTCCCTTTTCTGCCAGCTCCTGCATCCACTTAGCCACCTGAGCAGCATCATCAGTAACATGATAAAGCAGTCTCTCCAGATTGCTGGAAATCAGAATATCCATAGATGGACTGATGGTTTTGTAGAAATCACGGTTCCGGTCATAAACACCGGTTTTCAAGAAATCAGTCAAAACATTATTGGTATTGGACGCACAAATCAGCTTGGCCACAGGCAAACCCATGCGCATTGCATAATAGCCTGCCAGAATATCACCAAAGTTGCCAGTTGGCACTGTAAAGCTGATTTTATCCCCAGCCTTGATTTTGCCAGCTTTCAGCAAATCTGCATAGGCACTAAAGTAGTAAACAATCTGAGGTACCAGGCGGCCCCAGTTAATGGAGTTGGCAGAGGACAGAGATACACCAGCCTCATTCAATTTTTCGTTAAATTCCTTGTGGCTGAAAATCGCCTTAACACCGCTTTGAGCATCATCAAAATTACCCTTTACAGCAGTAACAGCTACATTATTTCCCTGCTGAGTTACCATCTGGAGACGCTGAATACGGCTAACACCATTTTCTGGATAGAAAACAATTATCTTGGTCTGGTCTACATCCCGGAACCCCTCCAAGGCTGCTTTGCCAGTATCACCAGAGGTGGCAACCAAAATCAAAACCTGATTCTTCTCCCCTGTTTTCTTCAGGGCAGTGGATAAAAGCTGAGGCAGCAGCTGAAGGGCCATATCCTTGAAAGCGCTGGTAGGACCATGCCAAAGCTCCAGCACAGAAAGATCGTCCATAATATTCAGAGGGGCTACAGCCTTATCGTCAAATTTGCCGTTGCCATAGGCTCTTTCTACACAGCCGGTAATCTCTTCCTGAGTATAATCTGTCAAAAAGCAGCTGAGAACCTTTACAGCCCGCTGCTGATAGCTTAAATCAGACAGGCTCTGAATAAACTCCATATCTACCTGAGGAATAGACTCTGGTACAAACAAACCACCATCCTTGGCCAGACCAGCAATAATAGCCTGGGCAGATGTCATATTCTGATTATTTCCTCTTGTGCTGATGTACTTCATTGTTTTCACTCCTATATTGTATTAAAGAATTTTCTAGTCTTGGGACAGAAAATCATTTTAGCGGATAAGCTTCGCCACAGTGGCATTAACTGCCTTTATTAAATCATCTGGGGAAAGGATAAGCTGCTGGCCACGTATGCCGGCGCTGATGGCAATCCGGTCAAAATCATGACAAGATTCATTCAGATAGACAGGATAGTTCTTTTTGGCTCCTAAAGGAGAACAGCCTCCTCGGATATAACCAGTCAAGCCCAATACCTCTTTTAGATGTACCATTTCCACTCGCTTGTTGCCAGAGGCGGCCGCCAAGGCCTTCATGTCCAGCTCCCCGTCACCAGGAATGCAAGCCATAAGCACGCCATTCTTATCACCTCGGCATACCAAGGTCTTAAAGACCATCTTTACATCCATGCCAGCAGAGGCTGCCACATGTATGGCGCTTAAATCATCCAAATCAACTTCATATTCCTTAATTTCATAAGATATCTTCAATCTATCCAAAATGCGGGCTGCATTGGTCTTTTTGTTTTTCATAATACAATTTGTCCTTTCCCAGAAAACATAAATCCATGTTAGTATAACACAATTATCTAAAAATGTGAACACCCTGCCCTATTTTTTTACACAAAAATACCTCCAAAGCAGCAGATTTTGCTATTTAATCCGTCTACTTTAGAGGTATTACATTACTTACCAGCAGAGTTTATTTCTTTTAGCCTTTGTAAGCTGATACGGTTGGCACCTTATCGCTGTCTAGGAGACTAGGAATACTGTCAACATCTTCACCGTTATTTTGACTGCCTCCCACAGGGTAATTAGCCGCTCTCACAAGAGCATCATCTTTGTTACGTAAGCTTTTTGCCGTTGCCTGAGCCACCGCTGCTCTATCAATAACAGGGCCTACTACAGCCTCCAATTTTGCCTTATTGTCAGCCCATTTTTTCTGAGCCTCATTAATTTTTTCCTTGGATTTAGCCAATCTGCCATTCCAAACCGCCTCGTTGTACACCGGCCGTCTCTGCTTCTTGGGGACAGGCTCCTTGGCTTTTTCCTTAGCTGTATTCATATCCTGAGTCTGGGAAGCCAAATCGTAATAACTGTCCATAAGTTCATAAAACAGATCTTTCCGCTCCTTGATTAGCTGGTTTAAATATCCACCTGCCACTGGCACCTTCAATTCCTCCAGCTGCTGGTCCGATTCCTTCATAATCTTCCGAGCCTCAATCATCCAATCCATATCCCGCTCTGGATGGGCCTCCCGCAGCTCATCCAGCTTTTCCTGAGTAGATGTAAGAATACTGCGTACCTTTTCCCTGTATCGGATAAAATCTCTGTCATTCTGCTTCAACAGCAATTCAGCATATTCCTGATAATTTTCAATATCATAGAGCTTCCAGCTGCCATCCTCCTGCCTTCTAAGCTTCAACTTCAATACAAAGGTATCCCCTAAGTTAGGCTCATATACTCTAACGCCAGCGGTTACGATAGTATCAGTTGCCGCTTCCTGAGCAGCTTTGGTTTCCTCATGGACATTTTCCTCATCCCGCTCATGGCCAAGTACATACTTATTTAGCAAGGATATGCCCATAGACAACATCTTGTCCGTTATACTTTGCTCCTGAACATTTTCCTGACCAGGAGGAGGATCTCTGTATATGTAATCCAGACTACGGAAGCTGACAGATCTAAAACCTATCCTATCCTCCAAAGCAGATTCAGGAGTTATTTTTTCCCTATCCTGCCACTTGCCATTTTGAACATAATTCAGAAAATCCTCCTGACAATAGCTGGCAAAGCTGCCATCTGCTATCTTGCCATAAGCAGGATCATTTTTGTCAACCAGCTGTGCCAATTTGCCGTTGTTTAGCTTGAAAAGTCCATCCAAATCCACTCTGTTCTTCAGTTCCTCTACATCCCCAGACTGCATGGCCTTCTGCATAGCCCTAATAGAGTATGTAGGCGTATAAATATAGAACTTAAAGTAAAATACTCCTGCCAGACATCCTATCAAAATCTCCAACAGCAAACCAATTATCACGGCTTTTTTAACGGTCATTCCATCACCTGCTTTTATCTGCTCTCTGCATAAAGTATGCAACACATATATTACAGCAAGCCCCTATCAGAGATTGCCACCATCCTTGAAGATATAATTATCCGTATATGTCATTCTAACATAAAACCAGATTATTGTACACTACTATTATAACTAGATGTATTTATAGTGTTCCCCATAGGATGCCACCGTTTTTGATAACCAATAACCATCATAACAGCACTTATAGCCAGCCCAATGTAGAGAGGCTCCACCGGCAATTTCACCCACAACCCCAAGGCTATGGGTACAATAGTGCTGGCTACAATAGAAGCATAAGCCCATTTTTTTGCAATACTGCGAGGGTAAAAAATAGCAAAGGTCAAAGGCAAAAATACTCCGCCCCCCCGCATGGCCATAGAAAGAAAATTCCAGAAAAGCACCTGGGAATCCAAATTGCAAATAGCAATCAGACAGGCTGCAGCCATTACAGCCAGTACCACCAAACGCAAGGTATAAAGCAGTTTTTTACCACTGCCCAGATCAATGCTGCGACCAATAATATCTCTGGTCAGCATAGTTCCTATACCAAGGGACAAGCCTCCTATGGAGCCAATAAGGCTTAGCATAATACCGCCCAGAGCAATCCCTGCCAACACCGTACCCTGATGTTCCAGCAAATAGATAGGCAGTACCAATACTGGCACTACATCTGGCTCCAACACATGCATGTACATACCAATAGCTACAGAAGGCAGACCCACCGGAATCACAATAGCTGCCGCTGCAAAAGCTCCAAGGGAAGCCACCTTGGGACTAGAAGCAGAGAAAAAACACTGTATATAGGTCTGGGTACAGATAACTCCCACTACCATAGAAAAAAGCTTAGAAAAGCTGCTGCCTATACCTGTATTAAACATATTCCACCAGTAATCCGGAGGCAAAATCTGCTGAAAATCCGGCCTGCCATGAAGATACATAAAGGCACTGGCCCCTGCCACAAACAGACTAAGCCAAATAACCAGCATTTTCAAGATACCACCTACTCCAGTGCTTTTGATACCCCCAAAGAAAATATAGGCTGCCACCAGCAGGCAGAGAATCACAGCTCCCAGCTCAACGGATACATTAAGCACAGCGGAAAGAATCTGAATCCCTGGCAGACAACTGGCTACCACGCTAAAGAGAATCCCTAGAGAGGAAATAATCCCCACGGATTCTGCTGCCTTATTGCCATAATTCCGTTTAAGGTACTGAGGAATAGTTTCCAACCCTGTAGCCCGCAGCTTGCCTGCATAAAAAAGTCCCATGAGAATAAAGGCTATACCAGAGCCAAGAGTAAACCACCAGGCAGACAGCCCCATACTGTAGGCCAGCTGAGCAGTTCCCACGGTGGCTCCCCCTCCTACTACAGTACCAGCAATACTGCCTGCAACCAGAGGCACCCCTGCACTGCGACCCCCCAAGCTATAACCCTCCGCAGATTTTACCGACCTGGCAGAATAAATTCCTCCACCTATAACCAATGCAACTGTCAGCAGCATAATGATTAGATGTTCTATTGTCAATTCCATGCCTTTAGCCTTCTCTCAATGTATTTACCAAATAAAAGTTACTCCTGTAACAGCTTTGCCTTTAATCGTCTATAGGCTCTGGTATAATATATCCCATTCTGAGCCTCTCGATGGTCGAAGCCATAGGCTCTCCTGCTGACAGCCACAATAGGCGGTGCCTGAATGCGTTTAGCTATAGACATACCGCAGAACTGGCGCCACCAACGCTCCAAATCAGCAATAAAATCTGCTGCTGTAGGGAAATACTTAGCCACCAAGCCCTGCTGACAGCCAATTTTTTCCTCCAATACCCCATCAGCATACCATTGCAGAATATCTGCCGGAGCAGCTTTTTGCCACTTCTCCACAAAGCTTCGGAAAAGATAATCATGATATGGATATTTGATAGGATCACCCAAACCCTCATCCACGTTCTGAGCATTGGACAACTCTGCACTAGGCACAATATCAATAGTGGCCTGAGGTACTACCTCACGACCATATACCACCTGATTCATATATCTAGCCAAATCATATACCTGATGCTTCCACAAATCCGCTAAAGCGCACAGGAAGCCTGACTGGTCGCCATAAAGTGTGGAATACCCTACGGTAGTTTCTGCCTTATTGGCATTGCAGGTAAAGCCGCCCCCAAAGGCTGCTGCTGCTCCTGCCAAAACTCTGGCACTGCGATCTCTAGCCTGAATATTTTCTGCCACAAAGGAGGACACCTGTAAGTTAAACTTACTGCCATCCTTTAGGAAAGTAACAGGGATATGTTCTAGCTGGTCTATGGTATGATCCACTGACTCCTGAATCGGCATAATGGTGTAATTACAGCCTAGGTTTACCGCCAGCTCTTGAGCCAATCCCTTGGTGGTTGCAGAATTATAAACACTTGGCATATTAACCAACAAAACCTTTTCCGGCCCCAGGATATGGGCATATAAGGCCGCAGCCACGGCTGAATCTATACCACCGGAGATACCAATAACCACTTTATCCATATGGATATCCGCCAAGAACTCCTTAACCGCATATTCAATAGCAGTAAAAATATGGGCAATATCTGGCTTTTTTTCCCGCTGGAACTTCGGCATGGCCTGAATTTTATCCAATTCATAAATCCCCATACCCTGCTGATATTTAGGCAGACAGTCCACCATTAGTCCTTGACCATTATACAAGGTACTGGAGCCATCAAAGGTGTATACAGTCTTGCCATTGTTCTGAATCCCCACATTATTTACATAAAACAAAGGTACACCGGCTGCCTTAGCCTGTTTACCAAAAACCCGATGCCGCTTGCCGTTTTTACCCAGAGTATACGGAGAAGCAGAAATATTTACCAGCATATCTACTCCCTGACGGGTTAATATTTCCACTGGTGCCAGATTGTAATCCTCGCTCCATCCATCCTCACACAGAAAACCACCAATATTATAATCCTGTCCTTTGATAGTCAAAGGTACTGTACCTATAAGCTTGGCTGCCTGAGTACCCATTTCCTCTGCCAACTGTTTCAGGCCAAAAAAATATCTAGTATCATCAAACTCACGATAGTTTGGCATCAGAGTTTTTATGACATATGGATATGGCATATTCCTTGGCTGAACCAATTTGCCCTGCCATGCCGTAAACAAGGCATTGTACTTCCGTACTCGGCCGTCATAATTTTTCTTCTCCCAATCCACAGCCACATTACCAAAAATAACAGCAATATCCTGAGAAGCATTGATAATATCCTGACCACATTCCTCACAATCCTTCAAGAAAGCATACTGCTCCCAGGTATCCCCTAAAAGATAGCCTGGCACAGCCATCTCTGGAAAAATAATCAAATCTGCCCCTTGCTCCTTGGCCTGAGCAATCATGGTTAACATATTTTCTGTGTTTTCTGATGGATGTCCCGGCTGAACCTTCAGCTGAGCTGTAACAATCTTCAACATCTGCAGCACCTCTTAATTAAATTTACACTGAAATATTATACCAGCATTTGATTTTTTAGACAAAAAAATCTGCCTGCTAAAGCTAATTCCCAGGAACTAACTCTAACAGGCAGCCTTGCCTTTACTCTTTTAAAGATTTGTAATAGAGGCGACAATGACAAAAGCCTTCAAACTCCGGATCTGCAATCTGATCCCGAAACTCCTTACACATACATTTATTGTCCTCTATACGGGCAATTCTGCAAGGGCAATATCCATCCTTTTTGGCCAGACCATCCTTAATCGTCTTTACCACCTTAGCATCAGGGTTAAGTAGGATTTTCATATGGACCACCTCCTATTTACTTTTATTTATACTTCCATAATAATAGGCAGAATCATTGGACGACGGCGGGTACGCTCGAAAATAAAACGGCCCAAAGCATCACGCATAGCGGATTTCAGAGCAGCCCATTCGGTAATACCCTCTTCCTCACAGTGACAGAGCGCTTCCTCTACGCGGATTTTTACATCCTCCATCAGTTCCTCAGACTCACGCACATAAACAAAGCCTCGGGATACAATATCCGGCCCTGCTACTACAGTGCCAGTGCCCTTATCCATAGTTACTACTATAATGATAATACCATCCTGAGATAGCTGACGGCGATCTCGCAGAACAATATTACCTACATCGCCTACACCTAAGCCATCAACCAGCACGCGGCCAGAGGTTACACGGCCAGCCACATAGCCCTTATCTCTAGTAAATTCCAGAATCTGGCCATTTTCGCCAATAAAGATATGATCCTTTGGCATGCCCAGTTCAGCTGCCAGCTTGGCATGCTTCACCAGATGACGATACTCACCATGAACAGGAATAAAGAATCTTGGCTGTACCAGATTATGCATCAGCTTCAGTTCTTCCTGACTAGCATGACCTGATACGTGAATACCATTCTCCCGGCCATATACTACATTAGCTCCCAGCTTCAGCAAATTGTCAATAGTACGAGAAACCAACTTTTCATTACCTGGAATTGGAGTAGCAGAAATAATAACTGTATCTCCTGGCACTATGCCAACCTTGCGATGATCAGACTGGGACATACGAGTCAGAGCGGACATTGGCTCTCCCTGACTGCCTGTAGTAATAATAACCACCTGATCCATAGGATAGTTACCGATATTGTCAATATCTATCAGTGTTCCCTCTGGAGCATTAATATAGCCCAGGTCCAGAGAAATATTCACTACATTTACCATACTGCGGCCCAATACAGCCACCTTTCTCTTGTATCGTACCGCAGTGTTGATAATCTGCTGAATACGATGAACATTAGAGGAGAAGGTAGCCACAATAATACGGGAACGGGCACCATGAAAAGCCTTATCAAAGGCTGCGCCAACAGTGCTTTCACTTGGAGTATGCCCCGCTCTCTCTGCATTGGTGCTGTCTGCCATCATCAGGAGAACGCCCTTCTTGCCCAGCTCAGAGAAACGGCGGAAATCCGTCATTTCACCGTCAATAGGAGTATAGTCCAGCTTAAAGTCACCCGTATGAACAATGGTGCCCATAGGGGTATTAATAGCCAAACCTACAGCATCAGGAATACTATGGTTCACACGAATAAAGTTTACATGGAAACAGCCTGCTCTAATGGTATCACCCTGCATTACAGTCCGTAAATTGCTGGAATCTACACCATTTTCCCGCAGTCGTCCCTCCAAAATCCCCAAAGTAAGACGAGTACCATAGACAGGTACGTTAATTTGCTTCAGTACATAGGGCAGTGCACCAATATGATCCTCATGTCCGTGAGTCAGCACAATAGCCCGAATCTTGTCCCGATTTTCCACCAGATAGGAAATATCAGGAATAACCAGATCAATACCCAGCATCTCCTCATCTGGGAACATCAGGCCAGCATCGATAAGCAGTATTTCATCTCCGTACCGCACTACAGTCATGTTCTTACCGATTTCGCCTAAGCCACCCAGAGGGATAATTTGTAATTTTTGTTTTTCTCTTGCCAAAAATCACACCTCCACATTTATATTAATTTTTATTATAACCTATTTAACCATGCAACTCATGGTATGCAAAACATTTTTCTCTAAGTCAAACCGTCCAATTATCCAAATTCGCAAAAAATGCATAACAAAATACAGTGTGTACACCGGCCACCCATCTCCTGTCCCCTATCTTCCCTAACAGAAAACTTCTCAGTGACCGCCACACTGAGCACAAAAACTCCTTTAAAAATTGATCCGTTCTGCTCATTACATGTAATTATAACATATATAACGGGCAAATGTAAACAAATTTACCATTCATCAAAATGAACTCTGTCGCTTTCATAGAGATCCCGTTCCTCATTATCCGGTTCTTTGGCATAGCCTAGAGCCAAAATAGAATGAGGCACAATGTTCTCCGGCAAAGCCATCAGCTCCTTGACCTCCTGCACTCTATCCTCACAAGGCCAACAACCCAGCCATACACTGCCAATGCCCAAATCCTGAGCAGCTAATACCATATTCTGGGTAGCAATAGAGGCATCAATAACCCAATACTCTGGAGCCTCCGGCAAGGCCCGCTCCAAATCACCACACACTAAAATGCCCAAAGCAGCTCCTCTAAGTGGTCCTGCATAAAGACCATTAGCTACAGACAGCTTCCCCAGCAGTTCCTTGTTGCGAATGACTACAAAGGACCACATTCTCTTGTTCATACAGCTAGGACCGCTCATGCCCGCCGTAAGAATCTTCTTAATATCCTCAAAGGTAATCCCCTCATCAGTAAACTCTCTTACACTTTTTCTTGTAGCCATTGCCTTTAATGTTTCCATATTCTGTACCTCTATTCAACGCATAATAATCAACTTATTCCACTATCAAATATTGTTGAAACCCATTTATCTTATAGGTAGAATTTTCTTAGAATTAATAATTCAACACATTCTTCATACATCTTAATTATAGCTTTTTTGGGCGAATATGTCCATATAAAAACGGTGCCAACATATTTGTCAACACCGCTTGATACTAACTATAAAATATTTTTCGCAACCTTTGTCTTTTTGCTGGCAGCAAACCATAGACATTTCAATGCAGCAACGTTTTCATATCATAACGCAGGCGCAACAAAATAACAAAGGCACTGACCAACACTCCCGCATCAAGGCTCAACCAATAAGAATACAAACCTATATTGAAACCATAGTCCAAAATATAGCCCACCGGCAGACAGATAAGCCAATAAGCTATTCCAGAAGCAATCAATGTTGCATTAACATCCTTCATGCCACGGGTAATTCCCTGACAAGGTGCACTAAGCATATCCCCCATCTGCCAGATGCAAGCCAGCAAAATAAGCTGGGCCACCAATTCCGTAACCATAACATCATTTGAATACAGGGCAGCAATCTGATGACAAGCAAAAATTTCAATTATGATATAAACAATTCCTATAGTACAGCTCATTTCAAGGCAAATCTTAATATAATCCCTGACAGCCTGATAATTTTTACCGCCATATTCATAACCGATTAGAATAGTAGCCGCCATAGAAAATCCCATAGGAACCATATAAATCAATGTGGAAAAATTTACTGCTGCCTGATGGGCAGCCAATGCCGTTGTACCGAATTTTGCCACCAAGAATGCTGTAATAGAAAATACGCTTGTTTCTAGCATAATGGACAGTCCCAAAGGTATGCCGATACGCAGATATTCCAGATAAGAAATTGACTTAGTATTATTTATCTGTCCAGTTGCCTTTTCTGATGTTTCATACCGAGAAGTTCCAAAGGCAAAAATTCCATACTCCTTAAACGGCGAACGCCGGCAGACGTTATATACATACATAAATAAAATCAGCCAATATGTAGCTGATGTAGTAATACCAGCCCCGGCTCCGCCAAACTCAGGCACGCAAAAAGCGCCAAAAATAAAGCAATAATTCAACAGCGCATTAACTGGCAGGGCAAACAGAAAAATTTTCATACTAAGGGTTGTGTGTCCCAAAGTATCCACAAAGGAGCGTAAAAGCACACTGGCGAAAATAGCCGGTACACCAAAGGCTATAGCGATCAGATACCCTATAGCAACATCATACACCTTGGGTTCCAGTCCTATATTGCCTAACAGCAAAGGCACAACCGTAATACCAGCCGACAGCAAAATCACATCAAAGACAAAACCAAGGCATAGCCCTTTGCGGACTACAGCCGTCACCTCTGTCTTGCCACCCTTCCCCAGTAGATTAGCAATCAAAGGCATAGCTGCCATCAAAATTCCCGAAACACTTGTTAGGACAATCATCCAGAGATTGCTACCAGCTGCCACGCCAGCCAAATCCGCCGCACCATACTTGCCTGACATAGCCGTATCAAAAAAATTCATCCCCACAATTGCCGCCTGAGAAGTAATAATCGGCAACATCAAAGCCAGCAATCTCCGAATCATTGGCCTGCTTCTTTTCTTAAAAATCAACATAATATCTCCTAAATTTTATCTCCCTACAATCCTTTTGCGAAAAATATTATAACAGATAATGACAAACACCGCAAAATAATGAACGACAAAACAAAATCCAATATGATAAGCATCATAACGGATGTGCTCAACCAGCATTATTACTGACTTTATACAGAATTTCTGCATAAAGCGCATATTAGAGCTTTAAATATGATAATAAAAAATTTTGAAAATATTTTTGTGTTTATTTATTGGACTTTTGTATTTTGCTACAGAACTTTCTAATTTTTAGTCATAGCTGCATTAGAATTCTTATCATTTGTGCGCATAAGAAATACATATTTACACTATGTACAGACTTTTATCGCAGCATATTTATTCACATATATACCAAGGCCACAGTGCCTGAGCATGGCGCTTGTAAACTTGATAAAACTAATATATAATATGTTTAACTAAAGCAACATTCAGTATTCAATTCTAAGGAAACCTGAAAAAGCAATAGCCACCCTCTCAAAATACCAACATAAAGTAAGGTGATTCCACAACTCTATGCTAGATTGCACGTTCAAACACTTCTTATATCTCGCGAAAATAAATATAGGGACAAGGTGAAAAATCAATGGATAATTTTTCAAGAAAAAGGCGTTATCCCATTAATTCATTTATCTTTAGGGTAAGTATTCATTACGATGACTATTTTCCCAAAGATAAGTTTTTATCCTATGTAGCAGATGAGGAATTAATTAATTCTTGCACAGAATGCAAAGATACTTGTCAGTACTATCTGGATATTACGCTGCCTTACGAATACAAATATAAATATCTTCAGGAAGACATAACAAGTATTTTCCCCAGCCTGCTCCATATCAACACTGGAGTCATTAGCTATGAGCTGTGCAGGCCCAAAGACATAGACCAGTAAAAGATAATTCTACTAACTCTATGTAAATAACAACTTTCAATCTATATAAAATAAAAACACCAACATATACCGTCAAACAATGTGGTGCCTCCATAAGATTAGATTTTAGGTCTAACTTTATGTGGTCACTACTAAAGATGATATATGTTGGTGTTTTCTTTACAGAGGCAACTTTATCTATACCATATCAATTTTTTGCCCCAACTGACGACCAAGCTCCCATGCACTCGACCTTGGCAAGCTGAAAATTTAATGGCGATGCTGCTACTTCTTCCCATTCTCTTCCAGTTCCAGCATGTACTTATCAAAGTCAGACATAAACAGCCTGTCCTGAATGACAAGATATTTTTCAAATTCGGTCTCAGCATGAAGCTTTACAATTTCAGCTGACACTTTCCCTGCATCCTGTAAAATACTATAGTCAAACATTTCAATGAAGCTGTTGAGCCTCTTTTCCCAGTACTGCATCGTAAGCGGAATATGCCGCAATATCATGTTTTCAGCAAAATCCAGATATGCCGTCACCATGCGATTCAGTTGTTTTATTTCATCCTTACTCAAATAGTTCTTAGCAACCGTAACATCACTTTTCTTAATTTTTCCTTCAGGAGCGTCTGCCCAAGTAGTTAATCCCATATGATCTTTTGTATGATCAGCTCTTATTGGCCCACTTGCGAAATTGTATAGCTCGCTCATTATTCACCTTGTGACCATCATCTTCTGTGTCAGCCATATATTCTCATCCTCATAGTGCATCTCAATACTATCCTGCTGCTCCCCCACAGATGCAACATAGGTCAGGTATTCCGCTGCGCTGGAACGGATGGTTATTGCATCTTTTTTCTTTTTCAAATAGAAGGCCTCCTCCTTTAATGTTCCAAAATCATTATTCTACCTGTGCATCAAAGGATTGTTTCACAATTTCCATGATTTGATCTAATTCATCCTGATGCTCCATAAACAATTCTGCATCGCCATTTCCCCAACGTCCTAAACCGGTAATATCTTTGCAAATACCGTTAGGGTCATTAATCTCTGAAAACTTCATATTAATCGAGATACGCAATCTTTGTTTCTGGAAAACAATATCAACAAAATTAGTATCCAGTTTATAGGCAACATACAACTTTTTATATTCCTTCTTTACCGCTGGAGATAAGTTCATAATACGCTTATCTAAAGATTCGAACAGTATTCTTGTAAAAGCATTCACATCATATGTTTCCAAAGAATATTTCTGCACTGTTTTTTCTTCTACTTGATATGGCGCAAGTTCGGCAGCTGTTAGAGTTGGATATGGCCAAATAGATTCTGCTTTCTTTGCCAATTCGTTTGCTCTCTCTTGGATATTTTTTTCATTCCACTTATTTTGTAAAACCACATATTTATTAAGCCTAAGTGCACTTTCTTTGAATCCACCTGGCATATCCATCTTTTCTAAGAACGGCCTGTCACTTATTTCAGAATTATATGCAGTAAAAGTAAGATTGCCAATTGTATGTAAATACTTTTTCTGAACCTCCTGCCACTCGGCACCAAGATCAGCTTACCATTCTGACAAAAGATTTTTGTTCTGCGGCATAATATGCTCAATGGTGTAATTCTCTATTATAATTGGAGCTTTATTTTCAAAGTTTTCCAAACGACTAAGAATATAATTTCTAGCACGCATATTATAAATATCACGACTTTCAAATGCACCTTCAAACTTATCGTTATCTGGGAATTCTTTATATGTATCCTGCATCACGAAAAATGCCTTAACAAAATTCAGATAATCATCTGGTCTAATATAATTTTTCAACGTTGCAAATGTTTTGTTCATTGAGTTGGTGGGAATCTCACAAATTGCACGTCTCAGAACATAGCTAATACAAAGCTTCAAAATTTTCTTCAGTTCATCTGATGTAATTAGTCCTTCTACGCAGTCATGATGAATTTTCAGCAAGAACGGGTAAGATACTTCCATTCTTAAATCGATAATGTCCTCATATAACTTCTTTAAATCCGTGTCAGTATTTCGCTTGAATACAATGTTTGTATAATATTTTGCATATTCAAGCAAATCTTGACATAGTTCTCTGATAGTTCCAAACTCACAATTCAAATGATACAATTTGAATTCTTCATATACACGTCCTTGCTTTGGAATACGAGAAAGTTTCATGGTCAAGTAATGGCGGAAGAAAGCATCCATTACCGTTCCTTGCGTTTTATAGATAAACAGCTGTTCTACAGGTCGCCAAAGATGTTCATATACATAAGTTTGTTCAGATGGCTCTAATCCCATCAAAACATAGTTACGAATCAAATCAGATTCAGAAAGTTCCTTACCAGTAGAATTCAAACTTTCAAAAATTGCCTGTGCATCGTCAACAGCACGATCTAATGTGATATTAACAATTTGTAATTTTCCAATTGACTCATATACCTCTGCAGGCTGAATTTCTTTATCGGCGAGTTTTCCAGCAAAGAAATTGTAATTTTCAATAAGCCTTGTTATTATTAAAAATTACTGCTGCATGATTTATATGTTCAAGATTTAAAATTCGGATATATTCACCATCCCTAGTAAAAGCATATCCATTAATTATCATATCTGCTTTATCTGCAATGTCCTTAATATCAAGCGACATCATCAATCCTTACCTCCTTTATCGCCTTTAAAAATTCATCTGTGTTATAGTATAACTTATCCAATATAGGTATCAAATCAATGTATTCTTTTACCTCTCCTATATTTTTATATTTCGCCATAACAACCAAATAACCATGATCCCATTCAATAACCTTTGTATATCTCTCAAGGTGTTTAGATGTCATAAATCTAATTGTATGATTATTAAATTTAAATATTGTATATTCGCCTTGATTTCCTAAGACAGCACATGAATTCATGATTAACCTCCTATCGTAATAATTTGAAAAATGAGAATTTACATCCTACTAAATCCATATTTATCGACTTGATTGCAGCTTAAAATTCGATTTTAGAAACATCAAGCTCGTCGGACATAAGTTTTGGAAGTAGTGAATCCCTAAGTGCAGAAAGACGTTGATTCTCTGCTTCAAGAATCTCTTGTTTTTTTTGAATACAGGTTCGCAAAAACTACTAAAAAGCCGAATGATATCAGCATCAGGCATAACAGTAGGTACAGATTTCATCGCTGCTCCAGATATTTCCTTGAAAGTTGACCCAGAAGCCATACCTTCAATTGTAGGAAGAAGATTCTTCAGCAAGAAATACATATAAGCTGTACTGATATTCTCATTCGGAATAACAGATTTAAATCCCTGATTATTAGTGACCTCGTTTTGAGCTATAGCAATATACCCTATTGGAGCTCTTGAACTGAAAAGTATGGTTCCAGCAGGCATCTTTGCGGCACTACTCTTGGAAAAGACCAACTCAGAGATATCATTCTCTCCATGAGAGATAAATTTTGACTTATTAACCGATAGATCCTTAGGCGTTATCCATGCAATGCCTTGGTCTGCATAATACTCTGGCTTAGATTTTGAAGGAGTACCACCTGAAACAACAGAGCCGATATCGGATAGAGTACATTCCGACCAATTTGGATCAGCATTGACAACGAAAAGTTCATCGAAATACGCCTGAGCTTGCTGCTCTAAATTCTCATTTATCCTATTGTTGAGTTGAATTTTCTCATCCAACAATACGCATATATTTGTTATTTTCTTTTGTTCTTTCAAACTCGGAAAAGAAATGGGCATCCTTTTGAAATCTTTCAAAACGATTCTTGGTATTGCAGAGCCTGAGCCATAATTATCACGAACATCTTTTTTACTGTGGGGGACTTTAACCAGCTGGTACAAAGAAGATACCCTCAGAAGTATATTCGTCGATATCCTCCTCGAATCCGTCGCCTTCTTCAACAAGTTCCTGATACTTATCATAAAATCTATCTGAGATATACTTCAAAAAAATCAATCCTAGAACAACATTCTTATTTAGTTTTCCTCCTCTGATGATTTGTAGTTATCAAGCTTTTTTGTAACTCTTTATTCGATAAATACCTACCTATAACGAGCCTCCATTGGTGTTAGATAATTATTGTCTTTACAGAAATTCACAATCCACTTTTCAGCACTTATTTATCTTTCCTTGACAGCAAACATACTGTTTCCACATGCATCGAGATGGTATAGACAATGAAAAGTTACCTTATTTCACAGGGTAGAATGAGTAAACAATGCAATCATATCTACCTACTCCATAGTTGAGTATATCGTTGGAATTATATCTCTTCGGCATCAATCAAAACAATCCATTTGCCATTACGCTTGCCATTTTCTCTAATTATAAAGCCCTTTTGCTGCATTTCAACAGTTTTTCTTTTTACTGTACGCTCCGACAATCCCGTTAACTCAGCTATCTTCTTCTGAGTCACTTTAGAATCTGAAAGTAATATTTTAATAATACTCAATTCATCAATAGTAAATTTCAAAGTGCCATTTTGGCACTTTGAAATATTTGAATTGGCACTTTGAACCAATTTGCCACTAATATGCATTTCTCTGTTATGTAGCTCATGCTTTTCATCCAACAACAGATTTCTTAAAAACAACTCTAGATATTCCGTAGTCTCATGTATGCCGTTCTTCAAATCATTATAATTAGCCCTAACCATGGCATTTCTGAAATACCAAGCATTTTTTGCAAAAATATCATTTGTTGCATCAAATCCCAACATTCTCAAATATTTTATGAAGAATACTGCCGTTGTTCTAGTATTCCCCTCACCAAATATATGAATCTGCCATAGCCTGGATATGAATACAGCCAGATGATGAATAATCTCATCCATACTCAGATTCTTATAGCTGAAGTTCTTCTCCTGCTGGAAATCATAGTCCAATGTAGCGTCCAGTTCTGATGCGCTGCCATATAATACCGTTGCACCATCTAACACCCATTCTTTTTTTGTAATATTATAATCTCTTATTTTTCCGGCATGACTATATATGCCAGTAAACAACTTTCTATGAATGGAAATATATTCATTTGGCGTGAAGCTAAATGCTTTTTCTGACAGTATTTTAGCTATTCGTACTGAAACCTTATCTGCCTCTTCTGTTCTATCGGAACTAATATGCTTTGGATTTTCTTCATAATAGCTATCTAACAGTGTTTGCGCCTCATCAATTGAAATATCGCCCTCAATATTCTTGATAGCTGTTTCTATCAGATATTGTGAAGGTTTTAGGCCATCCACAGCCTGAAGACCAATAGCTGTATGCCAAGCATAGCCTTTATCTTGTGCGCTAGGCTCCGATTGTTTTATATATTCTTCAAAAGGATCATTATTCACAAGATTACCTCCTCGCGTATTTTAGCAACATAGGATAATACCTCATTATCCTATGTTCTTGCTGCTAATTTGTGATAGTTAAATTCTCTCATAAGTTGTCTTTATTTCTCCCAACGCAGCTTTCTTTCTCCCAATTTTATGTCACATTTGGGAGAAATTCAATATACATGGAGTTCAAGAGTGTTACTGCTCCACCCATTTTCGATGGTCTGCTGTGCATACCATATATCCATTATAGTGCTGATATATGTTTTTCTTTTGATAATTTTTTCATTCTAGCTTTTAATT
>OBLI01000432.1_pt1 | contig 44473 bp, 44 predicted proteins | sample 1519701 | NCBI WGS metagenome assembly OBLI01 (sample SAMEA3663005, study PRJEB22513) | pig gut metagenome | biome: pig gut; feature: pig-associated habitat; material: faeces | place: France | collected 2012
GCATAAAGGCTTTTGTCTTCAGATTCATCTCCGTACCTGCCAAGTGGATCATGACTGCAAGGCAATACGTGCTGAATATCTACACAGAGAACCGCGCTTATGCAAAACCCTTCAAAACAGAATTCGGATAAGAATCCTTTCTTTCCGGTTAGAATCTGCGTATTACCTCAAGTCGCATCGTGGGGTAAGGGGATGGTGGCTACATATTGATGTTGTGCTGTTGCTTTTTACTGAAAGCTGCTACTAACGACTCATAAATCTACCCTTAATCGTGTATTGGATGATAGTTGCGGATTTTAGGTAAAACACAAAGCACAAATGATTACAGCAGAAGTAACTTTGAAGAATATCTGAAGGTGATAATGACTTATGCAGGTTCTGCTTCATTATCAAGAGATTTGCCTCACAGTAATTACCCTAAGATAGGTGATTTGCTTGTGCTTGGTGGTTATCCTGGGCATGTAGTAATAATAATCGATAAAAAGACAAAAAACGGTGTAGATTATTATCTTTTTGCTAATAGTTGGATTCCTGCACAAGATATAGAAATAGTTACGGGAACAAGTACAGGAGGGGAAACTGTAGATAATTATATTCCTATAATAGGGAAAACAATTATACAGATTAATGGATATAAATTTCAAACACCAATGGATATAAGAACATGGCAAAACCAAAATTAATAAAACGAGGAAATACTTGGTATCGTAATGGTAAGGCTGTAAAACCTGATACCTTTTTTACTTCCTTTTCTTTGTAGCCACCAAACTTATAGATGATGGCGAGAGTTACAATACTCTTTTGTAATATTTGTAATAAGAGAACTAAACACGCAAAATAATAGAGTGAAGATTCAATAGACATCAAGGCTTTAGAATCTTCACTCTTTTTGTTATCAGTATTATATGTTCTAAATGGTAGAAAAAGCAAGCAGCTGGATGGTTAAAAATTAAAAAAATACATTTATCATCGGCATAATCTTTGTATCTTTGCTAAATTAATTTCTTGGATGGCTGAAGGAACAAGGCTACGAATTCAAGACATTTGATTAGTAAGATATATGGAAAAGATAGAAAAAGACAAAGTGCTCTCTGCCGTGGTGCGCACATTCTTCAAGTATTTCACCCTCGGCATCATCGAAGGCTCTGCAGAAGATGCCATGGACATGAGCATTTATGAGCCAAAGAGCGTAAAGCAGTATGTGGTAAAACACTTCGAAAAAATCTCCGCCACTTTCAACGAAGAGGCGTTTTATGCCTTCTCCCGCATGAACTATCTTGAGGAAGAGGTGGAAGAGGAACTGCAGAAGTTTATCTCATCCGGCGGTGAAACATCCACTATGGATTTGATGCGCTTTGCATGCAGAACCGACGAATTCTATTCCACCATGGTGAGCGAATACAAGCGCAACATGGAGCTTCTGCTATGCGGAATCTTCTCTGTCACACCCGAACAGGCTTCTCAATATACGCGCTGCAACTCCATCGGGAATATGCCGCAAGACAATGCCGAAGCCATCATAAACCGCATTGCTAACAAGGCATACGAGAAGGGGAAGAGCATAAAAGAATAAGAAATACTAATATTGTTTTTAGTTAATTGTTATGGTTTTTCTTAATATTTGGCTCAAAAGCTAATTATTGTCGTTATATTAAGTAATGCAGTGTGTGATGATTCTATAAGGTGCTTTGCTTTAATGAGTTAGCTAACTATGTTTGATGACGAAAGTATGCTTCGAGCGATTTACGCTTTCTATCAAATTTATCTTTGCTTACTAGCAAACGTATTTTTGCTTCCTGTCAAATGTACGTTTGTTTACTATCAAATATATTGTATGATGAAATCATCATATATCAGACAGCCATTATTTGATTTCCATTATCTCGCACCACCTTGTTGTAGGACATGAGCTTTTGAAGTTGTGCTTTATGGCATCGGCAAACTTTGTGCCTCGCGGATATTGTTGCGAAGACAGGATAACGGTTTCGGTGCCATCCACCTTATTTATTTTATCTACAGCTTTGTCGAGTTGCTGCATGTGGGCGTGGTGGGTGGCATCGAAGGTGAAGAGGTCGGGCTGGATGGCTGAGTTGGGAATAACACCCATTAGTATTACTCCAGCACGCTTGTATTGAATATCCTTGCGGTAGATGCGCGAAAGGCAGACGGTAGCGGCTTTCACTATGTCGATAGTTGAGGAAGATGGAGTGGGGAAGGCAACCTCTGTCATATTCCAATATTGCTCCAGCTCTGGGCGGAAGTGGTTGGAATCAATGAATACACCCACTATATGGGCTACCGACTGCTGACGACGCAACTTCTCTGCACATCTTACTGCAAAGTTGGCAATATGAGTGCGCAAGGTGTCGTAATCGTTGATCATACCATCGAAGCTACGACTGGTGCAGATGCTCTGCTTCTTGGTAGGAACATCATCGGGGATGCAATCTGTACCATTGAGCTCTTGCCATGTGCGCTCAATGACGATATTCTTGAATGTAGAGCGCACCCACGAATCAGAGTGGCTGGCAAAGTCGTATGCTGTTTTTATTCCCATGGCAGTCATGCGAGAGGCATAGCGTCTGCCTATGCCCCAAACTTCGTCGATAGGGTATAGGGTTTCAGCTTTTGTGCGTCGCTGGTCGTTGTCTATGATGCAGCAATGATTATAACCTGGATATTTCTTTGCGAAATGAGATGCCATTTTAGCCAATGTCTTGGTTGGAGCTATGCCTATGCTTAGTGGCATGCCAACAGACTGCAAGACACGGTCGTGAAGCTCTTGTCCCCAAGAGGTGAGTTGGTCAAGACTGAAGCCATCGAGGATGGCAAAGGCTTCGTCGATGGAATAACGGAAACTCTGTGGCGACATCTTGCGGATGATAGACATTACGCGACCTGTGATTTCGCCATATAGCTCGTAGTTGGATGAGAAAACAGCTATTTCGGTATTTGGAAACTGCTGCTTGAGTTGATAGTATGGTATGCCAGCTTTAATACCTAATTGTTTAGCCTCTTTGCTACGAGCCACCACGCAACCATCGTTGTTGGAGAGCACAACAACTGGTTTCCCCTCCAAGTCAGGACGGAAAATACGTTCACAACTAACATAGCAGTTGTCGCAATCGCAGATGGCATACCATTTCATGCAGTTATCGTCTCCATTGTTTTATTGTCCATACCACTACACCCCACACACGGAAGTTGTCGTCGGCATCTATTCTAATAGGTGAATAGTTGGGGTTGGCAGGCTTTAGTTCTATATATCCTTCGTCTTTATGGCTGAGGCTTAGGTATTTTATGGTGAACTCGCCATTGACATAAGCCACTATGATATCGCCATCTATGGGCTGTAGAGAACGGTCGATGACAGCGATATCGCCATCGCAGATACCAGCTTCAATCATAGAGTCGCCCGAAACACGACCATAGAAGGTGGCTTCTGGATTCTTTATCAAGTCGTGGTTGAAGTCGAGACTATCGTGTAGATAATCTTCGGCAGGACTTGGGAAACCAGCCTTTATAGTTGGTGCTAAAGAAAGGGCGAGCTTACTTGCGAAGTCGCCCTTTAGAAGAGTAAGTTTAGTCATTTGTGTTCTCAAAAATAGTTTTAATCTTTGAGAGAGTAGGTGATGGTTGTTACCACTCTTACCTTTTTAATATAAGGAGTGTTGGCATCACGGTCGTCGATAGAGAACTGACCTTGGTCAGCCTTTGTGATTTTGTTGAGCTTGCTGTTGCTATTTGTTGCAAACTCCTGTGCTGTAGCCTCGGCATTCTTTATCGCCTCTTGCATCATCTGTGGTTTCATCTTTTTGAAGCCCACATATTCGTAGGTGATACGGTTCTCATATCCTCCATCCAGCACAGCCACACCCTGCTTGAGCAATTCTCCCTGCTTAGCCATGATGCTACGCACAAGCTTCACGTTCTGCGAGGTTACGGTTATGGTAGATGTGATGTTGTAGCGGAAACCACGGTTGTTGTTGCTGTATTGGTCGGCATTGAGGTCGATGACAACAGGGGCGTTGACATTTATCTCATCGTCCTTGATGCCATGCTGCTTCAAGAACGCCTTGACCTTTGCAGTAGTGGTGTTGATGCTTTGGTATAGCTCTGGCAGATCGTTGCCAAGTTCCTTAGTAGGTATTGGCCACGTCACTTTGTCTGCTTCTACCTCCTTTTCAGCCAAGCCTTTTACTGTGACATTTCTGTCTTTATTGGCAAAATCGTCGATACCCCACTTGATGCAGAGACCTAAGAAAGCAATACTCACAGCCAAAATAGCTGCTTGTAGTAATTTCATATCAATTTTCATAGCTCAATATCTTTATATGGTTTATTAATACGCAAATATACATATTATATTTCAACTATGAGAGATATTTAATTTGATTTAAGAAAAAAACATTGATTATTCCGCCTTGTTTGACTTATTAGTTGTAACTTTGCACCCAATAATTCAATAGGCAATTATGTTAGATAAGAATGCAAAAATTTATGTAGCAGGCCATCATGGTTTAGTTGGCTCTGCTATTTGGGCAAATCTTAAAGCTCGCGGGTATAACAATTTGATAGGTAGAAGTCATCGAGAATTAGACCTTACTAATGAAGTGGCAGTAAAAGAATTTTTCGATAAAGAACAGCCAGATGCCGTAGTACTGGCTGCTGCGTTTGTTGGAGGTATTATGGCTAATTCGCTATATCGTGCCGACTTCCTGATGCAGAATATGAAGATGCAATGTAATGTTATTTCTAACGCCTATTCGCATGGCGTTAAGAAGTTGCTCTTTTTGGGTTCTACATGTATATATCCTAAGAATGCTCCTCAGCCAATGAAGGAGGATGCGCTTCTTACTTCAGAACTCGAATATACCAATGAGGAATATGCTATTGCCAAGATTGCAGGATTGAAGATGTGTGAATCTTACAATCTGCAGTATGGTACAAACTATATCGCCGTTATGCCAACCAATTTGTATGGTCCTAACGACAATTTCCATCTTGAGAACTCGCATGTAATGCCAGCCATGATGCGTAAGATATATCTCGCTAAGTTGCTCCACGACGACAACTGGCAGGCTATTCGTGTGGATATGGACAAGCGTCCAATAAATCCTACCGACAAGCTACGTGCTATTATCGGTGAAGGTAATGTGGATGGTAGCAACGACAAGGAGCGCATATTGAAAGCGTTGGCTTATTATGGTATTGAGAATAATAAGGTTACGCTTTGGGGTACAGGTAGCCCATTGCGCGAATTCCTTTGGAGTGAAGATATGGCTGATGCCAGCGTTCACGTGTTGTTGAATGTAGACTTTAGCGATGTTATCGGTATTGAGAAATATTCTTCTGTATTCTATGGTGCAAAGACAGATGGCGCTGTAGATAGAAACAACTCAGAGGGTCGTGGCGGTGCTATTCCATCGTTGGGCGAAATCAGAAACTGTCATATCAATGTTGGTACAGGCAAGGAACTTACTATCAAGGCTTTGGCACAACTCGTTGTTGAGGCTGTAGGCTTCGAGGGTGAAGTGGTTTGGGATGCTACCAAGCCTGACGGCACACCACGTAAGCTTATTGATGTAAGCAAGCTACATTCTTTGGGTTGGACACACAAGGTTGAGATAGAAGACGGTGTGAAGAAACTCTTTGAGTGGTACCAAGACAGTTTGAAGGCGTAAGCCTCGATACTTGACTTGGGATAATTTAACATCTTGAAAATAGCAGTTTCCTACTGAAAGTAGGGGCTGTTATCTTAAAAATGTGTAACTTTGCACATTGCAAACCAATAGATGAGGAGTTGCTCCCTCATTTTAAACAATAATTGTATACAATTTTTTATGGCTGAAACAAAAAAGATTAAGACTGCGTTGGTGTCAGTCTTCCACAAGGATGGTCTTGATGAGCTCCTTGCAAAGTTGAACGCTGAAGGCGTAAAGTTCCTTTCTACAGGAGGTACACAGAAGTTTATCGAATCTTTGGGCTATGAATGTCAGGCTGTTGAGAGCCTCACAACCTATCCTTCAATCTTGGGTGGTCGCGTAAAAACTCTTCACCCAAAGATTTTTGGAGGTATCTTGGCTCGTCGCGACAACGAAGGCGATGTTGATCAGATGGCTCAGTATGAGATTCCTGGTATCGACCTCGTTATCGTAGACCTCTACCCATTCGAGCAGACAGTAGCAAGTGGCGCTTCTGAGGCTGACATCATCGAGAAGATTGACATCGGTGGTATCTCGCTCATCCGTGCTGGAGCAAAGAACTTCAAGGATGTTGTCATCGTGCCAAGCAAGGCAGAGTATGGCGTATTGCTCGACATCCTTAACAAGAAGGGTGCAGAAACCGATATCGAAGACCGCAAAATGTTTGCGGCTCGTGCGTTCGGTGTAAGCAGTCACTATGATACCGCTATTCACGAGTGGTTCGTGAAGTAAGATTGAAGATTTGAGAATCGATTAGGTCGGAGTGGCATAATCGATTCTCGACTTCTCGACAATACTTCGTTTCATTATTACAACAATAAAAAACAGTTTCAATTTCAATGGGATTTTTCTCTTTTATTCAAGAAATAGCAATGGACCTTGGTACTGCTAACACCATCATCATTAGCGATGATAAGATAGTAGTAGACGAGCCTTCCGTTGTAGCACTTGACCGTCGTACCGACAAGATGATTGCTGTTGGTCAGAAGGCAAAGATGATGTACGAGAAGACACACGACAACATTCGTACTATTCGTCCTTTGCGTGATGGTGTTATCGCCGACTTTACTGCCTGCGAGCAGATGATGCGCGGCTTGATAAAGATGGTTCATACAGGTAGTCGCCTGTTCTCGCCATCTTTGCGTATGGTTATTGGTGTTCCTTCAGGTTCTACCGAAGTTGAGCTTCGTGCCGTTCGCGACTCTGCAGAGCATGCTGATGGTCGTGATGTATATCTGATTTTCGAACCTATGGCAGCAGCTATCGGTATTGGTATCGACGTAGAAGCACCAGAGGGCAACATGATTGTTGATATCGGTGGTGGTAGCACCGAGATTGCTGTTATCTCTTTGGGTGGTATCGTTAGCAACAACTCTATTCGTGTTGCAGGCGACGACCTTACAGCAGATATTCAGGAATATATGAGCCGTCAGCACAATGTAAAGGTCAGCGAGCGTATGGCAGAGCGTATTAAGATTCACGTAGGTTCTGCACTTACCGATCTTGGCGATGAGGCTCCTGAGGATTACATTGTACATGGTCCTAACCGTATTACAGCCCTTCCTATGGAGGTTCCTGTATGCTATCAGGAAATTGCACATTGCCTTGATAAGACTGTTGCAAAGATTGAGAATGCTGTGCTCTCAGCTCTTGAGAACACACCACCTGAGCTCTATGCCGATATCGTGAAGAATGGTATCTATCTTAGTGGTGGTGGTGCTTTGCTTCGTGGTCTCGACAAGCGTTTGCAGGATAAGATTAATATTCCTTTCCATATTGCCGAAGATCCATTGCACAGTGTAGCTAAGGGTGCAGGTATAGCTCTCAAGAATGTCGACAGATTCTCGTTCTTGATGCGTTAGTATGCGAAATCTTATAGCATTTATTACAAAAAATTACCATTGGTTCCTCTTCTTGTTGCTTGAGGTCGTTGGCTTTGTGCTACTCTTTAAGTATAATAGCTATCAGGGTAGTGCGTGGCTTTCTACTGCCAATGCCGTAACAGGCAAGGCTTACGAGATAGACTCCGAGGTGGTGGCTTATTTCTCGTTGAAAGACCTGAATACAGAGCTTACTAAGCGTAACATATACCTTGAGCAACAAGTAGAGAGCTTGGGCAATAAACTCTTGGCGACAAAGGCTGATAGCGCCATGGCAAAGCAAAAGCAGATAGCTCAGCTTTCTGCTTATAAACTTATATCTGCTAAGGTTGTCAGCAATACCGTAAACAAGCGCGATAACTTTATCACTATCGACCGTGGACGTGTGGATGGTGTGAAAGATGGTATGGGTGTGGTAGCAGGAACAGGCGTCGTAGGTATCGTTTATCTTACGTCTGATCATTATTCTGTTGTTATCCCAGTATTGAGTTCTAAGTCGAGCATCAGCTGTTCGCTGCAAGGTAGAGGATATTTTGGCTATCTGCATTGGACGGGTGGTAGTCCTCGCTATGCTTGGCTTGATGATGTGCCACGTCATGCTACCTTCCGACTATATGATAAGGTAGTTACTAATGGTTATTCTGCGGTATTCCCATCAGGTGTTCTTGTCGGCAAGGTGTTGCATGTATACAATTCTCCCGATGGCTTGGCTTATCGCGTGCAGGTGGAACTGGCAACCGACTTTGCTAAGTTGCGCGATGTTTGCGTGATAGACAATGCTCTTTTGGAAGAACAACTTGATGTGGTGCGTGCTGCAAGAGATTCTATGAAGTTAAAAGAATGATAAAGTAGGGATAGAATATGAATATGAATTTTGTATCACAGATACTATTATGCCTCGTTCTACTTATAGTTCAGGCATTGGTACTGAATAATATCCATCTATTTGGCTTTGCTACCCCTCTGTTGTATGTGTATACTGTGATATGTATGCGCCGCAACTTTCCAAGATGGGCTGCGCTTGTCATCTCTTTTCTTTTAGGGCTTGGCATCGACATATTCTCCAACACTCCTGGTGTTGCTGCATGTTCGCTCACATTGCTGGCTTTTGTACAACCATTGTTGCTTTCGTTGTTCTTGCCTCGCGATAGTGCCGACGACTTCTTGCCTACCATCTATTCGCTTGGCGTGGCAAAATATATCAACTATGCTTTTATTGCTACATTATTATATTGTGTAGTGTTCTATACTCTCGAAATGTTCAATTTCTTTAATTGGATATTGTGGCTTGAATGCGTAGGTGGCAGCACGTTGATAACTCTGCTCATACTTGTCGTTGTAGACAATATGAGAAGGAAATAGCCTATTAGTTTTTCTACAAAAACACATATAATTTATACAATTCAGCCAACTTGAAGAATTATAACCTTGATAAGCGCAGATATGTTATAAGCGGAGTGGCGATAGCTATTGTTGTCGTCTATATCATCCGCTTGTTTACATTGCAGTTGTTGAGTGATGACTACAAGAAGAATGCTGACTCTAATGCTTTCTTAAAGAAAGTGGAGTTTCCTTCGCGTGGTGTCATTCGCGACCGCCATGGAAAGTTGCTTGTTTATAATCAGCCTTCATACGATATCATGGTTGTGACGAACGAAGCTAAGGGACATATAGATACCTTAGAGTTCTGCGAAGCTTTGGGCATCACTAAAGAGTATTTCATAAAGCGTATGGATGCCATAAAGGATCGCAGCAAGAATCCTGGTTATTCTCGTTTTACTCCACAGCTCTTCATGACTCAACTTGCTGATCGAGAGTATAGTGTGTTCCAAGAAAAGTTGTTCCGCTTTCCTGGATTTTCAATACAAAAGCGTAGCATCCGACAATATGAATATCCTTATGCTGCTCATGTTCTTGGAGATGTAGCTGAGGTTTCGCAAGCAAATATTGATGAAGACGACTATTATCAGCCTGGCGACTATATCGGAAAGTCGGGAATAGAGAAATCGTATGAGAAGTATCTGCGAGGTGAAAAGGGTATGCAGATTATGCTTCGCGATGCTCGTGGACGTATTCAAGGAAAGTATCATAATGGTGCTCTCGACAGAAAACCTATAGCAGGTAAAGACCTTACGCTAAGCATAGACTTAAATCTTCAAGCTCTTGGCGAACGACTACTCGAAGGCAAGAAGGGAGCTATAGTTGCAATAGAGCCTTCAACTGGCGAGGTGCTTGCTATGGTGTCGGCACCTACCTACGACCCACGAATGCTTGTTGGACGCAACAGAGGTAAGGCACATCGCATGCTGTCGCGCGACAACTGGACGCCACTTCTCAATCGTGCTATCATGGGGCAATATCCTCCAGGCTCTACTTTCAAAACCTCGCAGGGTTTGACTTTCCTTACAGAAGGCATCATAACTCCAGCCACAAGTTTCCCTTGTGCTCATGGCTTCTCTTATCGTGGACTCCATGTTGGCTGTCATAGCCATTCGTCTCCACTTAGCCTTGTGCCTGCCGTGCAAACATCATGTAATGCTTTCTTCTGTTGGGGACTCTACTATATGATGGGCAACAGAAAGAAATATCCAACTGTGCAGACTGCTATGGACACATGGCGCGACTATATGGTGAGCATGGGATTTGGATATAAGCTTGGTATCGACCTCCCGGGTGAAAAGCGAGGACTGATACCTAACTCTAAATTCTATGATAAGGCATACAAGGGCTCATGGAATGGTCTTACCATCATCAGTATCTCTATCGGACAGGGTGAGGTGAACCTTACGCCGCTGCAGATAGCAAACCTTGGTGCTACTATTGCCAATCGCGGATATTATATGGTACCACATGTGGTGAAGGGTATTACAGATACTCCTATCGACACCACTTTCACACGTAAGCACTATACTAAAGCCAACCGTAAGGCGTACGACTATATAGTATGGGGTATGCGAAATGCCGTATTGGGTGGTACATGTAAGGCTCTTGCAAATAGCGATATTCCAATATGCGGTAAGACAGGTACTGCTCAGAACCGCGGACAAGACCACTCTGTATTCATGGGCTTCGCTCCTATGGAAAATCCAAAGATAGCGATAGCAGTATATGTAGAGAATGGTGGATTTGGTGCTGAATTTGGAGTACCTATAGGCGGACTCATGATAGAACAATATATTCATGGTAAACTAACTGAAGCACAAAAACGACGTGCTGAGGAAATACAAAAAAGAAGAATAGGATATGGTCCAAGAAACTAATGGAAGAAAAACAGGATTATTGGCAAGTCTCGACTGGTGGACAATAGCTATCTATGTAGCGCTCCTCATATTTGGATGGGTGAGCGTATGTGGTGCGAGCTATACCTTTGGAGATACCGATATCTTTAGCCTCTCTACACGTTCTGGTATGCAGATTGTGTGGATGGCAACATCCATTATTCTTGGTTTCGTTATCCTGATGCTCGACGACCGATTCTACGACACCTTCTCGTATGTCATCTACGGAGTGTTGCTATTGTTGCTCTTTGCCACGATATTCAATCCTCATGAGATAAAAGGTTCGCGCTCATGGCTTGTGCTTGGTCCTATACACGTGCAACCGGCAGAGTTTGCTAAGTTTGCTACGGCATTGGCTGTGGCAAAGTTTATGAGTACCTATGGCTTTGATATGCAGAATTGGAAGCATTTTGCTGCAGCCTTAGCAATAGTAGTATTGCCTATGCTCTTTATTGTGGCACAGAAGGAAACGGGTTCTGCTCTTGTCTATCTCTCATTTTTCCTTATGTTCTATCGTGAAGGAATGCCGGGTGGCATATTGTTTACAGGTGTGGCAATGATCTTGTATTTCGTCATTGGTATCAAATATGAGCAGGTGCTTCTTTGGGACACACCAACCTCTTTGGGTAAGTTTGCCGTTTTGCTGATGGTGCAGATATTCTCTGCAGGCATGGTCTACGACTATTGTAAAGACAAAGCAAAGGCTTTGCAGATAGCTTCGGTTTCGATAGGAATAACTCTTGTCTTTCTGCTCTTCTCTAAATTTGTGATACCATTCGATATCGTTTGGATTCAGATAGGTATATCGGTCTTGCTTATAGGCTATCTGCTATATCATGGCTTGTATACACGCATGCGCAACTACTTCTATATCCTAATCTTTGCTATCGGAAGTATTGCTTTCTTCTATTCTGCCGACTTTGTATTAAACAATGTCATGGAGCCACACCAACGTGTGCGTATCAATGTGCTACTTGGTTTAGATGAAGACCTTGCTGGCGCAGGATATAATGTTCATCAGAGCGAGATTGCTATCGGCTCAGGTGGACTAAAGGGAAAAGGTTTCTTGAATGGAACGCAGACAAAGCTTAAGTTTGTGCCTGAGCAGGATACCGACTTCATATTCTGTACCGTAGGCGAGGAAGAAGGCTTTGTTGGTGCTGCAGGTGTATTGCTATTGTTCTTAGCTTTAATATTGCGCCTAATAAAGTTAGCCGAGCGACAACCATTCCAGTTTGGTAGAATCTATGGCTATTGTGTGCTCAGCATTTTCTTATTCCATGTCTTTATTAATGTGGGCATGGTGTTGGGCTTAACGCCTGTAATTGGAATCCCATTGCCATTCTTTAGTTATGGCGGTAGCTCGCTATGGGGATTCACCATATTGCTATTCATCTTCTTGCGTATAGACGCAAGTAGAAACTTTACTAATTAAAGATATAATAAATAATATATAAAAAGAAGAAAGTCAAAATCAAGAATTGTGGTTAACAAAATGTTGTTATACCTTCTTGATTTTGACTTTCTTTTATTTGTTTTTACTAAATTCTATTCCTACGCTTGTTATGCCAGGTAGAATTTCGCGCTTCATGTCGTGCCTTATATATATATGTATGCTGTCGCCTTGTTGATAATGACGTGGCTCCACATTATATATATATAGGTGGTTGCTGACGCCATTGCCAAGTAATCTTCCCTTGTCGTCGTATAGTTTGCAGTTTATCGTATCGCGGAATATAGTCTTTTTTGGGTATACTGTCTGCTCAACGATTACGGCAACACTCTTGAAAGGAAATGAATTGTCGATTCTAACTCCTAAGGTAGGGGCGTAGGTGCCTGTTTGCTTAAGAGGCGGAATATTGAAGATTACAGAGTCGCTACGTTCCCATCCTGCAATGGAAATATCCGTATATTTGCTATACGTCATATCTCCATTGCATGCTGAGAATAGTGAGATAATAAAGAAAAAAAACAATATTTTCTTTTTCATCATATCATGTTGTGAGTTCAACTTTCGCTGCCCTTGTTGCCCTCTGGTCTTTCTTTGCGGTTGTTGTTTCTTGGACCGTTGTATTTGCCATGAGGTCTTCTTTGTTGACGTGGCTGTCCTTGCTGCTGTCCCTGCTGAGGTTGACCTTGCTGAGGTTGACCTTGCTGTGGCTGATTCTGCTGCTGAGGCTGACCTTGCTGAGGTTGCCTAGGTTGCTGTCCCTGCTTATAAGGTCTTGGTCCTCTTTGCTGCTCATTACGAGGTTGCTCATTACGAGGCTGGTCGTTATTACGAGGTTGGTCGTTATTGCGAGGCTGACGCTGTCTGTTTTGTGCAGGCTTCTTTTTCTTTTTCTTAGATTTATCGAATCGGCTAATATCTGTATCTGCCAACAAGTCGATAGGACGCTCTGGTTGTGCCTTGCCATCTTCGCATAGGTTCTCAGGCTTTTCGCCACGCTTGTTCATCTCAATAATCTGGCGTGCTCTCTCTGCAGATATAGTCTCGAGGTTAGCTGCTATATTCTTATCTGTAGAATATGTGCAAAGACCTGCCAAGATATCTGTCTTGAAGAGATAGTAGTCGCTATCGAGAGTCTGAAGCATAACTTCGCGACTTGGTATCTTCTTGCCTGCCTCTACATAGTCGTCGACCTCGTAGTTGAGACAGCACTTCAGTTTAGCACACATACCTGCCAACTTCTGTGGATTGAGAGAAATATCTTGGAAGCGAGCAGCTGTGGTGCCAACGCTAACAAAGTTCTTCATCCATGTGGCGCAGCATAGTTCGCGACCGCAAGGACCTGTTCCACCTATTCGTCCTGCCTCTTGACGAGCACCAATCTGCTTCATCTCGATTTTTACGTGGAAAGTTTCTGCAAGCACCTTAATAAGCTGACGGAAGTCTACACGCTCGTCGGCAATATAATAGAATATAGCCTTGTTGCCGTCACCTTGGTATTCTACGTCGCCAATCTTCATCTGCAATCCTAAATCTTTTGCTATCTGACGGCTCTGTATCATAGTGCCATGTTCGCGGCTTTTGGCTTCTTTATATTTGTCCATGTCAACCTGCTTGGCCAAACGATATACACGTTTGATATCGTCAGCAGATTTTAGGTTGGCCTTCTTAATCTGAAGCTTCACCAATCGTCCAGTCAATGTTACTACACCTATATCGTGACCAGGATTAGCCTCTACAGCCACAATGTCGCCCTTCTTTAGGTCAAGGTTGTTTACATTGTGGTAATATCCCTTTCGGGTATTCTTGAATTGCACCTCCACTAAGTCTGTCGACTCAGCATTGCCAGGCACATCAGCCAACCAGTCGTAAGTGTTGAGCTGTTTGTTTTGTCTGCCAATGGCGCAACGACATAAGCCACGGTCTGCACCGCAGCATATTTTCTTATTATCTTCGTTTTTTATATCCATATTAATATTGGTCTGTCTGCTCTTCTTACGTTTTTTATTTTCTTATCAATAGCACTATCATCTGAAGCGCAACATCAAAGAATATAATCTTTGCATTGCCATTCTGTGCTATTTCTCTTCTTGCCTTTTGGAAAAGTTCGGATATTTCTATCACGTTAGCTTCATTCACAAACTTTGCAAAGTTCTTTGCGAAGGCCTCTTCCTCTTGCGACATATAATTGAGCTGCGGAAGTTGGAAGTTGTACATAAAGTTCTCCCTAATCATCCTTGAGAAATAGGTTATAGCTCTAAGCTGTTTCTCTCTTCCCGTAGCAGCAATAGTTTCGCTCCATGCTTTCATGCCTTTCACATTTCGCATGTAAGCCAATCGCATAAGGTTTTTGAACCATTCCAGCATCTCTGCATTCTCGCTGTTGGCTTCCATCTGTTCCAAAGCCCTTAGCCAGTTGCCGTTTGCTATGCGTGCTATTCTCTTTGCTGTGTCAGCATCAATAAGTCTTCTGTTAACCAAAGCCTCTTCTATATCGCTGTCAGCAATGCGTTTCAAGTCTATACGCTGCACTCTGCTTCGTATGGTGTCGAGGAGTTTTTCTGGTTCTTCGCATACCATGATGAAGACAGTCTGCTGAGGTGGTTCCTCTAATATCTTTAATATCTTGTTTGCACAAGTGATATTCATTCTTTCCGGCAACCATATCAAGCATATCTTCCATCCACCTTGGCTCGACTTAAGACTCAAGTTGTGTGTGATGAGGTCGCTTTCTGCCTCGAAGATGATAGCTTGCTGATTCTCTGCTTTCATCTCTTCAAGCCAATGTTCAATAGAGAAGTAGCTACTCTTGACTATCATATCGTGCCATTCTCTTGAAAAGTCATCGCTTGTCATCTTATGGTCGCTCGATGTTCCCGTAGGCTTTATCACAGGATATGTGAAATGTAAGTCTGGGTGCTCCCATGTTTTGAGCATGGCTTCTGTGTTGGCACTATTCTCATGTCCTTGTCGCAGAAGAGTTGCTGAAAGAGCCATAGCCATAGCCATCTTACCACAGCCTTTAGGTCCGCAGAGCATAAGGGCATGAGGAATCCTCTGCTCTTCTATCATCTGCGAAAGCCTATTCTTGGCATCCTGTTGTCCGATAACGTCGTTAAAGTCCATGACTCTGAATGAATTTCTTTTATTAAGTATTTATGTGGCTTTATATAGCCATCAATATTTAGTGCTTCTACACATCTTGTTAGTGCTTTTCCACATTAGATGTGCAGTCTTCTTACAACCTCGGCAACAGAGTTAGCTGCCGAAACAGTATAGAAGTGTATGTCGCTGATGCCTGCATTGTATAGTTCCTGGCATTGAGCAGTTGTCCATTCTATACCAAGTTGCTTAGCCTCTTCGTCGGTCTTGCATTTCACCGCCTCTTGTGCCAACTCCTGTGGCATATCGCAATGGAAAGTCTTTGGCACCATTGTTATCTGTGACAACTTGGCGAAAGGCTTTATGCCAGGGATGATAGGTATGGTGATGCCTTTTTTGCGAGCTTTTTCCACGAATTCGAAATATTTCTTATTGTCGTAGAATAGCTGTGTTACGGCATATTCGGCTCCTAAGTCCTGTTTCATCTTAAGATATTCCATATCCATATCGATGTTTGGAGCCTCCTCGTGCTTTTCTGGATAAGCAGCCACACCAAAGTGGAATTTCTTGCCCGGATGCTTTATTGGAGTGCCATCGGCAAAGAAGCCTTCGTTGAATTGTGTTACCTGCTTTATCAAGTCTGTGGTATGTGCATGTCCACCAGGGGTAGGGGTAAACATCCTGTCGTCTTTGGCTTTATCGCCTCTTAGCAACAACAAAGTGCTGATACCAAGAAACTGAAGGTCTATCAGTTCGTATTCTATATCTTCGATGGTAGCACCGCTACATATCACGTGCGGAATTACCGGAACGTCATATTTCTGCTGTATTGCAGCAGCTATTGCCACAGTTCCTGGGCGACGTCTGATTCTCTTGCGTTCAAATTGTCCGTTGTCAAGTTCTGTGTAAATGTATTCGCTGTGATGTGTTGTAATGTTTATGAACAGTGGATCAAAATCCTTTAATTTATCAATGGTAGAAAAGAGGTTTGCTGTGCCGTTTCCTTTAAGCGGTGGCAACACCTCAAACGAAAAACTCTTCTCTCCTTTTCGTTCACTTATCAACTTCTGTATGTCCATTATACATAATTTTCTGCAAAGATACTAAAAGTTATTTGTTTTTCGATGCTATTTCACGGAAAAACATTAACTTCGCAACATATAAACCAATATAAAAGTTACAGTATGAAACCACTATCTTTAATTTCAATACTTATCGTTGTACTGATGGCCTTTTCATCATGTGCCACAAAACGCCTTACACCTGAGCAAAAGTTGGCTATGCAAGACTCTGTGGCAAGGATGGTAAGCGACTCTATAACCAGTCGTAAGTTCACGGTTGAAGTCAACTATGTAAATCCGCAACGCATGGAAGCTCGTTTCCTTAATTCCACTTATACTGTGCGCATCGAAGGCGATAGCATAATGAGCAATTTGCCATATTACGGTGTGGCTTATCGTGCAACAATGGAGCGTGAGGGACCACTTGATTTCGATGGCCATATCCAGACTTATACAATATTAAGACCTAAGCCTGATTTGGTGAGAGTGAAGTTTTTTACTCGCAACAAACTGGAATACATAGAATATATATTTGACTTTTCGCCCGATGGCAAATGCTCGCTTGATGTGTTGTCTGCCGACCGTGATAAGATAAATTTCCTTGGCGAAATGCTACTATAAATTAGTTAATACTTATTGATTGTGTGTTTTTTCGGTTAATTTTCCCTAAACGGCACTAACATTCATGTATTATTATCGTCTTATAATTAACTTTGCACTTTGAAAAGGGTGTGAAACTATATTATCCCCAATAAATATAACCCTATTTAAATAAATGTATAAACTTCAAATTATTATTAATATGAAACAAAACAAATTATTTGCATTGGCATTAGCATCAACACTTGTTTTTAGTGGATGTGCAAGCAAGAAAGATTTGCAGAATTGCCAAAACGAAAACCGTCAGCTAACAGCTAACATTCAGGACACTAAGGATCAGCTTGCTGCCAACAAGGAAGAACTCGCTGCAAGCAAGGCTCGTGTGGCAAGTCTGGAGGAACAGCTGAAACAGCAGAAGAAGGATTATGCTGCATTGCAAAGCTCTTTGGATAAGAGTTTGACAAATGCTAACTCTAATAATCTCAATATCTCTAAGCTCGTTGACCAGATTAATGAGTCAAACCAGTATATTCGTCATCTCGTAGAGGTGAAGAGCAAGAGTGACTCATTGAATATGGTATTGACCAACAATCTTACTCGCTCACTCAGTCGTGAGGAATTGAAAGAGGTTGATGTTCAGGTGCTCAAGGGTGTAGTATACATCTCTCTTGCCGACAATATGCTTTATAAGAGTGGTTCGTACGAAGTTAACGACCGTGCTCAGGAAACATTGTCGAAGATTGCTAAGATTATCATGGACTACAAGGACTATGATGTACTTATCGAGGGTAACACCGATAATGTGCCTATCTCACGTGAGAATATCCGCAACAACTGGGACCTCTCTTGTCTTCGTGCATCTTCTGTTGTTCAGTATCTGCAGAATCATTATGGTGTAGATCCTAAGCGTCTTACTGCAGGTGGTCGTGGTGAGTATAATCCATTGGCTTCTAACGATACTTCTGTAGGCAAGCAGCGCAACCGTCGCACTCAGATTATCATCACTCCAAAGCTTGACCAGTTTATGGACCTTATCGATAAGGCTCCAGAGGAGAAGTAATCTTATCGACATAAGGATATAGAATTAAAGATATCGAATTAACAATAATTACTTCAAAACAAAAACTCCTGCAACAATGCTTGATGCCATTTGTTGCAGGAGTTTTTATTTTATATAGTTTCCAATGTTGTTGGATACTAACGCTGATTAAATACGTTCCTTAATAGCCTTGATGAATTCTGCCGATGTAACAGCCTTAGCTTCTACATCCTCCATGAGGTTAACAAGGTCTTTTGTTACGATGCCTTCGCCAAGGGTCTTGAAGCAAGCTGCCTCTAAGCGATTAGCAAAGTCGACAAGAGCATCGTTATTGTCAAGTTCTCCACGCTTGCGCAAAGCTCCGCTCCAAGCAAAGATTGTTGCCATAGGGTTGGTAGATGTTTCTTCACCCTTAAGATAGCGATAGTAGTGGCGAGTCACGGTGCCGTGAGCAGCCTCATACTCATAGTTGCCATCAGGACTTACCAATACGCTTGTCATCATAGCCAATGAGCCGAAGGCTGTAGAGAGCATGTCGCTCATCACATCACCATCATAATTCTTGCAAGCCCAGATAAAACCACCCTTTGAGCGGATTACTCTTGCTACTGCATCATCTATTAATGTGTAGAAATATTCTATGCCAAGGCGCTCAAACTCTGCTTTATACTGCTTCTCATAGATATCTTCGAATATCTTGCGGAAGCGTGCATCGTATTTCTTTGATATGGTATCCTTTGTTGCAAACCAAAGGTCTTGCTTGGTATCAATAGCGAATTTGAAGCATGAATGAGCAAACGAAGCGATAGACTTATCGGTATTGTGCATACCCTGGATAACTCCTGGTCCGTCGAACTCGTGGATAACAATCTCTTCCTTCTTACCGCTCTTGCCTTCGAAAACGAGCTTTGCTATGCCTGCCTCTTCTGCCTTAATCTCTACACTCTTATATACATCGCCGTAAGCATGACGTGCTATAGTGATAGGCTTTTCCCAGTTCTTTACTACAGGCTTGATGCTTGGGATGGTGATAGGAGCACGGAACACGGTGCCATCGAGGATAGAGCGGATAGTGCCGTTAGGGCTCTTCCACATCTTGTGTAGATGATACTCGTCCATACGCTGAGCGTTTGGAGTGATAGTAGCGCACTTTACTGCCACGCCATATTTTTTTGTTGCCTCAGCAGAGTCGATAGTTACCTGGTCGTTTGTCTTATCACGGTTAGGCAAACCAAGATCGTAATATTCCGTCTTCAAGTCAACAAAAGGAAGGATAAGCTCGTCTTTTATCATCTTCCAAAGTATGCGAGTCATTTCGTCGCCATCCATCTCTACGATGGGAGTTGTCATCTTTATCTTTTCCATAATAGTGTTGTTGTTAATAATTTGAGGGCAAAGGTAACAAAAATAACACGAAAAGCCAAACTTTGGTATCGGTTTTTCGTGTTATTCTATATTGTTATAATCAAATCGTAAGTTGAAAGCTGGTTATCCGAGATACTTTAATAATATCTTAGTATGTCCGCTCTGTCTTATTTTCATTATGCATCTTTCGCGAATTTGTCTCACTCTTTCGCGTGTTAGTGCCATCTCTGTAGCTATCTCGTCGAGGGTTTTCTCAGGAGTTCCTATACCGAAGCTCTCGCGCATAATAATAAGGTCTTTGCCGTGGAGTATTGAAGCCAGTAGTGTTTCAACATCCTTTTCCATCGACTCTTTATCTATCTGCTTATCGGTATGTGAGTCATCTGAGACCAGGCGTTCTGCCATAGAATTATCTTCGCCATCGTTGATAGGTGCGTCGATACTTGTTTCTTTGCTGTCGGTGGCAATACCTTGTCTTACTTTATCTTCTTCGATACCTGTAATCTCAGCCAATTCCTCGGTCGAAGGCATACGTCCTTGTTCTTGTTGGAATTTAGATATAGCTTGATTAATGCGCATAATGCAACCTGCTTGGTTGAGAGGAATTCTCACCAAACGTCCTTGCTCAGCGAGGGCTTGCATGATACTTTGTCTAATCCACCAAACTGCGTAAGAAATAAACTTGAAACCTCTTGTCTCGTCAAATTTATCAGAAGCCTTGACCAGACCAATGTTTCCTTCGTTAATAAGGTCGGTAAGCGACAATCCCTTATGTTGATATTGTTTAGCTACAGACACTACAAATCTAAGGTTGGCTTTAACGAGTCTGTCGCGGGCTCTTTCACCTTCTACACCTCCGAGGTGTATCTTGTGTGCCAATTCAGTTTCCTCCTCAACAGATATCATTGGTTCTCGCGAAATATCAGAAAGATATTTGTCGAGTCCTTCGCTGTCGCGGTTGGTTATGTTTGTAGTAATCTTTATTTGTCTCATTGCCATGTGGTAAAGCGTTTAGCAGTTATGATTGAGCATATATTATGCCCTTTTTCGAAATGCGTCCGCTAAGTTAGCAATTATATTTGTAATAATCACATTTTGTTGCAAAAACTTTATTTATTTGTTGGTATAACGATGTCTTTTTATCTTATTATGTCATTATGGCATATGTAAGTTTACTTGCTACTTTCGATGTGTTATAACATAATTTTTGTTTAATAGTAAACATATTTATAAAAAGCAAAGGTAAAAATTTTGCTATTTAAAAATGTATTTTTACCTTTGCAAAAGTAAAGTAAAAGGTATAACAGGTAACAACACTATTCATTTTTATGGTAAAGTATAACTTGCACGAGCTGAAGCCCAAGGAGGCTAAATACAGGTCGCTTGTTAGTCCAGAGATGATGGACCAACTTCAAGAGGGAATCCTTGCAAAGATTGTAATGGAGAAAAAGTACAAGGACAAAGATTATTCTGCCAAGCAGCTTGCAGAAGATCTGCACACCAACACGCGTTATATTAGCGCTGTCGTAAACACTCGCTTTCATCAGAATTTTACATCCTTTGTAAATTCCTATCGTATTAATGACGCAATGACATTGCTTACAGATAAGCGAAGCATCGAATTGAACATGGGACAGATTGCAGAAATGGTTGGCTTTGCAAATCGTCAATCTTTCTATGCAGCTTTCTATAAATTCAAGAAGATGACTCCACGTTCATACAGAATGAATTTCCTTTTGGAGCATCCTGAAATCAAAAAAAGATAATAATGGAATCTTTATGGTAAGCTGTTGATATTGGCTTGCCATAATAAAAATCACCACAGTAAATAGCATTTTATATTATCGTTGCTTTTACTGTGGTGATTGTTTTTATCCTTAAATTAAAGGATTTGTATCGTTGTTATAAGATTTATCTTGTTATTAAGATTATATCTTGTAAATCTCACGAAGTGGTTTCATCACGAAGTCACGCTCGTGCATCAGTGGATGTGGTATCTTTAAGTCTGGCTCATTGATAGTGATATCATCATACATCAGAATATCTATATCTATGATACGGTCTTCATAAGTGCCGTTTGACGACTTGTTCATTCTACCAAGTTTGCGCTCTATGCTCTGTGTAACTTCCAGTAGTCGGCGAGGTGAGAGTGTGGTCTTAACCTCAACACAAGCATTAAGAAATTTGTTAGGCGAACTGAATCCCCATGGTTCTGTTTCGTGAAGACTCGAAGTCTTGCTTACTTCGCCTACATTTTCTCCTAATAGCCTAAGAGTTTCGCGCATGATACCACGACGGTTGCCGATATTTGAACCTAACGAGAGGTATACTGTATGCATTATTAATCGTTAAGAATAAGTAGCGAGTCGCCGAAGCATCCAAACTGATAACCATTCTTAACAGCCAAATTGTAGCATTCCATCACTTGTTCGTAACCACCAAATGCTGCTGTAGCCATGAGTAGTGGAGAGAGTGGGTGATAGAAGTTGGCAACCATAGAGTCAGAGAGTCCGAAATCGTATGGAGGGAAGATGAACTTGTTAGTCCAGTCAGAATACTCCTTCAGTTTTCCGTCTACGCCAACAGCTGTTTCTGTAGCCTTGAGCACACTTGTGCCGATAGAGCATATACGATGACCTGCCTCCTTTGCTTTATTTACAATGTCGCAAGCCTCCTGTGTTACCTCCATCTGCTCAGAGTCCATCTTGTGCTTTGTAAGGTCTTCTACCTCAATAGGACTGAAGTTGCCCAAACCACAATGCAGGGTTATGTAAGCAGTATTGATACCATAAATCTCCATACGCTTCATGAGCTCGCGTGTGAAGTGGAGACCTGTGGCAGGAGCTGTAACTGCACCCTCGTTCTTTGCAAAGATGCACTGGAAGTCTTCATGGTCTTCTTCTGTGCCGTGATGGTTCTCGCGCTTGTCGATGACATAACGAGGCAGAGGAGCTTCGCCGAGAGCAAAGAGCTCCTGTTTGAATTCATCGTGAGGACAGTCGTAGAGGAAGCGAAGTGTACGACCGCGGCTTGTTGTGTTGTCGATAACTTCGGCAACCATAGTGCCTGTCTCATCAAAGAACAACTTGTTGCCAATACGAATCTTTCTTGCAGGTTCTACGAGAACATCCCAAAGGCGCATCTCGCGGTTTAGTTCACGAAGCAAGAATACCTCAATCTTGGCATCTGTCTTCTCCTTTGTACCATAGAGGCGAGCAGGGAATACCTTAGTGTCGTTGAGAATAAAAACATCACCTTCGTCGAAATAGTCTATGATATTACGAAATTCGATGAACTTACCCTCAATCTCCTTGCCGTTTTCATCTTTCTGATACATATCTATCTTTCCAGATTTACGGTGGAGAACCATAAGGCGTGCCTCATCACGGCGTACAATACGGAACTGTTCCTTTTCTCCTTTTTCGTTTTCGAATTCACGAATGAAACCATGAGGATAGAGAGCTATCTGATCCTCAGGCAACTTAAACTTGAATTGTGATAGTTTCATTATATTATTGTTTCTATTCTGTTTCTATTTGTTTATCGAGCCACTCAGAGAAGTGGTCGAAGTCTACACATTCTTCTACTTTAACTTCGCCAACTCTTGTGCGACGCAATGAAGTTAGATAAGCTCCACTCTTCAACGCTCTGCCAAGGTCGCGTGCTATGGCGCGGATGTATGTACCTTTGCCACAAACCACACGTATAGCCATTGTCATATCTTCTGGATTGAAGTCTAAAACTTCTATCTCATCGATACGCACCGTCTTTGGCTTTAGTTCTACGCTGTCGCCCTGGCGACGCAAAGCATAAGCTCTGTCGCCATTCACCTTTACCGCACTGTATGTCGGCGGCACCTGCTGCACATCGCCAATGAACTGTGGTATAGTGCTGTCTATCAGCTCACGAGTGATATGCTTGGTAGGGTAGGTGTGGTTTACTGTATGCTCACGGTCGTAGCTGTCGGTAGTAGCTCCAAGTTGCATAGTTGCTATATACTCCTTGGTATGTTGCTGCAGTTGGTCGATGAGTTTTGTGGTTTTACCAGTACACAACACCAACACTCCTGTAGCCAAAGGGTCGAGGGTGCCAGCATGACCAATCTTCACCTTCTTGCCCAATCGTTTAGACATCAGGTATCTTACATGAGCCAAAGCTCCGAAGCTCGACATACGATACGGCTTGTCGATAGCCAATATTTCTCCTTTTATGAAATCCTTCATTCAATTGAGGGGTTAGATAATTGAGCAAATCAATGTTGTAGCACCTGCTATGGCGCAATATATAGCAAAGTAGATAAGCTTACCTTTCTTCACGATGTTTATCATCCACTTGCAAGCCAAGCATCCGAAGACGAAAGCAGAGATGAAGCCTACTGTTAATGCAAGCATAGAGATGTCGCCAGCAGCAACCTCTACGCCATGCTTCATGGCTTTTACTACGTCGAGCAGAGCTTCTCCAAGGATTGGAGGTATCACCATGAGAAACGAGAACTGAGCAAGGCTTTCTTTCTTGTTACCAAGCAAGAGTCCTGTTGCAATGGTACTACCAGAACGTGAAAGACCTGGCATTACAGCGCAAGCCTGAGCCAAGCCGATGATGAAGGCATCACGCATAGAAATCTTTTCTTTCTGGCGTGGGCGTGCAAAGTAAGAGAATGCCAACAAGCAAGCTGTTACTAAGAGCATTGCTCCAACGATGGCAAGACCAGAACCGAAGATGTCTTCTACGTAGTCTTTGAAGAATACACCTACAATACCGATAGGAATCATCGAAACTACGATGTTCAGCACATAGCGAGTCTCTTCGTTCATTTGGCATTTGAAGAGTCCTTTGAATATCCATGCCACCTCTTTCCATAATATAACCAATGTGCTCAATACTGTTGCCACATGCACAGCAACTGTAAAGGTGAGGTTGTCATCGGGATTTACTCCAAAAAGATAAGAACCTATGGTGAGGTGACCACTGCTACTAACCGGTAGATATTCTGTCAAACCCTGTATAGCTCCGAGAATAAGTGCTTGTAACCAATCCATTATGCCTGCTCCTTATTGTCTTTAGTCTTGTGAACAATAGCGTAGATCATAGATACAAAACCTATGAAGCAAACCACAGGAGCAACCTTGATTCGCATTGTGCTGAAGATATCTTCATTGAATGCTGTCTCATCAGAGCTTGCACCGCTCATCAGTATAAAACCAATGATAACTATTAGCATGCTTACAGCCAAAAGAATGAAGTTCATCTTGCCGAAAGCATAATTCTTTTTATCTGATACAGTCGCATTTTGCTGTACAGTCGCTTCATGCTGTACTGTTGCTTCATGCTGTTCCATAGCATTACCAGCAATCTCTTTGTTTATATCTTCCATATTCTATGTTTTTTATTCCTATATATATAATAATGTGTAATCTTTATCCCTTTTTGTTATCTATGCTTTATATCTTATATAGTTCGCCAGCCTTCATCTTAAGGAATCTTGTGACAGAGATATTAGCACATATTGCTGTTATCACCACACCAAAGATTACTACCGATGCTGCTGTGATAGCCATCTCGCGCCATGTAACAATTGTCGTGATATCTGGCTCATAGCACATTAGTGCATAGAGCATGCCTCCCAATGCTGCAATAGCGATGATAGATGCCACCAGTCCTATTGTCATGGCACGACGAAGGAAAGGTCGACGGATAAATCCCCATGAAGCACCAACGAGTTTCATGGTGTGGATAGAGAATCTTCGAGCAAAGATACCCAAGCGCACGGTGTTGTTGATAAGAGCGAACGATACGAAAGTCAAGAGCAAAGCCAATGCCAATAGCACCATACCTATCTTTGTGAGGTTGCGATTAACGGCTTCTATCAAGTCTTTCTGATATGTAATCTCGCTCACACGAGGAAATTTCTTCAGTTCTTTCTCAATCCATTTCAGAGAGTCTGTATTGGCATAATCGCCTTTGAGAGTAATCTCGATAGATGAAAAGAAAGGATTTATACCATCTGTAAACTCCGAAGGGTCTGCACCCATAGTTTTAGTTGCTTCCTTTAGGGCTTGCTCCTTGCTAATAAAGTTGATGGTTTTGATGTAAGGGCGTTGCTTTACCGACAAACACATGTGTTGTCCTTCCGATGAACTCATATCTTGTTCCAACATCAATGTGACAACAAGGTTTTCCTTAACATGCGATGATAGGTTGTGGCCTGCCAATGTAGTGAATACCACTAAGCCTAATAATACAAGTACCATGGCGGTACTTATACACAATGTTACTGCCTGCAAACCTGAACGTTTGCCGGTCTTATTTTGTTTCTTTACCATGGTCAAAACAGTATATAATATGCCAAATTCTTTGCAAAGTAACAAAAAAAACGGCTATTAAGCAACTCTTTAACTAGCATTAACTAAAAGTGAAGAGTGAAGTCTTAAAATCTTCACTCTTCACCCCTAATTCTTTATACTATATTATTTATTCTTCACTAATATTCTTCGTTCTTCATTCTTCGTTCTTCACTCTTCGTTCTTCACTCTTCACTCTTCACTCTTCACTCTTCACTACCAACTCTACCGGACAATGGTCAGAACCAAATATCTCGGTATGGATATCTGCCTTTTCAATCATATCGCGTAGGCGGTTTGATACGAGGAAGTAGTCGATACGCCAACCTGCGTTCTTCTCACGAGCCTTGAAGCGATACGACCACCAACTATATGTAACCTGCTCTGGATGCAAATATCTGAAAGTATCGGTGAAACCGGCATTCAATAGGGTAGTAAACTTCTCGCGCTCTTCGTCTGTGAAGCCTGCATTCTTGCGGTTTGTCTTCGGATTCTTTAGGTCTATCTCTTCGTGAGCCACGTTGAGGTCACCACAAACTATAACAGGTTTCTTTTCGTCCAGCTTCTTAAGATAAGCCATGAAGTCAGCCTCCCATTGCATACGATAGTCCAAACGTCGCAAACCATCTTGCGAGTTAGGAGTATATACCGTTACGAGATAGAAGTTAGGCATCTCAAGAGTTATCGCTCGTCCCTCGTGGTCGTGCTCGTCGATGCCTATGCCATAAGTCACGCTTAGAGGCTCGTGCTTGGTATATATTGCTGTGCCCGAATATCCTTTCTTGTCGGCATAGTTCCAATAAGAATGATAGCCAGGGAAGTTAAGGTCGAGCTGTCCTTGTTGCATCTTTGTCTCTTGTAAGCAGAAGAAATCTGCATCAAGTTCAGCAAACGACTTCTCGAAATCTTTGCCTACGCAAGCCCTTAGTCCATTGACATTCCAAGATATGAACTTCATATATATATATAATAAGGTGTAATATTTATGATGAGTGAGTATACTTAGATAGGAGATTTACTCTTTATAAGGTTCATAAACTCCTGACGAGTGTTGAGGTCGTCGAACACTCCACAGAAGTCGCTCGTTACGGTAACCGAGTTTTGCTTCTCTACACCTCTCATCTGCATACACATGTGCTTAGCTTCGATAACCACCATCACACCCTGAGGATTAAGAGTTTCCTGTATGCACTCCTTAATCTGCTGTGTGAGTCGTTCCTGCACCTGCAGACGATGGCTATAGATATCTACCACGCGAGCAATCTTGCTCAAGCCTGTGATATAGCCATTAGGAATATAAGCCACATGAGCTTTGCCATAGAATGGCAACATATGGTGTTCGCAAAGCGAGAATACATCGATATCCTTTACTATAACCATCTGGTTGTAGTCTTCTTTGAACAAAGCGTCGGTAAGAACCTTGTGTGGATCTTGGAAATATCCACGGGTGAGCATCTGCATGGCCTTTGCTACACGCATAGGAGTCTTTACTAATCCTTCACGTTCAGGGTCTTCACCAAGAAGTGACAATATGTCGTGGTAGTGACTGGCTAAAGTATCTAAGCCGTCACGAAATTCTGTTTCTGGATTCACTTGTCTATTTCTTTTTTATATATTTTGATAAGATGGAGTGGGGGAATGCTTATTCCCATTATAAGGCCTATAAAGAAGATTATATAGTCTTATTGTCCACCTTTAACTGTTATCTGTCCTTTTACAATTGTTGCTGCCGAGTAGCCCATACCTTTCACGAGCTTCAGCATCTTTGCAGCCTCTCCGTATGTGCGATAGTTGCCCACACGGCAAATCCATCTTGGAGAATAGAAGTGTACGTATACAGGCTGGTCTGGATATTTCATTTTTATGGCATTACCAACGCTTTCTGCCTTTATGCGGTCGGCCTTAGAATTGCGACCTGCAAAAGCTTGCACGCGGTAGCCCGTTACCTTATATCCGTTGCGTATCATCTTTTTACGCATATCTACGGTAGGTATATTCATGTCGTTGTCGTCAGCATCATTATTTGTTGATGTCGACGCATGAGTTCCGCCACTATGTTGTGGTCGGTTACTGATAGCCTCTCTTGCCTTTTCGCGTTCTTTATTTTCCTTAGCTTCCTTAGCGGCTCTTGCAGCTTCGGCTTGCTGTTCGGCTATCTTTTGTTTCTCGGTAAGAGCCGGACGGCTATTAACGAGTTTCTCTACATCGGCGCTTTGAGTGATGGTTACAGTAGCCTTGCCATTTCCGTCTTTGCGTACATGGTCGGTAAAGGTCTGAGCCATAACAGTAGTGCAACTCATTATCAGCATAACGAGTAGTAGCTTAGTTTTGTTGAAAAGTCGATGTTCGAGATTTTGCATGATGATATGGATTAAATTAAAAAGAGTCGGGGAGCAAGCCCTATGACCATTAGCCACAGACTTGCTCCACCAACTATGTTTTTATAGGAAATTACTTCTTCCAAGCATCGATGATACCCTTGAAATCAGCAGCCTTCAAAGAAGCGCCACCAATCAAGCCACCGTCGATATTTGGCTTAGCGAAGAGCTCAGGAGCGTTGCTTGCCTTGCAGCTACCACCATAGAGGATAGATGTTTCCTCAGCAGCCTCTTTGCCATACTTCTCAGCTACGATAGAGCGGATGTATGCCAACATTTCCTCAGCCTGGTCAGAAGTAGCAGTCTTACCTGTACCGATAGCCCAGATTGGCTCGTAAGCAAGGATGATGTTCTTCCAAGCCTCAGCGCTCAAGTGGAATACTGAACCCTCCAACTCTGCCTTAACAACCTCGTTCTGCTTCTCTGCCTCACGCTCCTCGAGAGTCTCACCGCAGCAGAAGATGACCTTCAAACCGTTAGCCAAAGCCAACTCTACCTTCTCCTTCAAGATCTCTGCTGTCTCGCCATAGTACTGACGACGCTCTGAGTGACCGAGGATAACATACTGAGCACCTGTGCTCTTAACCATTTCTGCTGAAACTTCGCCGGTGTAAGCACCCTTAGCCTTGTCTGCGCAGTTCTCTGCACCGAGACCTACTACCTTTGAATCCAAAACCTGAGCTACAGAAGCCAAGTGGATGAATGGAGTACAGATGATTACGTCACAGTTTGGCTTGTCAGCTACCAATGCCTCGTTGATCTCCTTAGCGAGAGCAACACCGTCCTGCAGGTTCATGTTCATTTTCCAGTTACCTGCTACAATTTTCTTTCTCATTTTCTTTTTGCGTTTAAATAAATTGAATATGATAGTTGAATTCTCTTTCTTCTTTAGCCATTTCGTCCATGCCCATGTGCGGTCGGCAAGGGTGAGAATGGATAGTGGCAATATAAACCACAGTATCACGATGAACACTTTTCGTGGTGCCGACTTTTGGTTGGCATTCTGCTTCTCCAGATTTGCGAGTGTTACTCCAGGTTGTCCTACGTCGGGCAAGTTGTTGTGGCTCCATTTACCCACAATCTTCGAACCTTTCAGCATCAGTAGTCCTGGATTGCTGCGCACGATAGTCTTCAGCGTTGTCTCGTCGGTAGTAAGGAACGGATATTCCGCACCTGTAATGTCTTGCCAATGTTTACGTCCCTTGTCTGTACTTGCTGTTAGGCAATAGAACGGAATGTCGTTTTCCTTTGCATATTCGTATATCTGGTCAATCTCGCCGAAGTTAGAGTCGTCGGCATTTTCCAGATGTGGTGATATCAGCAGGAATGTATATCCTTTATGTTCAAGGATGTCTGCCGTTATGTCGTTGCCTTCGGCATCTTCCATGTTGAAATCATGGATAGGTGGCACATAGCCTTGCTTCGTCTGAACCGTCTTCGAGTCAACGAAAGTCCAAGTAGAGTCGGGATAGTTGTCGATGGTGAATGTTTGCTTCTTGCCATCTTTCTCCAACACGAATGTTGTCTCAAACTCTGGTTGCTCAGCTCCTTCTGGTATTTCCATTCCTTTCGCTATGTCTGCACCTATATAATAAGGTCGGAAGTCGAAAGGTGGAAGCAAATACAGACTCAGTATTGACGAGACAATACTAAACAGTACTGTATAGTTGACGGCTATCCATTGGGCAGGGCGCGATATGAATCGCACCATCTTCTGCGGATATATGAATATCATCACCGAACAAGCCAAAAGCACAATGTTCTTGATGAGCGTCTCTACGTTCGTAAGTATTATCGCATCGCCGAAGCATCCGCAGTCGGATACAGGATTTGCTATCGCAATCCAAACTGTGATGGCAGTCATCATTGCCATAAAAGCCAACATCAGTTTCGATGTTGCATGCCGACGCATAGCGAAGAGAGTAAAGATACCCATCGAAAACTCTACAGCCGCCAGTCCTATAGCCATGATGAGCGTAAGCCAGTCGGGTATGAAGCTCGCCAACCCTAAAGCCTCAAGATAATCATGTATCTTGTATTGAGAACCTAAAGGGTCTGTAGCCTTTACATATCCAGAGAATATGAAGGTCAAGCCAAGAATAGCCCTACATATATTTACTAATATTGCAAGCATCCCTATGTTAGCTTTCCTTAGTCTTTATAGCTCCAAACACAGAATAGTTTATGATGTCCATATAGTTGGCATCAATGCCTTCTGATACGAGAGTTTGTCCGTTGATATCCTCAATCTCCTTCACTCTCTGTATCTTGGTAAGAATGAAATCAGTATACGACGATACGCGCATATCGCGCCAAGCCTCGTCGTAGTCGTGGTTTTTCTTTATCATCAAGTCGAGAGCCTCTTTAGCCTTTTCGTCATACATAGCCAAGGCGTCCTCAGGAGTGATGTCCACCTGGTCGGCAAATCCCTTTTCTATCTGTATCAAGCCCACAATACCATAATTGATAAGAGCTATGAATTCAGGGCGTATGCCTTCGCCCACCAGCGACACCTGCTTTATCTCCAAAGAGCGAATACGCTTTGCTTTGATGAATAGCTGGTCGGTAAGCGACGATGGTCTAAGTATTCGCCACGAAGCTCCATAGTCGTGGAGTTTCTTGGCAAACAAGCTACGGCATTCTGCCATAACATCCTTAAACTGCTGTTCTGTATCTTTATTTTCCATAATGTGGGTGCAAAGTTAGTGATTATAATTGAGATATGGCACGCCGAAGGCGAATTTTTCATTTCTGCTTCATGCGCACGGCTCTCACTATGGCACATTGTGTGTCGTATCTCACTTGCAGCGAGTCGCGCTTTAGTCTCAGCTGGTTGCGTGTGGCAATATCTGTAGCGGCATTCATTTGTGCTATCACCACCTGCAATGCAGAGTCGGTAACGGCGATGTCTTGTTGTGCAAGCTTGATGTTCGCATCTTGCCACAGAGTCAGCGACTTCTTTCTCAGCTCTATAGCCTTAGGGTATTTTTCTCTCAACACCTTTATAGAGTCGAGTGTAGCCTGATAGTTGCCTGCCTGATATAGGTTTTCTATCTCAGAATATAGCGACTGCGCCTTGTCTTCTTCTTGATTACCACAGCTTGCCAACGTGAGCAAAGCCATAGCCACAATAGCAATGTTTGTTTTCATAATGTGGCAAAGTTAGCAAAAAAAATGATAAATGCCATCATCAAAGAGCATTTTTGACCAATTATATATTATTACTTGCAGATTTTTATGTAATTTTGCACCTCCAAAAGTATTTTGATAATGAGAAACCTTACTAATGCCCAATTGGCAGAACTCCTTGATAAAGATATTTTCCATAAGATTTCACAAGCCGCTGACTCGCTTGGTATGGAATGCTATGTAGTAGGTGGATATGTTCGCGACCTATTCCTTGAGCGCCCTTCCAACGATATCGACGTAGTGGTAGTGGGAAGTGGAATTCAGGTGGCAACAGCCCTAAAAGGTATTCTTGGCAAGAAGGCTCATATTTCTGTATTTAAGAATTTCGGTACAGCACAAGTTAAATACAAAGACACAGAGGTGGAGTTTGTGGGTGCACGAAAGGAAAGCTACACTCACGACTCGCGCAAGCCTATCGTCGAAGACGGAACTTTGGAAGACGACCAAAATCGTCGCGACTTCACCATCAACGCTCTCGCCGTATGCTTGAATGGAGATAGATTTGGCGAATTGGTAGACCCCTTTGATGGCGTCTACGATATGGAAGACGGCATCATAGCAACTCCGCTCGATCCTGACATCACTTTCTCCGACGACCCTTTGCGAATGCTTCGTTGTGTGCGTTTTGCCACTCAGCTCAACTTCACTATAGAGCCCGAAACCTACGAGGCGTTGGGCAGAAATGCTCATCGACTAAAGATTATCAGCGGAGAGCGCATACAGGAAGAGCTAAACAAGATAATGCTTTCTTCTCACCCAAGCAAGGGCTTCTATTATCTCAGAGAGTCGGGACTGCTCGACCTTATTTTGCCTGAGCTTGTGAAACTCGACATTGTTGAAGAACGCAACGGACGAGCACACAAAAACAACTATCTTCACACCCTCGAGGTGCTTGAGAATGTTTGCAAGCATAGCGACAACCTGTGGCTTCGTTGGGCTGCTCTGCTCCACGATATTGGCAAACCACGTAGCAAACGTTGGGAGCCTGCCATCGGATGGACATTCCACAACCATAATTATTTAGGTGCGAAGATGGTGCCTGAGATATTCCGCAGGCTGAAGCTTCCGATGGATGCAAAGATGAAGTATGTGCAAAAGATGGTCGACCTCCACATGCGTCCTATTGTTATTGCTGACGAAGAGGTTACGGATAGTGCTGTGCGCCGACTAATGAATGATGCTGGCGACGACATCGACGACCTTATGACTCTTTGCGAAGCCGATATTACCAGCAAGAATAGCTTGCGCAAACAGCGCTTCTTGGATAATTTCCGCATTGTTCGTGAAAAGCTTGCCGACCTCAAAGAGCGTGACTACAAGCGATTGTTGCAGCCATGCATAGATGGCAACGAGATAATGGAGATGTTCAACCTCAAGCCTTCTAAGGAAGTTGGAGAGTTGAAGAAAACTCTAAAAGATGCTGTTCTCGACAATGTGGTTGAGAATGAGCGCGAACCTTTGATGAAGTTATTAATGGATAAAGCAAAAGAGATGGGACTTGCATAAGTCTCATCTCTTTTGCTTTTGCTTTAATTTGTAGCGTATTTTCTTGATAACTGCAATAAAAAACCTATCTTTTAGCAGAAATTGATGATTATTGGTATGGTTGTTTGATAAGCTGCTTTCTTTCAGTGATTTAGCAGACTTCGTTTGCTGTCGAAGTTATGTTTCTATCAATCATGCTTACTGTCAAATGTATCTTTGCTTTCTATCAAATCTATTTTTGCTTTCTATCAAATGTCAATATGATAGCTGTCAAATGTAATTTAATTTATAGTTTACTATATATACGATTATTCATATTTATAGTTCTTTTTGTCTTTTCGCTACAAGTTTGCCAATTATTCGTTTTTATCTTTTATATAGTTTTGTAACTACTCGTAATCTTTGTTAAAAAACTAACTGAATTATGTTAGTTTTCCACTATTGTTGTTAACTTTGCACTCACAAAAGCAATAATAGTCTTTAGACTATGGTTAGAAGTATAGGAAAAGAGTCAACTATTTACACCTTATTAATATATATACTATGACAAATGAGCTATGATTGTTCATTGTGTATTGTAGTGTATATATGTCGATATCTATAAAGAGGAAAGATTCGAAAATATTAATATAATTATAACAATTAGGTATGAAAACAACAAAGATGTTAATGATTGCGGCTCTCGGCGCAGTGCTCGCATCGTGTGGAAGCAAATCGGGTGGTGGCAAGCCAAACTTTGCAGACAACGAGTATGCAGTTAGAACCGTTGAGGCTCAGGGAACAGAGTTGCAGACCACTTATCCTGCAACTATCAAGGGTATCCAGGATGTTCAGATTCGTCCAAAGGTATCTGGTTTTATCACTAAAGTTTGTGTACATGAAGGTCAGACCGTAGGCGTTGGTCAGCTTCTTTTTGTTATCGACAACGAAACTTATCAGGCACAAGTTCGCCAGGCTAAGGCTGCTGTAAATACAGCTAAGGCACAGCTCGCAACTTCTAAGCTTACATACGAGAACTCTAAGCAGCTATATAATAATAAGGTTATTGGTCAGTTCGAGCTCTCTACTTCTCAGAACAATTATTCTACTGCAAAGGCATCTCTCGCTCAGGCTCAGGCTGCTCTTGCTTCTGCCGAAGAGGCTTTGAGCTTTTGTTATGTAAAGAGCCCTGCAGCAGGTGTTATCGGTTCTTTGCCTTACAAGGTAGGTGCTTTGGTTAGTGCTTCAAGCCAGGAACCTTTGACCACAGTTTCTGATATTTCTACTATGGAGGTTTACTTCTCGCTCACAGAGAAGGATATGATTTCTCTTACCAAGAACGCTGGTGGTATGAAGGGTGCTCTCTCTGCATTCCCGGAAATCAAGCTCCTGTTGGCTGATGGCACCATCTACAACCACCCAGGAAAGGTTGTTAAGGCAAGTGGTGTTATCGATGCTGCTACTGGTTCTGTTTCGCTTATCGCACACTTCGCTAACCCAGAGCATACTCTCCGCAGCGGTGGTTCTGGTCAGATTGTAATCCCTACTTTGGCAAGCAACTCTATCATCATTCCTCAGGAGGCTACCTCTGAGGTTCAGAACAAGAAGTTTGTTTATGTAGTTGGCAAAGACAACAAGGTTAAGTATACCGAAATTCAGGTTAACCCACAGGATGATGGTAAGACATACATCGTTACTGCAGGTTTGAAGGTTGGCGACCGCTACGTTTCTAAGGGTATTACTTCGCTTACCGACGGTAAGGAAATCAAACCTATCTCTGAGGCTCAGTATCTCAAGAAGATTGAAGATGCTGCTAAGCTCGCAGAAAAGCAGGGCTCAGCAAAGGGATTTGCTGATGCTATGGGCAAGAAATAATTAGTGAAGAGTGAAGAGGGAAGAGTGAAGAATCAAAATGATTTGGTGCTTAAAGCTCTTGCATCTTCAATCCTAACCATATAATAATAAATCAAATGACATTTACAAACTTCATAAAGCGCCCAGTACTTTCGACGGTGGTTTCCATCTTCTTCGTACTGTTAGGTACCATCGGTATCATCTCGCTCCCTATTGAGCAGTATCCTGATGTGGCTCCTCCTACCATTTCGGTGCGCACAACATATACTGGTGCTGATGCACAGACTGTGCTCAACTCCGTGATTACTCCTCTTGAGGAGAGTATCAACGGTGTGGAGAACATGACATACATGACTTCTCAGGCCACCAACGATGGTTCGGCTTCTATCACCGTATACTTTAAGCAGGGTTCCGACCCTGATATGGCTGCCGTAAACGTTCAGAACCGTGTTTCTCAGGCTCAGGCTTTGCTTCCTGCCGAAGTAACTCGAGTTGGTGTAACCGTTAACAAGCAGCAGACTTCTAACGTTATCATGTATACTCTTACCACAGAGGATGGACGATATGATGACGAATTCCTTACCAACTACAACGATATCAACATAGTTCCTGCATTGAAGCGTGTAAGTGGTGTGGGTGCTGTGCAATCGCCTGGTATGAAGACATATTCTATGCGTATATGGCTTCAGCCTGATAAGATGAAGCAGTACAACCTTATCCCTTCTGACGTAAGCGCAGCTTTGGCTGAGCAGAATATTGAGGCTGCTCCTGGTAAGTTTGGTGAGCAGAGCGATATGGCTTACGAGTATACTATGCGCTATAAGGGTCGTCTGAAGACTGCTGAGGAGTATGGCGATATCATCATTCGCAGCGATGCTAATGGTCAGACTCTTCGTTTGAAAGACGTTGCTAAGGTTGAGCTTGGTGGTTTGATGTATAGCGTTGGTATGAAGAACAACGGTCAGCCTTCTGTAATGGCTATGGTACAGCAGATTGCTGGCTCTAACGCTACACAGATTGCTAAGGACGTAAAGGCTGAGCTCGAAAAGCAGGCTAAGTCGTTCCCTCCTGGTGTAGAATATAAGTTGAACTACGACGTTACCGACTTCCTCTTCGCATCTATGGAGGAGGTTATCTTCACCCTCATCATCACTATGTTGTTGGTGTTCGCTGTGGTTTACATCTTCTTGCAGGACTTCCGTTCTACTCTCATCCCTATGATAGCCGTGCCAGTAGCGTTGCTCGGTACATTCCTCTTCCTCTGGGTGTTCGGCTTCTCTATCAACTTGCTGGTACTTTCTGCATTGTTGCTGGCTATTGCCATTGTGGTCGACGACGCCATTGTGGTTGTTGAGGCTGTGCATGCCAAGCTCGACCAAGGATATAAGTCGGCTCTTACCGCATCTATCGATGCCATGAACGAGATTACTGGTGCTATCATCTCTATTACCTTGGTAATGGCAGCCGTGTTCGTGCCTGTATCGTTTATGGGTGGTACAAGTGGTGTGTTCTATCGTGAGTTTGGTGTTACCATGGCTGTGTCTATTCTTATCTCAGCTGTCAACGCGTTGACTCTTTCACCAGCTCTTTGTGCTATCTTCCTTAAGCCTCACGAAGGTGAGCACGAGAAGAAGATGTCTGTGATAGATCGTTTCCATGCAGGTTTCAACTATCAGTATGAGAAGATTCTCGAGAAATATAAGAAGGGTGTGGCTAATGTCATCCACCATCGTATTCTTGCAGGTGTTGCCGTAGCTGTGGGTATCCTCGCTATGTGTGTAACTATGGCTACCACCAAGACTGGTCTTGTGCCTGATGAGGATACAGGTGTTATCTTCTGTACTGTTTCTATGGCTCCTGGTACAAGCCAAGAGCGTACAAAGGTTGTCATCGACCAAATTGACAAGATGCTTGCTAACAACCCTGCGATTAAGAACCGTGAGCAGTTGCTTGGTTACAACTTTATCGCTGGTCAGGGTTCCGACCAGGCTACCTTCATCGTTAAGCTTAAGTCGTTCGAAGATCGTCCAGCTGGTTTCTTCTACAACCTCTCTGGTTTGTGGCAGGGCGATGGTATCATGCGATTCTTCGTCAACCCTATGTCGTATACCTCGGTACTCGGTATGATCTATAAGCAGACTGCCGAAATCAAGGATGCTCAGATCTTGGCGTTCGCACCACCTATGATTAGCGGTTTCGGTGCTACCAACGGTATCACATTCTCTATGCAGGATAAGACTGGTGGCGACCTTAACAAGTTCTTCGAGATTACTAAGAACTATCTTGCTGAGCTTAACAAGCGTCCTGAGATTGCTACTGCTATGACTTCTTACAACCCTAACTATCCTCAGTATATGGTGGATGTTGATGTTGCTAAGTGTAAGCAGAATGGCATCAGCCCTCAGACTGTATTGTCTACACTTCAGGGATATTATGGTGGTCTTTATGCTTCCAACTTCAACTCATACGGTAAGCTCTACCGTGTAATGATTCAGGGAACTGTAGACAGCCGTAAGAACCCGGCAACTCTTACCAATATCTATGTGCGCACTCCTGCGGGCATGGCTCCTATCAGCGAGTATTGCTCTTTGCGCCGTGTATATGGTCCATCTAACGTCAACCGTTTCAACCTCTTCACCTGTATCAATGTCAATGCTACTGCAGCAACAGGCTATTCTTCAGGTCAGGCTCTTCAGGCTGTTGAGGAAGTTGCAGCACAGGTGCTTCCTACCGGTTATGGTCTCGACTATTCTGGTATGACACGTTCGGAGCAGGAGTCAAGCGACTCTACAGCTATCATCTTCGCCCTCTGTTTGGTATTCGTATACTTGATTTTGTCGGCACAGTATGAGAGCTACATCCTTCCGTTGGCGGTTATCCTCTCAATACCATTCGGTTTGGCTGGAGCGTTCATCTTCACCAACCTCTTCGGTCACTCTAACGACATCTACATGCAGATTGCGCTCATCATGCTTATCGGTTTGTTGGCTAAGAATGCCATCCTTATCGTACAGTTTGCCCTTGAGCGTCGTAGAACGGGTATGGCGATACGCTATTCTGCCATCCTTGGTGCTGGTGCTCGTCTGCGTCCTATCTTGATGACTTCTTTGGCTATGATCATCGGTTTGTTGCCATTGATGTTTGCATCTGGTGTAGGTAAGAATGGTAACCAGACTCTTGGTGCTGCTGCCGTAGGCGGTATGCTCATCGGTACTCTCTGTCAGCTCTTCATCGTGCCTGCTTTGTTCGCTGTATTCCAGTGGCTACAGGAGAAGGTTAAGCCTATAGAGTTTGATGATGACAACGCACAGGTAGATACAGAGTTGTTGCAGTATACACATCCTATCGGAAAGAAATAGTTTGAACACCATGAACAAGAAACAAATAATAACACTATTGTCGGCAGCTGCTTTGATGAGCAGCTGCGGACTCTACAATAAGTATGAGCGTCCTGACAATATAGATACTAAGGGCATCATCCGCGATGCTGTATCTAATACAGACACTCTTGCTGTCAACGACACCACAAGCTTCGGTAATCTGCCTTGGCAGAGCGTCTTCACCGACCCTCAGCTTCAGGCTCTTATCCAGCAGGCTTTGGAAAAGAATGTTGACTTGCAGAATGCGGCTCTCAATGTTAAGATGATAGAGTCTACACTCTTGATGTCGAAACTTGCGTTCTTGCCTTCTGTAGCTATCAACCCTCAGGGTACTCTCTCGTCATGGGATGGCTCTAAGACTTCTAAGACTTATCAGTTGCCTGTGGCTGCAAGCTGGAGTGTCGATCTCTTCGGCAATCTGCTTTCTGTAAAGCGTAATGCTCAGATGCAGCTCCTCGCTACAAGGGATTACCAGATGGCTGTGAAGAGTCAGATTGTTACTGGTGTAGCAAATCTATACTATACTCTCTTGATGCTCGACCGCCAGAAGGAAATCCTCGACGAGATGGAGAAGATAACAAAGGAGACTTGGGATATGATGGCTCTGCAGATGCAGTATGGTCGCGCACGCTCTACAAGTGTTCAGAGTGCTGAAGCAAGCTACTATTCTGTTAAATCGCAGGCTGCTGATATGAATCGTCAGATTCGTGAAACAGAGAATTCTCTCTGCCTTCTCCTTAACCAGCCTGGTCAGCAGATTAAGCGTTCTACTCTCGATGCTCAGCAGTTGCCTACTGAGTTTAGCACAGGTGTTGGCATTCAGCTTTTGAACAATCGTCCTGATGTTCATGCTGCAGAAATGAAGCTCGCTGCTTGCTTCCACGATGTGCAGACTGCCCGTAGCCGCTTCTATCCAAGCATCAAGATTTCTGGTGCTGCCACATTTACTAATAGTGCAGGTGCTGGTATCATTAATCCGGGTAAATGGTTGCTCTCGGCAGTCGGTAGCCTAACTCAGCCTATCTTTGCTAACGGTCAGCTTATCGCAGGCTTGAAGGTTGCAAAGGCTCAGCAGGAGCAGGCTTTCAATAGCTGGCAGAATGCTGTGTTTAAGGCTGGTAATGAGGTTGGCAACGCTCTCGTAAGCTACAACACTTATTCTGAGAAGTCTGAGTATGATGCAAAGAACATCGACCTCTATACAAAGAATGTTGAAGATACTCGTCAACTCTATATGAGCAGCGGTACAACATACCTTGAGGTTATCAGCGCTCAGGCAAACCTTCTCAATGCCCAAATTTCTAAGGTCACCGACGACTTCTATAAGATGCAGGCAGTAGTTAGTCTATACTCTGCTCTTGGAGGTGGTACGAAATAATAAAACAATCACATTATGAGCAATATTAGTGACAAGGCTTGTGTAAGCCCAAAGGCGAAGATTGGTAACAACGTTACTATTTATCCTTTCGCATATATCGAAGACGACGTTGTGATAGGCGACAACTGTATCATCTATCCTTACGTTAGCATACTGAACGGCACTCGCTTGGGCAAGGGCAACAAGGTGTTCCAGAATACCGTGCTTGGTGCTGAGCCTCAAGACTTCAACTATCGTGGTGATGCTTCGCAGCTTATCATTGGCGACGAGAATATCATTCGCGAGAATGTTGTTATCAACCGTGCTACATTCTCTGATGGTCAGACTGTCATCGGCGATCGTAACTTCCTCATGGAGGGTGTTCATATCTCTCACGATACCAAGGTTGGTCTGATGAATGTCTTTGGCTATGGTACAAAGATTGCTGGCGACTGTATTATCGGCGACCGCATCATCTTCTCTTCTGGTGTTATCGCTAACCCTGGCGCTCGTGTGGGCGATGCCGCTATGATTCAGAGTGGTACTCGCTTTAGCAGGGATGTGCCTCCATTCATCGTAGCTACCGACAACCCTGTACGCTACGGTGGTGTAAACAGTACCGTACTTCGCAACTACGGCGTAGACGAAAAGGTGATAGCACACATAGCAAATGCTTATCGTCTGGTGTTCCACGGACAAACAAGCGTATTCGATGCTGTCAACCAAGTTGTTGACCAGGTGCCTGATGGTCCTGAGATTCAGAATATCGTGAAGTTTATTCGTGAAACAAAGCTTGGCATTATTTCCAAGCTCTAAACAAGTAAACAGTATTTTTCCTATACATTTTACTCTGTTCTCAAGGTGGGGTGGTCGTGAGACCTGTCCCACCTTTTTGTTTGTATGTGTATTAGTATTATGTTTGTATGTCATCTTATATCTATACATGCAATAGATTCTGAGAATTGCTGAACGCAGTGAAGTTGGAAATGAATATTGAAAAACGTTGGTGTAGTTATATATTTTTTATCTTTGTTTGAAAAAAAATAAAAAAATTTTTGAAGTTATATATTTTTGTTGTACTTTTGCTATTGTACTCATGCCGATAGCTGAAGAATGCATTAAACCCAAATCGGTCATTAGAAAAAGTTTCTTGTCATTTTCTAATGACCGATTTGGGTTAAACTATGACCATTCAAGTCGCATGATGCTGTTTGACTGTACTTCTGGTCTTTTATGGCATTGCTGCCACAAACCATACACATTGGTAATGAAAGCAGCATACAGAGAATGATGCTGAGGATGTTTGGGACTTTTCTGATTTTCATAAATATCATATTTTTGTTTAATTAGGTTTGGTAATAATATCATATCTTATTCACAATCGGATTGCGAGGTGTCCTGCTACCAGCAGACACACTGCTTGCACCTAACATGCACATCAGGAATGAAAGCAAAGTGTAGAGATATACTCTGCGTGGGTGTTTGAATTTGAATGTTTCCATAATAGTTATTTGATTTTATTTTATTCGATGTGGTGCAAATTTAAGGGAATCACGAAACATCTCCAAAGTCTTACAGACGTGAATAGACGTAAAAGATAGAAAAAAGAGGGGTAAAAAGGGGTAAAATGTCTAAAAAAGGAGCTATCTTTGTAGTGATAAATAATTAAAGCTATGAAGATAACACTGAAAGAGCGTATGGCCACATTCCTTGATCAGCGCAGCCACAACTGGCAGCAACGTTTGTGTCTTATTCCTTTCCTGATGCTCAGCCTGTCGGTTGTCTTGCCTGGTGTGCCTATGCACATCGTTGGATTGATAGGACGCTGCGACACTCCGCTGCATATAATATCGGCTCTGCTGTGGGTGGCAACGATTGTCGTGTTGGTATTGTATCTGCTGCATCTTCATGCCACTGAAGACTGCTATATCCATATTCGGCATATTGGTGCAACTGACAGAAAGTGCCCGTATCGTATATATTACGGTGGAGCGTCCTGTGGGGTATGAAGATGCGGTATTGTTCAACCAGATAATTTCACTCGCCCTTATAATCTATCTCGTTTTGGCTGCCGTCCGACACATGCCTACAGTGATACCCCTTATGAGCATAGGCACGATAGTCTTCGCTTATCTATACACAGACGGAGGAGTAAACCGCCAGATAGTGGCTGTATTCATCTTTGTTGAGATTTTCACATGTGTGCTTGGCGAGATGATAAGTCGTGGCATTAGAGGCATGCTGAAGGAGAATGCCGACTACAACTCTACGCTGAACAATCTGCTTGCCACCTTCCACATGACCAAGACGGAGCTGCTCGCCTATATACAGTTAGGGCGCGGCGGTATGGCAGGCAAGGACATATCCGACTTCTTCGACCGTCTCGACGAGTGCACCGAAGCTAACCTTATCAGGGCTGTGGAGCATAGAGTGGATCAGCGCAGGATGCAACATGCCGACATATCGGCTGTTATATCAACGCTGACACCCACCGAGAAGGAGGTGTGCAGGCTTATTATCAGCGGAAAGATGATTAACGAAATTGCCTCCATACTCAATAAAACACCCAACAATATCAGTACTGTGCGCATACATATCCGCAAGAAACTCGGACTTGGCACAAACGAAGATCTTAAGGATGCTTTGTTGAAGTCATTAAGAATGGGGGGCAGTAGGAATATACTATAATATATATATGTGTGTAAAAAAACTGAATCCACTGTCTGGAGTGGATTCAGTAGTAGTATGCTCGGCATGAGCATTGTCTAACGGGTGGAAGTCCCGAGTAAGCCCTAATAGCGGGAATTATATAGCCAAAGGCAAGGCTATCCAACGCTGATGGGTTCATATCTCGAATGGCACCCAAAATAGGAACCGCCGTATGCGGAACCGCATGTACGGTGGTGTGAGAGGTCGGTAAACACGAAAATAGGAGATAAACACCTATAATTAGTGTTTACCTCCTACTCGATTGTATATTATGATTTTATATCTTTAGTACAACCATGTAATGACGATTAATGCCATATCAAGAGTTAGGCAGTTTAGTGCTAACATCATATGTCTTAGGAGAAAAAGCGTGGCTATCCGATAGAAAAACTAAGAATGCTTGCCTTTTGTGTTAATTTTAACCTTGTAATATTACCTATACTACAAATCTGACAGGTCGAGCTTGTAGGTTACGTTCACTGCTTGCTCCTTCTCCAAAAACATCAACATATAGATAGGCATATACACCACCTTGCCACCAACACTTACATTGCCATTACAAAGCACCAAAGCTTCTGGAAGAGCATATTCTGCTGATGACATGACATTAGACAAGGCATTATGACGTTCATAATCCTTACCCGACTTTACCTCTATAGGTAAGACATGGCCATGGTATTCCACTACAAAATCAAGCTCTCCCAAGCGCTTACTATTATAATAATAAAGGTCAAAACCATGAGCCTTTAGCTCTTGCGCCACAACATTCTCATAGATAGCACCATAATTGATTACTTGATTATCCGCCAACAATTTCAGTTGGATACCATCGGCAAACTGACTCGTCAGCAAGCCCACATCGCTTTGGAAGAGTTTGAAAAGATTTCTGGTTTTGGCCAGCAACAAAGGCTGTTTGGGCTCCTCTACATTATATGTAGGAAGAGCCACGCCTGCATCACGAAGCCAAAGAAAACTATTCTCGTAAGAGGCAAAACGAGCCTTTTCATTGAGGCTCTTCAGAATGAAACGCTTATTCTTGGCATTCAATTCTGAAGGAATCAACTGAAACACCTCATCTATATAGAGCTTCTGAGAACTGTCATCCCTCTTGTATTTCATGATGTCACGTTTATACTCTTGAAGTATGCTCTTCTGAACAGCCAATACATCTTGCAAATTATTGGTATCCAAATAAGTCTGCACCGCATGCGGCATACCGCCAATTACAAGATACAAGCGAAAAGCCTGCATCAAACGGCGATGTACAAACTCATCTACCGGCACTTTATCCTGCCAACACTGGCGAAGCTTCGCTATGACATGGTCTGCCATACCTACGGCATGATAGAACTCTTCAATATCCAAAGGATACATTTCCTTCACATCCATATATCCCACTGGTTCAGAGCGGAGATTATTAAGCTCCACCCCCAAGAGAGAGCCGCTCAAGACATAACGATAGCTACCCTCATCTACCAAAAACTTGATAAGGGTTACCACTTCTGGATATACTTGAACTTCATCAAAGAATATCAGGGTCTTGTCCTTTACAAGAGGTTTGTCCACAAAAGCCGACAAGCGAAAGAGCATATCCTTTACATCTTTGGCACCGTGGAATATGCCTACAGCCTCTGGCGAAGTAATGAAGTTGATCTCTACGAAATAATCAAAATTACGCTTAGCCGCTTCTCTTATGGAATAGGTTTTACCTATCTGTCGAGCTCCTGTTATGAGCAAAGCTTTCTTGACGTTCTTGAAAAAATCATTCAAAAATGCGTCTATCTTTCTGCCTATCATACGTTTATATTCTGTAATTTACACTTTTTCAAGGCAAAATTAAGTATTTTCTTACACTTTTCCAAGATAAAAATGTTTTTTTTCTACACTTTTCCAAGATTTAATATTTCTTTAAAGCAGTGTATCTATTACATTGATGATTGAACCCAAATCAGCCTAATGACTGGTTTAGGTTCAATTCCAAGGTGGAATGCATCCCTCAGATTTGGCGCAATAAGAGGTAATAGTTGGTGCCTTTTCTTATCATTCCTCTTTATTTTGTCATTTTTGCGGTGTTTATTCCTCTTTATTTTGTCAATTTTTAGTGGTTTATTCCTCTTTGTTTTATCAAAAAGTTGTATCTTTGCATGCAGAAGTGCTGTATTTCTTCAGCGAATAGAATAAAATAATAGAATTATGTATATACAACGAACGATAGACAAGTATCTTTTAGAGTGGAAGAATGCGCCCACGCATAAACCTCTTTTACTGCGAGGTGCAAGGCAGGTAGGCAAATCTTCAGCCATTAGGCAATTAGGAAGGAC
>OBLI01000433.1_pt1 | contig 44450 bp, 39 predicted proteins | sample 1519701 | NCBI WGS metagenome assembly OBLI01 (sample SAMEA3663005, study PRJEB22513) | pig gut metagenome | biome: pig gut; feature: pig-associated habitat; material: faeces | place: France | collected 2012
TAACTGCAACACCGCCTGACAATTTAGCCATACGTTCTTGAAGTTTTTCTTTATCGTATTCGCTATCAGAAGCTTCGATTTGTTTCTTGATAAGTCTTACACGTTCAGCTACTGCGTCTTTTGTTTCGTTGCCAACAACGATAGTTGTTTCGTCTTTAGTAACGGTAACACGTTTTGCAATACCCATCATATCAGTTGTGATGTTTTCAAGTTTGATACCGAGTTCTTCTGTGAACATTTGACCACCAGTTAGGATAGCGATATCTTCTAACATAGCTTTTCTTCTGTCGCCAAAGCCAGGAGCTTTAACAGCAACTGCTCTAAGAACTTTTCTCATAGTGTTAACAACCAATGTTGCAAGAGCTTCACCTTCAACATCTTCTGCGATTAACAATAAAGAACGACCATCACGAGCAACTTGTTCAAGAACTGGAACAAGGTCTGCGATTAAGTTGATTTTCTTGTTAACACAAAGAACGTAAGCATCTTCTAGAACAGCTTCCATTCTTTCTGGGTCAGTAACGAAATAAGGTGAGATGTAACCTTTGTCGAATTGCATACCTTCAACAACTTTTAGGTTAGTACCGAAAGATTTGCTTTCTTCAACAGTGATAACACCATCGTGACCAACTTTTTCCATTGCTTCAGCGATTAATTCACCGATTTCAGAGTTGTTACCTGCAGAAATACCAGCAACTTGTGCGATTTCTTCTTTAGTGCTTACTGATTTTGACAAATCTCTAATTTTGTTAATAGCGATTTCAACAGCCTTGTCGATACCACGTTTCATAGACATTGGGTTAGCACCTGCTGTTAAGTTTCTAAGTCCTTCTCTAACGATAGCTTGTGCAAGAACAGAAGCTGTTGTAGTACCGTCACCAGCTACGTCATTTGTTTTAGATGAAACTTCTTTAAGAAGTTGAGCACCGGCATTTTCTAAACCATCTTGAAGTTCGATTTCTTTAGCAATTGTAACACCGTCATTGATAATTTGAGGTGCACCGAATTTCTTTTGTATAATTACGTTTCTACCTTTTGGTCCAAGTGTAACTTTAACAGCATCAGCAACAGCATCAATACCGTTAAGAAGAGCCTTTCTAGCTTCTTCTTCAAAAACTATTTTTTTAGCCATTTTTATAATCTCCTTTTCTTAAATTGTTTTAATTAAAGTGAGTAGTGAATAGTGAATGGTGAATAGAAATTATTTGTTCTTTAAATATTTTTTTAGTCCTGAAAGCATTTTATTAATTGACATTATTTGTGCAATTAATTCTTTTGGATTTAAATATCCAAATCTTTCAGCAAGCAATAACTGAGTCTCAAGTTCAGCTAATGAGCCACATGCTATATCAATAAACCTCAGAATTTCCTTATCGGAACTCCTTGCGCAACCTTCTGCAATATTTGATGGAATTGAAACCGCTGCACGTCTTATTTGGCTTGTAATGTTATACTTTTCTTCTTCGGGAAAAGATTTTGTTTCATTATATACATCTACAACTAAATCAAATGATTTTTTCCAAACCTCAAGGTCTTTATGATTCATGTCTACTCACTGTTCACAACTCACTATTCACTTGAATAACACCTTCGGTGTTATTCAATCACTGCCAAAGCATCTTTGATTGACAAGATTTTATATTCAACACCGTCCATTTTAACTTCTGTACCGGCATATTTAGCATAAAGAACTATATCGCCAACTTTAACTTCCATAGGTTCTTTTTCGCCTTTGTCGTTAGTTTTACCTTCACCAACTGCAACTACTTCACCTTTTTGAGGTTTTTCTTTTGCGCTATCAGGAATAAAAATTCCGCCTGATGTTTGTTCTGTATCTTCAATAACTTTGATAACTATTCTGTCTTGTAAAGGTTTTAATGCCATAATAATATCCTCCTATCTAATTACATATATAGTTATATAATAGATTTAGAGTTTTCAAATAAAAATTAAGGAAATTTTAATATTTCAAGTTTTTTTATTTCATTTTTACTTGTGATAAGTTTCATTTTTGAGAATTTTAAATGCTCTATAGATTTGTTCAACTAACAGTAGCCTTGCAAACTGATGCAAGAATGTCATTTTTGACATACTTAACTTAAAATTGGCTCTAGCAGAAACCGTTGAAGCAAGTCCGCAAGAAGAACCGATTACAAAAACAAGTTCACCAATTCCGGAGTTTGTTATTTCATTAATTTTTTGCGCAAAATCTTCTGAAGATAATTGTTTTCCTAAAATCTCCATTGTTATTACATAAGAATCATTTTTTATGTGTGATAGAATTTTTCCGCCTTCTTGCTCAAGTGCTTTTTGCGTGAGATTTTCATCCTTAATTTCAACAGGTGAAAGTTCTACAATTTCAACCGAAGCATAAGGAGTCAGACGTTTTAAAAATTCATCAATTCCGTCTTTTAGAAATTTTTCCTTGATTTTTCCGAGTGCAATAATCTTTATTTTCATAGAACTAAAGTAGCATAAAATTATATTATCTTACAGGTCGAGTGAAAATTGCGTTAGTAATTATTCCGCATTTTGCTTGGTATTGTGCTGCATTTTCAGTCTTTTGTAATAAAGTTCTTGCAAAACTTACGTTGCGCAAACCGGAGATGATTTTATTTTTCAAGTCTTTTTGAAGGCTTTTATCTTTGCACATCTGTTTTACGTCAGCAAGAGAATTGATAAAATCTTGTTCCATGCATAAGACAGATTTTTCAGATTTGGCAAAAGTAATATCAAAATTTCTTATATAATCCATGATGGTATTACTGATTTTCAAAATCTCTGAATCAGAAAGTGGTTTTCTGTATAGATTATATAATTTATTCATTTCAGCATTAACATCTGCTTGACCGCTATACATCATAATCATTTTTGATAATTCTTGAATATCTTTTGTTTGGTTATTTTCTTGCAAGTTGCGGTAAATTCTTTCCGGTTCTTTTGAATAACTTGCATACACATCTCCCATCGCCATACTAGCAGCAAATGTTTCTTCTTGCATATCAGAACGAATCATATTCATAATACAATCGCGTTCTGTTTTTCCTAAGATTCTGTCGTCGTCAAGTCTGTCAAGAAGTCTTAATACAGAAAAACTCAATTTTGCATCTTCTGTTAATAAAGGATTTTTTAGTGCTTTATTAATCATTGCATTTACGTATGATGACGGCATGCCTCTGTTTTGTGAACGGATATAATCACCAAATGTTTCATCCAAATTTGCTACAATTTGAAAATCTTCGCCATTACTTCCGTGCAAAGTATAAACTTTGCCATTGTTATTCTCGGCTTCAGTTTTTAGTTTATCTATCATATTAGTTTTAGAAGTTTCTTGAGGTGTAATTGCTTCTTGCTGAACTTCCCCATATTTTGTTTTAAAATGGTCTTCCCATTCTTTTTGAAGTTCGTCATGCTTTGCATACTTTGCCATTCTATTTGGAACAATTGTCTGAACGTAGTCTAACAGTTCTAAAAATCTTGGCGATACAAAGTCAATTGGCTTTTGATTTTTAACTTTGTCGGTAATAACTTGGTATTCATTGTTTATAGGAATTGTGCCACCTTCTTCGTAGGTTTCTTCAAACAAATCAATAGTATCAGTTATCATGGTTGAATAATTATCTAATAATTCCGGTTTAGCTTTCCAAAATTGTGCAAACAAATTTTCAACTTTTTTGCCTTTGGATTTTAACATTTCTGCAAAATCTTTTTCTTCTTCAGAAAGGTGAACTCTATCTGCAGCAATTGTCATAATCGGGCTCAAATATTTTACAATAAAAGATGCTTCCGGATCATCTTGAGAAAAATGTTTACGTATTGATTTTTTTACTTTCTCAACATCCGCTTTTGCATCCTTAATATCTTTTTTTATTTGATCACGTTGGTATTTTTTGATGGAATATTTTCTTCTTGGAGCTTTTTCAGTTTTTTCAGTTCCATTGTGTGCAGAAGTATTTTGGGTTGTATTTCTACTAGTGCCAAATTTTGCTGCTAATTCTTTCTTTAAATCATTTTTGTCTTGTTTAGGCAAATCAACAATAAATTTTTTATATTCATCTCTTGTTGCAATAAATGAATTCCAAAAATCAGTTTTAGGATATTTAATTCCATAAGCGGATGTTGTTCCGTAAGTTATTGGCTGAGTTACAGCCCCTTTGTATTCAGGCGCTAAATCTTTTTCATAGAAATCTTTGTTAATTTCTTTTATGGTTTTTCCTTCTAAGAAAATTTTCTTTAACAAATACATGCCAAAATCATCAGAGCCATCCTTTAATAAAGGAGTATCAGACATTTCTTTTGCAATTTTTATGTCTGATAGAACACCGGTTCTGCCTTTTAAATTTGCCTCGTGTAAATTCTCAAAAAGTGTTTCATCCGGATATGTACTTTTTACATCGCTAAAATTATCTATTACATCAAGATACTTAAAACTTTGATTCATTACTTGTTCCGGTGGAAGATGTTTTCTTGTTTCATAATCTTCGTTCAAGTATGTTTTCATAGTTTCCGGCATGTTTTTTACGTTGAATTCTTGTGCGTAAAAGTTTTCCGGAGTTCTGCCTCTAAAATTTATATTAAAATCTTTATATCCATTTTGAATTACAGGATTGGTAATTGTTTCTTGTTGTATATTATCGTTTTGTTTTTTGCTATTTATATATGGTCTATAATCTATTTGTGTAATCTTTAAAACTTTCATGATTGCCTCCGTTTTATAAGAAAAACACAACAAATTATTTTTTGCTAGTAAAAAAATAAAAATATAAATAAAAATATGGCGAAGCTTGCTTAAGCTCCGCCATATTTAACTTACCCTATGAATTTACCTATTAATTAACTGTCAATTTTTTAATATCGCCTTTTTCTGCTACAACTTTTGGTGCATCAATTTTCAAAATACCATGTTCTAATTTTGCAATAGTTTTAGCAACATCAATATCTTGTGGGAAGTATACTGTTCTAGAAAATTCACCATAACGGAATTCAGATTTTCTATAACCCTTAGTATCTTCCTTGTTTTCTTCTTCTTTCTTAGCATTGATTGTAATATGGTTTTTATCAATGTCGATATCCAAGTCTTCTTTCTTAACTCCCGGAAGCTCTGCTTTTACGGTATATTCATTGTCTTTTTCGTGTAATTCAACAGGCATTGCCAGTTTGTCAATTTCCTCGTTATAAATATACTCAGGGAAGAAGCTGTCAAAGTTTCTGTTTAAAATTGAACTGATTTCATCATTTACTGATTTAATAAAGCCATCTGGTGATTTTTTAATTAAGAATTTCATGATGTTCTCCTTTCATATTTCATACTCATCACTTTCAACACTTTTATTATTACTCTGTTTATACAAAAACCTCGATTTCTTAACCAAAAATTAACAAAATCATTTTTAAAGTTTAATATATTAGTTAAAAGTAAAAATAAAAATTTAAAACGAACTTAACGACTTAACGACCTCAAGAGCTAACGACTTAATAAATGTCATGCTTGATTGTTTTTATTCCATAAGTGTATGTTTTACAATTGAAAAGTGTTATAGAAAATGTCAAGCAAAATGTTTAACAATCATGCCTAAAACGTTACAAATTTTCACAAATTGTAAATCGGCTATTATTCATTAATAACAAGCGTTTACCCACTTTATAACTTTTTGTTAATTTGTTGATAAGAATTCACTTTTGAATTATCATCTTTATATAGGATTAGATTTTGGGAAGAGAATGTTATTCTCTAAATATAAAGAAAGCTGAAAATAAAAATTAGAATAGCTTACTTTAAGTTGTTAAATTAGGAGGTTATAAAAGGCAATGCAGAATAGTTTAAATAAGGAAAGAAATATAGTAGAATTTACCTCATCGACAAAAGTTGCTACTGACGTTATGAAAGGCTCAGGCGTTTCTCCAATGTCAAAATTCAAAGAACTGCCTAAGACAGCTCAAATTACTCCTATTAAAGCAAAATGTGTTTATGTTATCAAAAAAGACGGAACAAAAGAAGAATTTGATAACAATAAAATTATCAACGCAGTTAAAAAATCTGCTACCAGAATGCTTGTAGAATTATCAGAAGAGGAATTGAAAGAAATCTGCGATTTTGTAGATAATAATGTTGTAAAAATGAATAGAACTGAGGTTACTATTTCTGATATGCATAATTTGGTTGAAGGTGCTCTTGAACACATTAATCCGAAGGTTGCGCACAGCTACAGAAATTACAGAAACTACAAACAGGATTTCGTACATATGTTAGACAAAGTTTATCAGGAATCTCAAAGAATTATGTACATTGGTGATAAAGAAAATGCCAATGCAGATTCAACACTTGTTTCAACAAAACGTTCATTGATTTTCAATGAATTAAATAAAGAATTATACAAAAAGTTCTTCTTAACAGTAGACGAACTTCAAGCAATCAGAGATGGTTATATTTATATCCATGATATGTCTGCAAGACGTGACACAATGAACTGCTGTTTATTTGATGTTGCTTCTGTTTTAAAAGGCGGCTTTGAAATGGGTAACTTATGGTATAACGAACCAAAATCTCTAGACGTTGCTTTTGACGTAATCGGTGATATAGTAATGGCGGCTGCAAGCCAACAATACGGTGGTTTTACAGTACCGGAAGTTGATAAGATTTTAGCTCCATACGCAGAAAAAACATTTGAAAGACAAAACAGCAAGTATTTATGCTTAGGTTTGTCCTTTGAAAAAGCAAGAGAAGCAGCTTTAGAAGATGTTAAAAAAGATTTTGAACAAGGTTTCCAAGGTTGGGAATACAAGTTTAACACAGTTGCATCTTCAAGAGGAGATTACCCATTCATCACAGTTTCAACAGGTTTAGGAACCGGTATTTATGAAAAAATGGCTACAACAGCTATGTTGAATATCAGAATGGGCGGACAAGGTAAAAAGGGTAACAAAAAACCTGTATTGTTCCCTAAGATTGTATTCTTGTTTGATAAAAATCTTCATGGCGAAGGCAAAATCAATCATGACTTATTCCAAGCCGGTGTTGAATGTTCTAAAAAGACTATGTACCCTGACTGGTTATCATTATCTGGTGAAGGTTATGTAGCTTCTATGTACAAAAAATACGGTAAAGTTGTTTCACCAATGGGATGTAGAGCATTCTTGTCACCTTGGTTTGAAAGAGGCGGAATGAAGCCAGCTGATGAAAATGACGAACCAATCTTTGTTGGTAGATTCAATATCGGTGCAATCAGCTTGCACTTACCAATGATTTACGCTAAAGCTAAAAAAGAAAGCAAAGATTTCTATGAAGTATTAGATTATTATCTAGAATTAATCAGAAAACTTCATATCAGAACTTATGACTATTTGGGCGAGATGAAAGCTTCTGTAAACCCTCTAGCATTCTGCGAAGGTGGTTTCTTGGGCGGTCATTTGGGTATCCATGATAAAATTAGACCTGTTCTAAAATCTTCAACAGCTTCATTTGGTATTACTGCTTTGAACGAGTTGCAACAAGTTCATAACGGCAAATCTCTTGTAGAAGATGGTCAATTTGCTTTAGAAGTTATGGAATACATTAATAAGAAAATTCAACAGTTTAAAGATGAAGATGGTATTTTGTACGCTATCTATGGTACACCTGCTGAAAATCTTTGCGGATTGCAAGTAAAACAATTCAGAAAGAAATATGGTATTGTGGCTAATGTTTCTGATAAACCTTATGTATCAAATTCATTCCACTGCCACGTAAGCGAAGATATCAGTCCAATCCAAAAACAAGATTTGGAAAAGAGATTCTGGGATTTATTCAATGGTGGTAAGATTCAGTATGTAAAATATCCTATTGACTATAATACAGGTGCAGTTGAAACTCTTATCAATAGAGCAATGGATATGGGATTCTATGAAGGTGTAAACTTATCTTTATCATACTGTGATGATTGCGGTCACCAAGAATTGAATATGGATGTATGTCCAAAATGCGGTTCTAAAAACTTGACTAAGATTGAAAGAATGAACGGCTATTTAGCTTATTCAAGAGTTAAGGGTGATTCTAGATTAGCTGACCATAAGATGGAAGAAATCGCTGATAGAAAATCTATGTAATATTTTATAAAAATTATAAAAAATGGATGTCTTAACAAGGGCATCCATTTTTTTATGAAAACTATAACATTGTTTCATGACAATTATCAAAGAACTTTATGAATTGTTCTCTTGTAATTTTGAAAGTTTTTGAGCTATCCCAAGGATTTATTAAGTAGACAAATTTTTTATCACTTTTAACAACAGAATATGCATGGTTACAAGTTAAGATAGCTGAACTATCACTATCAGAAGACAGTTTTACATCTTTTTTCATTGTATGTGTACTTACACAAAATATTTTATTTTTATCGTTAAAAGAATCTATTTTTTTATTGTCGAATTTTATCTTATTTACTTCTCCACTATAGAATTGATTTATATTCATCATATTTTCTTGTTTACGTTTTTCTTCTAAAGCATAGGTATCAAAAGTTCCTAAAAGTAATTTATAGGCAAATGTTTCATGATTGCCATTAATACTAAACTTATAATTTGTTAAATCACCATAACCCATATCTTTTATGTATTGGTCTACAGCCATTTCTATGGCTCGAACATCCATATCACCTTGGCTCAAATCTGTTCTTGCTGCAATTTCTTTCTGTGTAAATTTATATGATTTATGACCACCTTTTAGAGTTACAGTAACATCGCCATTTTTATCAACTTTTATACTATTATTTAAAACTTTTTGTCCTTTTTCTTTCAAGCTTATAGATTTTATCGCCGCCAGAAGCCAGCAGTCACCAGTATTACCTTGACTAAAATCTTTATCAATTTTACCATTTACTTTTTCTGCAACTTCTGATGCTTCATCAGGAAATCTATTATTTGTACATTCAATGATATCCAAAAGTTTTTCTTGTGCAATGGATTCTTCTTTTTTATTTTTTGCATTCAAAAATTCATTTATCGCAACTTTAAAACCATAGTATAAATCATAGTTATTAACGCTATTAACGTTGTTAAATTTTTGTAATCCAGAAACTAATTTATTCAGATACTTTACTCTATTTGATTTTGAGATACCTTCATTTGATATTAAATCCTCGTAAAAATTATGTCCTTTATTCTTTTTTTCATATCTTAAAGTCAAGAAATAATTTTCATCATAATTATTATTTAATATTTCACTAGCTTGTGTACCAGTTTCAGGAAATTCTTTGTTTCTAGATATTTTGTTAATTATTTTGTAACTAAGCTTAGATATTTTCTCAATATCAATATCTTTAGCTTCTAATAACTTATTAATTTCATTCTGTTCCTTTTCACTATCAACTTTATTAGCTTTTGCATCAATTGCAATCCATTTAATAGATTTTTTAATTATATTAAGTCTGGTTTTTTTACTATATTTTGTATCATTATAAACTTCCCATAGCAAATATTTGTTATAGGAATTTGCATAAGATTTTATATCTTCGGTAGTAGGGAAAATTCTTAACTCGCCATCTTTTACAACTACATATTTTTTTACTCGATTATGTAATTCGAGATTTTGTTTGTTACGTGAAATTGTATCTTTTTTGCGATTTTGCAACTTCGTTACCAAGTTATTAAGCCTTGTAGCATCCATTCTACAAACTTTATCAGCTTGTTTTTTTAATTCAGCTTTAAATGCTGCAGAAATGTCATCTGTTTTAACACCTTGTTTTTGATAATTTGCACATAAAACATTGATAATTCTTGTAAGAGCCATGTATCGTGTCTTTACTGGTAAACCAATTTCACCAAGAATACCATCAAGAAGAGTTTCACCATTATCGTTATAATTGTTAAGTACTGCTTCAACATTTTTAGTATTTATCAAGTTTATATGCTTAATGAAATTTTTACCTGTTGTAGGCATTCCAAATCTTGCTTTTGCATTTATATCATCTTTTAAAACCCAAGCTAAAGATGCTCCGGTGATTACATTTGCATTGTTCGTATGTACAGTATTATCAAACTCTTTTTTGTTAATTTTTTTATCTTCATTTTTATCAAGAGTTTTTATAAATTTATTTAAAATATCTAGTTCTGGTTCATCTACAATCCTATTACCATTATCAATAGCCGTTAAAATAGAGTTAATCATTGGATTATTTTGCTTGTTAATATAGTCGCTCCATTTTTGACCAACTTTTATATCAAAATTTGTACTCGTATTATTTCTTGTAAAAAAAGAAAAATTCATTTATACCTCAATACATCTATATATATAAAGAATGGCAAAAATATATAATTTCAAAATTTATCATTTTATTTACAATTCTTTACATCACAACTAACAAAATAATTATTTACGCTTTTTATAATAAATAAGATGATAAAAAGGAGAATGTATGAACGTAAATGGTGTATCAAATAGTAATCAAACAAATTTCAAGCAAAGACTATACTTGAAAAGCATTGAACCGGAAAATATGAAATTTTTCAGAGGAATTGCTAAGGATTTTCACAATGCTACAAAAGATATTAAAGGCAAATCTGTTACCTTGGAACAAGCTCCGAATGCTTTTTGATTAACTTCTAATGAAAAGAAAGGTTTTGCAGCACGCTTTAAATTAGCTGGTGATGAGAGCAAAAATGAATTTATTAATCTTCTTAAATCAACTGCAGGGCTACTAAGACTATGTGAGGATCGTTGTCCTGAAGCGACTAAAAATCCTTCTGAAGTATCTGAAATAGCGGTATCTTTTAAAGATACTAGTAATTTTATGCAGATAGCTGAAGATGTAGAAAAATTTCAGCGTGCAGTTGAAATTTTATGTAAAAATAAATAGTTTTATTTATAAAATAACAAAAGGCGGAGCCGCAGGCTCCGCCTTTTGATTTTATATTCCTTTAATAACCTAACCCAACTTTTCAATCAAACTTGCGTATTTAGAAGCGAATTCTTTACCACGAGCAATAATTGCGGCTTTAAGAAGAGCCTGTAAATCAATTGGTGTAAGTTCTTGATAGTTATTAGGTAATCTAAGTGACCAGTTTTGGTCGCCTGATGTTCCTGGTCTATTATATACATCATTGATTTGGAAGAAATCTGTAAAGAAAATTTGAATGTTTCTAGCTTTTGAAGCAAAGATTTCTGTCAATTTCACAAATTTCAAATAATCTTTATCCTGAGTTAATCTTACGATAATATCATCTTTGTTATCAGCTTCTGCAAATAAATCTTCTACAAGATTTTTCGCGTGCAAATAACCTTCGTGAGTATTAATCATGCTTTCTGCCCACATAGAGATAGGAAGGTTATCGTGAGTACCAACCATGTTCCAAACGTGTTCAGTGATGTTTTTACATCTGTATGGGTGTTCAGGTTTTTCCGGAACAACAAACTGAGTTAATCTCATACCTTGAAGTTCGTACTTTTTCATAACCGCATCAACAGGATTTGTAAGAGTACCCAAATCTTCACAAACGATTGCGTTTTTATCCATACCGCATTCTTTTGCAGCTGCGATAACGATTTTTTCAATTAATCTGCCGTAAAGCTTAATTTGTTCTTCTGATAAAGTTTTAACTCTTTTTTCTTTATCAGATTCCAAAGTCCAATCCAAATCTTCATTACGAGCAATTGCGTATCTTGAAAGTTCCGGATGTTCAGGTGAAGAGTATAATCTGCCCGCACCTTGTTCCGGCATTGGTTTCTTTCCTGCTTTATAAACCCAAGGGTCAATCAAACCTACAATGTGGTCAATTCTTACGCCACCAGGGTTTTCTTTGAACATCTTTTTGTAAAGGTTTTTCATCAAAATTCCGCCTTCACCCAAAGAACCGTCTGCATTAAACATTTTATCCGGATCCATTACAGGGAAGCCCCAAGCTTGACCATCTTTTGAAAAATAATCAGGTGGACAGCCAAGATACCAGCCATCTAAGAATAATGATTGATAAGCCCAAGCATCTCTATCAGAGAACGCAACTTGACGGTCAGCAATCATCTTGATACCTTTTGATAATGCGAATTTCTTTGTTTCTTCATTTTGTTGTTCTAAAACAAATTGGCAGAACTTGTAGAATTCGATTTCATCTTCGTAATTTTTCTTGATTTCATCAATTCTTGCTGCGTAAGCTTTCTTTTCTTTTTCTGATTTTGGATTCATTAACTTTTTATCTGTTTCATTTTTCCAACTGTACCAGAAATCACTTCCGTTTTCGATTGAAAGAGCTTCATATAAAGAGTCATTATCCAGCCATAAAGCATTATCTTTCTTAAATTTTTCAAATTCTTTTTTTAGTGGAGAACCGAACAATCCGCCGTGGATTTCTTTAAAGTTTTTCCAAGCTTCTTTTAAAGCTTCAATTTGAGCTTTTTGAATGTAACCATAAGCCGTTCTACCTTGATTTTGTCTTGGATTATTTGCAACAACTTTTTCAAAAGTTTCTTGAGATAAAATATTATCCCATTTCTTTTCAGTCAATTGTTTTAAATCAATGAACAATGGGTTGCCTGAAAAAATTGTACCAGTGTAAGGTGAAGCATCATCGCTTTTTGTTCTTCCAGCAGGTCCAAGTTGTAGTGCGTTAAAAATTCCACTAGCATAATCAATTAATTCGTGGCCGGCATCAGAATTGAATGTTCCAAATCCTGTGTCTTCGCCTTGCTTAGAAGGGAAGCTGCTGCCGTGAATAATTAATGCTAAATTATCTTTGCCTAATACTTTTAAAGCTTCTGATACAAGTTTAGTATCAATTTTGTTTGATGTTAAACAGATCATAAAAATTTACTCCTTATTTTCTCTTCGATATTAAGTTTATCATTCATAAAAACTTATTTCAAGCTTATGTAAATAAGGTTAGAGGAGTTTGCATGCTATAATTGCATAAAAAATTAAGAAAAAGTATAATCAATTTATGGGTACAAAAAATGTAAAAAATATGAACATTTTAGTGAATTTTATCAGGATAGTTATAATTTAACAGAATATGTTAAAAATAGTGCCAGGAACTTGAGTGATTCAGATAAAATAAATTTTGCAAGACAATTTTATTCTGAAATAGTTTTAAATAGTTACATTATTGTTGGTAAGATTTCTAAAGAAATACAAGAAATATTAAATTGTGATAGTGATGAGTTAAAATTTTCGATAGATAACATGGTAAAAAATTGTATTGCTCATCCAGAAGTTTGTTATGATGATTATGAAAAAATACCATTTATTATTAAAAATCCATCAAAGTATTATAAATCTAAAACAGGTTACGATATTATTCTTTTTAAAGCAGATACAAAATATTACAAATTAGTCATTAAAACTACTAAAAATCAAAAAGAAAATTTTGTTAAATCATTACACTTACTAAATGCTGAGAGATATTATAAATATTAAAAATAGTCTTGATTGTGTGGGCTTGCTCCACCACTGTCGCCTGATGGCTCGGTTGCAAGATTTACCGTATCAAGACTATCTATAGTTATTATAACTTACTTTTTTACTTTTTACAACTGACTAAAATAAAAAGTTTGTAGATTAATGAGCATTTGATAAAATTATATTTATTACAAATAACAAACATTTGATTAACCAAAAATTTTCTTCTATAATTTGAATATGAGAAGATTTTTTATTATTGCTTTATTATTAATGTTAGCGGCTCCGGTGTTTGCTGATAATGATTTATCTAAGCAAGCTACTGCTTTTTATAGTGACAACAATTACCAAAAGACGATGGATTTGATTCTTCAAATTAATGAAAACGAGCGTACTGCGCAAGATTGGTTAATTTTAGGTAATGTTCTGGAAGATAAAGGCGAGAAAGAAAATGCTATATTTATGTATCAAAAAGCAATTTCTGTAAACCACAAATACTATAAAGCGTATTATAATCTTGCCAACCATTATGCGCAAAACAATCAGTTAAATATGGCGATAGACAATTATAAAAAAGCAGCTTCTTTAAGTAAAGAAAATCCATTCATTTTTTACAACATGGCTTGTACGTATATAAAAATGGGAAATCTAAACAAAGCAAAGACAAATCTGAATAAAGCTATTATGTTCAAATCAGATGTTCCGGATTTCCACTATAATTTGGCATATGTGTATAAACAATTAAACAAGCCAAAATTAGCACAAACTTATCTTGATAATTACAACAAACTTATGGAAAGATAAGCTACTACGCTATATCATCCAGCTCGTTTGCCAATTGTAATTGTGTATCTAAAATTACATCCACTATTGTTCCGACTGCGGATACTTCCTTGCCTTTGTCAAAATTTGCCGAACAATAATCTTTAGCAATTTCTAACAAGTCAATGCTACGTGAAACTTTTTCCTCAAGTGATGATATTTTTTCTAATATATTTTCCATAAGAAAATGATACAAGAAATCTACTTCCTTGTCAATACGTTTAAGAAAATATATTAAAATATCTATTAGTGTAAAATATTTGTAATTCCGGTTGTAATCAAGGCTACATTGTATTTGTCGACTGCATTAATTATTTCTTTTGAGGCAGATGGTACAATAATTAAACCAATTCTATTTTGTACGGCTGCGTTAATATCATGCACTGTCAAAGGCATATCAGACGCCATTACGGATTCTTTTGCCATTTCACAAGAATAATTGAGCGCATATTCAACAAAAGAACCTTGCAGACCTTGAGAGATTGCAGAAGTTTTTAAATCTTTTGCAATTACAATTGCTTGTGATTTAGCGTGTTTTGCAATCTTCCACGCAAAAACAGCATCCTCAATTTGTTCTACGGTTGGCTTAACTTTTGATATAACTTTAAATGTATCTTTATCCAATTCGCTCAAATTTGGAGTTTGAACCAATGTGCCCAAAGGTGTTGTATGAACTACATTTGATAAGTATTTTTTGTATTCCTTTAGCGGAGTATTGATTGTTACATAACCAATATCATGTGTTTCCATAAATTCAATTGCATTTTTTGTGAATTTTGGAGCAACAATTATGTTAGAATTTTTTAGCATTTTAACAACATCGCTATCAACTTCTGCAGACACAATTACATTAGAGTTCAAAAAGTCTATAGGGTTGCCATCTATTGCGCTCAAAATGGCTTCTTCCAATGATTTGCCTAATGCTACAGCGCAAATTCCCGTATTTGATGTTGTGACGACAGCATTAACGTCAAAAAATTCACTTATAACATTAAGTCCTCTTTCTATACTCATAATATCAAGAAAAGATAGCGGTTTGCTTGACGAATAATCAATCATCTTTTCATTTTTTTCAATACTTGCTGTTTGGTGACTGTTTGCACCGATTGTAATTTCAAATTCTTCTATGTTCATGTCTAGTCCTTTGTTTTTCTATTAATTAGCCCCCACCCAGAATTTCTGATAAGTCCCTTACGGGCAAGCCCCCACCCTAACCCTCCCCCGAGGAGAGGGGATGCGCCATACTTGCAGGTGCAACTACTAGCTGTTTTAAAATCAACTTACATTACTGTCCAACCGGAGCAGATGTAACCGGAATTGGCGCGAATTGCGGTTGCGGAACTTCAGTTCTTTCAGACTTAACTTCTACAGTCGGAACTTCTTTTTTCTTTATAGGAGTTAAAGTCTGTTGTAGCACTTCTGCCGGTTTTACAGGAGTTGGCTTAGGTGCTGTTGTTTCTTCCGGTTTGTTTTCTTTGTCTTTGTTTTTATCTAATGCTTTTTTAGCTTCACTTTGAGGAATTATTGAAATCCCAGGGGCTTTGAACGGATTAAGAATAACTTCCGGATATTCAAAATCAGCATTGCCGTATGGAGCTGTCGCAACTGTCATTACATCTTTCCAGATTAATGCAGGAACTGTACCACCGGTGATACCGCCCATCTGAGAGTTATCATCATTACCAACCCAAACGCCGGTTACTACATCAGGAGTAAAGCCAATAAAATACGCATCTTTACTATCATCGGTTGTACCGGTTTTGCCGGCTGCAGGTTTACCAATATTAGCAGCACGACCAGTACCGTTTGTGATAACTGTTTTCATAATGGCTGTCATTGTAGCTGCTGTGTTCAAGTTCAAAACTTTGCTAGAACGTGCTTTTTTTGCTTCATAAAGAACTGTTCCTCTTGAAGATTCAATTCTTTCAATTGCGAATGGTTCAACTTTAAAACCACCATTTGCAAATACGCCATAAGCTCTTGTCATTTCAAATAATTTTACGCTGTTTGAACCAAGAGAAATTGTGTAATCGTAAGGAATTGGAGTTGTAATTCCCATTACTCTTGCAAGCTGAATTACGGCTCTAACACCAACGGCTTCCATTAATCTTGCTGTACAAACGTTTGAAGATACCATCAATGCAGTGTATAGGGGAATTGAACCACGATATTTATTACCATAGTTTTTAGGTGTCCAATCACCGGCTCTGAATGGCAAGTCATCTATCATATCATTAGGAGAGTATCCTTTTTCGATTGCAGCTGTATAAATGAATGGTTTGAATGCAGAACCTGATGGTCTTGCTGATTGTGTAACTCTATCATACTGGCTCTTTGTATAATCTTTACCGCCGGCATAAACTAGAATTCTACCGTCAATAGGGCTGAAAGAAAATACGGCAGCCTGATTCTTATCTCTTGTTAAACCCCAAGCTGCAAGGTTTTTCAAGATTGCTTCGTTTGCTTTTACTTGAGCTTTGTAATCTAATGTTGTGATTACTTTATAACCGCCATTAACAATTTCGTCTTCTGTAAAACCTAACTTGTACATTTCTTTCATAACGTAATCGCAGAAGTATGGAGCTTTGTTTGTCGCATACATTGTAGGCATATTAGATAAAACGATTTCACTTGCTTTTGCTTTTTCGTAAGTGTCTTTGTCGATGTATTTCATCTTATACATTCTTAGAAGAACTTGGTTTCTACGTTTCATTGCAAGCTTTTTATTGTTATAGGGTGAATATACAGAAGGTGCTTGTGGAAGACCTGCTATCAATGCCATTTCCGGAAGAGTTAATTGATTTAAACTCTTGTTGAAATAGATTCTTGCTGCTCCCTTAACACCATATGCACCTGAACCTAAGTAGACGTTGTTCAAATACATTTCTAAGATTTCATCTTTATCGATTGTTTTTTCAATCTGTGCCGCAACTTGTAATTCTTTTATTTTTCTTGTGAAAGTTTTTTCGTTAGACAAGAATAATATTCTTGATAATTGTTGAGTAATTGTACTTGCGCCTTGAACCACATGACCGGCTAACAAGTTGGCAACCATAGAACGACCTAGACCAACCAAGTCATACCCTGGGTGCTTGTAGAAATTCTTATCTTCTGTTGCAATTAAAGCTTTTACTAATGTATCCGGAACTTCTTTTAGTGATACGTTTGAATAAGTATATGCAGCAAAAGTTTTTATAACTTCGCCATCACCTGCACAAAATGTCGTAACAATATTTGGCTTAAGTTTGTTTAAATTTTTGATTGGCGGCAATGACATTAAATAAAGTTTTAATGCAATCATGCCTGCTAACGCTACACCTAGTGCAAAAACAACAAGAACAGTTATGAATCTGAGCATTGGGTTATCTATCATAACTCTTTTGGAAGAATAACTGTTTCTTTTTCTGTTTTTTGGAATATTATAATTTCCCATCTATACAATCCTTTATTGATATTATCTCTCAATCCTAGTACTATTATTCTATCAGATAAATACATTTAAGTAGTTTTTTGCAACGGAATGTTAAGTTTTTTGACAATAAAATAAACAAAAGGATTCAGCCATGTCACTATTTAGTTTTCTAACTGTTCTTAAAAATGAATTTTTATCATATTTTGTTCCGGAAAAAATGGAATACAAGATTACAGGGAAATGCCTTAAATGCGGCAAATGTTGCCGTTATATGTACAGTTTTGATACTTATACAACAACTGATTTTAAGATTATGCAATTCCTTTTCCCTGCTTACAAAAGATTTTATATTCGAGGAAAAGATGAAGAAGGTAATTTAATTTTTGCTTGCAAATATGTTACAGACGAAGGCTTATGTTCTGTTTATAACAAACGTTTAAAAATGTGCCGTAATTATCCTGCTAAAAAAATATCTTATCCTGGGAAATTACACAAAGGATGCGGTTATCAAGTCGAAGATAAGAGTTTTAAAACATATTTAGATAAACAATAGAAAATTTTACTTGACAGATTTTAAAACATACTATATAGTGTAAAAGTTACAATTAATTTATTGGAGAAAAATTTGTTCAATCTAAATTCCAAATCTATGTGTATCAAGAATTGCCGAATTAACAATTCGGTGGTCATCTTGCGCAGTATTTTTGTGGATTTATGATTTTTAAGAACTAGTATATAGGTTTAAATAACGGTTTGTAAATCCACACGAAGGAAGTTACAAGCCGTTATTTTCGTTAGAGCAAAGGAGAACAGCATGAGAATTAGCCCAATAGTAGCAACAAACACTTATCAAGCCAAAGTATTACACAGCCAAAACAAGAAAAATCAGGGATTATCAAATTATAATACCGGTGTTGATTTGAATATGTTAAATCCGAATTATAATCAAGTGAATGTTAACTTTAAGGCGGCTATTAATAATGCTGCAACTCTTGATATGGTCAAAAAAATTCCACTGGAAGATAGATTAGCTTCACTATTTAAAAAATTTCAATTAGGTGAACTTATTCTTGTTGGCAAAGATTTGCAAGAATGTGCAAAGAAAATGTATAAAAATAGTGACTTGACTCAATATGCTATCAAAAAGAGTTATTTTGTTGCAGATGATAACTTGAACGGCAATCTTGCTTTTGTAAAAAATGCAATTGGTGATAGAGAAGTAATAAACCTTAATGATGAGGAATTGAAGCTTGTTTCTGATGACAAGACTTATCCGTTGAAATCAGGTGAAAGTTTCTATGTCGTTAAAGATGATATTTTAAATGTAAATGGAAGTTCCTTGAAAATAAAAGACGAACCCAAAGCAGATATTGGTAAATTCCAAAAAGTTTTTGCTAAGACTTTTGATAATCAAAAAGATGTAAAGCAAGAAGTTGATAAGATTAATAAGAAAACACTTTCTAAGTTGTTTAAATCTCAACATAAAGGTAGTTCCGCAGTGACTTTTGCAGAAGTTGGCGGTTTGAATGAATTAAAAGATGCGCTGAAAAAAGAGATTATATATCCGATAAGATATCCTCAAGCTTATGAAAATATTGAATTAAATCATGGTTTTATTCTTCATGGCGCTCCAGGAACAGGAAAAACACACATTGCAAGAGCTTTAGCGAATGAAGCTGGTGCAAACTTTATAGGACTCAATGGTTTGGAATTGGAATCAAAATGGGCTGGTGAAGCAGAAGAAAATTGGAGAAATTTATTTAGCCAAGCAAAAGAAAATCAGCCTACGATTATTTTTCTTGATGAATTTGATTCTGTTGGTCGAAAAAGAGAAGGATGTATTGACGAAAACGGAAATAAAATCGTAAACCAAATCCTTACTCTTATGTCAGATATTGATAGTGAAAATGATGATATTTTTGTAATTGCTGCTACAAATAATTTTAAAGCTCTTGATGCTGCAATCACTCGTTCTGGACGTTTTGGAAAACACTACGAAGTAACACCGCCGGATTTTGATGCGCTAAAAGAAATTTATAAAATTAATACCAAAAATAAACCGGTAGATAAAAATGTTAAAGTTGATGATATGTTGAAAACACTTGAAAAACAAAAGGCAACTGGCGCTGATATTAGACAAATAGTAAATGATGCGCATCATAACGGATATGTGCGTGCCGGTATTTTTGAAAAAATGGATAACAAAACTTTCAAAAATTCAGATATGGATGATTTTCAAATTATTCAAGAAGACTTTGATAAGGCTCTCAATGACTTCTTTTCTGACAAAAAATCTATGGGTAGAAATCCAATCGGATTTGCAAAATAAAAATAAACAAGACCTCTTTCTAAGAGGTCTTGTTTTATAATTTTAAGCGCAGAATAAACTCCCGGAAATGGATTCGAACCACTGTTGGAAGAGCCAGAATCTTCAGTCCTGCCACTAGACGATCCGGGAATATTATTCACCGAATCTTATTACCAAAGCTGCCAGAACTTTTTGCCTAAATTACCGTCATCTACATTAAGCGGATCTGCAGGTTTTTTGTTTGTTGTTGTGTCAACATTTGTGCCGCCTTGTACATATGGGTTAGAAGCATCCATGGCACCTTTTTCTGAAGAATAAGTGCTCTTTGTTCTGTTAACACCCGCATATACACCATTTTCTTTTTTCTCTATACTCTTGATATTTGTAACTTCGTAGTAATCTACGTTATTACTGCCATATGTTGTATTAGGCAATATGTCAACTTGTTTAGGGTTGTCATAGTCATCTAATTTCTGAAGAGTTTTTGTTCCATTATCTTTTCCCAGAAAATGCATTCTGCCTAAATCATCAGTATAAATAGTTGTGTTAGCATAAGCTTGAAGTCCACAGCCCATAACAGCTATTAAGCCTAATGAAATTAAAATTTTTTTCTGCATAACGTCGTTCTCCATAAGTTTTTTGTACCCACATTATAATACAAATAGCTTAAAAAGAACAAGACCATGGTTTAAAATCTTAATATATAATTAACATACAGCTGTTTTATTTAACTTTAATTTCGCTTGTGATATCTTTACCGCCATAAAGTAAGACACTTTTGGCAAAAACATAGTCATAATTTTCTGCTTGTGCCTTTTTTGCAATCTCTTCTTTAATATTTTTTTCGATGTTGTTTAAACGAGAATTGTAATCATTTTCAAGAGCAGTTTTCTTGGTATTAAATTCCTTGGTATATTTTTCTTCTAGCTGTAAGATTTTAGCACTATCTGTTTCATTAGAAATTTCTCCGCGAGCATTTACAATGATTTTGTTTAACTCTTCCATCTTTTTTGCGTGTTCTTGTTTTAGTTGTTTAACTTGATTAGAACCACTCACAATTTTTTGCAAATCAACAACTGCAATGTTATCTTCTGCTTGTACACAATTCATTGTCATAAAAACTCCTATCGCCAATACTAGTAAACTTTTTTTCATAATTTTTCCTCCGGATTTACTCAAATCATTTTCCTGTATTTTTTCAAAAAAAACATTAGCCAATTAGAGAAAAAAATAATTGAAATCATTATTACTTTAAACTAGAATGTAACTATGTCCAGATTATTTTTCATCATAGCTTTAATAGTTTTAAGTTTTACACCTGTAATCGCAGAAGAACAGGTGAAAGAAACCTATAAACTTCAAGGGCAGGTTGAGTATGATGACAATCCGGTCGAAACAATTTATCTTGATGAAAATATTGATAAGCCTAAGGTTAATATACCTCAGCGCTCGGTTACAATTCCGATAAGAGTTCTCAATATTACATCAAATACAAACACGCCCAGGAGTGCCCTTGCAAGGGCGACCATAGCAAGAAATAACTTGAAGGATATTCTTCCTTTGAGCGGTTCTTTGTCGGAATCAGCTCATGGTATTACTTATGGTACGCTTTGGGGTGAAGAAGTTACATCCCTGTCACAATTGGAGTCAACTACCGGAATATTTTTGAGATATGATTCTCCAAAATATTTTTCTTTTGATACCACATTTAAACAGTCTGCAAATCAGGATATCGGAACTCAATATGGAACAGTGCGTGTAACTCCGGAATGGCATATAACGGATAAATTAACTTTGAAAAATACGTTTACGAATTATGTAAACGCACCTAAAAATAAGAACGAAGTAACGCTTGTTTACAAACCTGCATTAAAAAAATATGCGGAATCTTTGAAATTTGAACTTGGTGTAGCAGAGTCTTATTATTCAAACGGAAGTAGAAGCTCTGCTGTGAGTTTTTCTACCGGTTTTAAGTTGTAATTAATGGAAAAATTTTATATAATTGACTTATGATTAGATACAAGCAACAGGAAAGAAAAAGACCTGCAAGGGTTATTAATAAAAAAAGCCAAAATAGGCAGGGAGAAAAGAAACTTCCTAAATCTAATGCTGCTAGCGGTTTTTATTACTCTTTTTTGACTGTAATTTTGTTGTTGTGTCTTATTCAAATAACAATTAGTGCAGTTTTGAATGTATCAAAAATCATATCTTATAATGCAAAAATTATTCAGATAACAAAAAGCAGAAATGCTGCAAAAGCACTTAATGAACAGCTTCAGGATAATATCAAAAACTTTTCAAATGTTACCGGCTTAGAAGCGATTGCAAGAAATAATTTAAAAATGTCCGGAGAAGATGAAGTTCTTGTTATTATTAATGCTAATAAACCGGATGATGAAGCTGAAGAAAAAGATAATATTGGAAAGTTAATCAAACTAAAAAAACATGATTAAAAATTTATTACAAGAGGGGTTCGCTCTAAAAAATAGAGGGCACTACAAACACGCAATAGAAGTTTTTTATAAAGCGCTTGAGCTTGATAATACTAGCAGTGAATTGCTGCTTGAGATAGCTGATTTGTATTACAAGATGCAAAATGAAGAAAGAGCGTTAAGTTATATTGAACAAATTCTGGATAAAAATCCGGAACATGTAGAAGCATTAAAACTTTTGAAGCAGATTTTTATAAACAAAAATGCACTAGCTGAAGCAGAGCAAACTGCAAAAAACATATATTGCATTTCTCATAATGCGGCAGATTTAGCGGAAATTCTTAATTTACTTAACAAACAGGGTAAATTTGATGAGGTGTTCGAATATCATATTGAAAATCCGACGCCTGCAATTACTTTAGAGTTAGCAAAAGCGTATTATTGCAAAAAAGAATACCAAAAAGCTCAAGAGTTGATTGCAAAAAATGTGGAAGATGGTGTATGTTCTCAAGAATTACTTCTTTTGTTGGGACAAGTTTTGTATGCACAAGGTAAAAAAGATGATTGCATAGAGCTTTTATCACATTTAGATATTGATATAAATAATGCAGAATTGCTTAATTTTTGCGGGCTCATCGAAGATTATCAGGGACATAACAAAAAGGCTTGCAAATATTTGCAAGCAGCAATAAAACTTGAACCTAAGAATGACAAGTATTATTACAATATTGCTAATATTTATTTTAAAGAAGGCGATATAAAGTATGCACGTAAATATTACAACTTGGCGATTTCTCTAAATCCTGATAATCCTAATTATCATTTTGCGTTAGCAAATTTATTTTATACCCAAAAACATTATAAAAGGGCGCTGGAAGAATTACCAAATGATTTATTTGAAGCAAATCTTTTGAAGGTAATTATTCTTTATGATACAGGATATCTTGCGTTAGCTAAAAAAGAATTGCAAAATCTATTTGAACAATGTCCGGATAATGATATTTTGAAGGAATATTCAAACCGAATAGACAGCGATTTAGGACTTTAACTAAAATCGAAGGCTTTTATGCAACCTTTAATGTATAACCGAGTTCTTTTAGAACTTTTAAGACGGTATCAAATTGCGGTGTAACTTCACCTTTAAAAATTGCATAAAGATTGCTTCTGGAAATTCCTGTTTTTTTAGATAAATTAGAAATGGTGTCTTTTGCTCGAACAACATATTCCAAAGAACGTACGAAAGCATTTAGATTTCCATCATCAAGATAAGCTTCCAGATTCATTGAAAGCCACTCTTTTATATCATCTTCTGTTTTTAATTCTTGTTCTATGATTTCTGAAATATTAAAATTATTTATGTTTTTCATGTTTTCCTTCTTTCAGGTAAGTTAAAATTTCCATTGCATTGATAATATCTTTGTTCTGTGTCTTTTTATCGCCACCATTTATAAGTAAGATAATTATGTCGTTTTTTATTGTGTAGTATATTCGATAACCAGAGCCGATGTTAAAACGTAGTTCATACAAGATATCATTTAATCTTTTATAATCGCCAAAATTACCGTCTTTTAAACGCTCCAAACGGAGTAATATTCGCTTACGCATAGTGCCGTCAAGTGTTTTTAGCCATTCTAATATTGGCTCTTTTCCGTTATCATCTACGTAATTTTTAAGTTGATATTCTTTCATAAACACATTGTACTATATTTAGTATAGCAATGCAATAGATAAAAATATTTAACTAAAATATTCTGTCGTCTTGAATTTTTCATAGAACATATTTAATCGTTCTTTGTCGTGCAGATACCAATATCCGATTAGGACTTCAAACGCGGTTGATTGGCGGTATACGTGCTGGATTGAACGTCTTCCGACAGGTATCGGAAGATTTCTTGCGCGTCTTGCCATTTCGTGCTCATCTTCTGTTAAATCATCATCAATAAAATGCAGCATTTCCGCTTGGAAAGTTGCGTTAACTCTATCTGTAGTCATTTTGTGGAGCAGCTTTGAGTTAGAAGTTTTGTATATAACATATTCACGAACAAATATTTCCCAGACTGCATCTCCAAGGTGTGCATAATTTCTTAATGCAATAATTTCTTCCATCATAAGTCCTATGTTAGCACAAAAAACGATTTACAAATCAATATTAGATTCTTTTATCGGTGCACCGATTACACGTTCTAACTCAGCGGCATTGATATTATAGTTTAGCAAATTGTTATAATAATCCAATTGTGCATTAAGATAAGTGTTTTCTGAATCCTTAAACTCAATTGCGTCGCCTAAGCCGACTTGATATCTTCTGAATGCAAGATATTGTCTTTCTTGCGCTTGTTGAAGTGCAAGTTTGGAAACATCAAGACTGTCGTGAGAATTCAAAAGATTTATGTATGCACTTTTTACTTCCAAATACACATTTTGTCTTTCTCTTTCGTAATCAGCAGCCATTTTGGTGTAAGTTGCTTTTGCTTCATCAATCTGTTTTTTAATTAACATCATATTTAGTGATGAATAGTTCAATTGAAGCCCAAATTGATAACCATAATCACTGTCAATTTGCCTTCCACCTTGATCATAACCGGCAAAGCCGCTCAAATTTGGTGTAAACGCTCTTTTAGCACTTCTCACATTAAGCTCTGCCGCATCCATGGATTTTTTTGCAGCAAGAAGTGCCGGTCTTGAACTCTCTGCCGTTCTTAAAAGTTCAGGGAATTCTACTTGATAAACTTTGTTATTTAGTTTGTCCTTCAAAACTACATTTTCTAATTCCGGAATACCAACAGCGTTTGCCAATTCAACCGCTGCAACTTCCATTGTATTTTTTGCTTTAATCAAATTAACTTTTGCATTACCCAAGTTGTATTCTGCCGTGGTAACATCGATTTTAGCCTTTTTACCGATTTGATAATACGCTTTAGCTTGCTTTAGTTGAAGCTCAAAATCTTTTACCGTTTCTTCATAAACTGATTTTTGAATTTCTGCAAAAACCATATTGTAGTAAGCAACTTTTACGTTATAAATAACTGTTTCAATGCTGGCTTCCGCATCATAACGAGATGCTTCGTAATTTCTTTTTGCCATATCAGCAGTTGCTTTTGTTTTTCCAAAATCAAAAAGAAGTAAATTTGCTGATAGAGTAGGAGCATAAAACATATTGTAGCGCTGAGTCATCATTCTACCATAAGCTCCACCCATTGTATTAAGCATATCATTCCTTGAATAGCTTAATCCAGCTCCAATTGTCGGAAAATAATTTGACCAAGCTTGACCAATTCTGGTTTTATAGATTTCTGAATTACTTATAGCAGAAACAATGGACGGATGGTGAGTGATTGCAAGTTTTATGCAGTCACTTAGTGTAACTTCGCCATTCATTTCCGAATACTCAATCTGGCTGGTTATTGCAGGAAATTTCGTTTCATACATCCCTTTTGCTTCTTTAGAAGAATCAACCCTTGCGTGTTCTTTTATCTCCGTCTTTTTCTTTTCTTGACGTTTATTTATTTTTTCTTTTTCAGGTTTTACAATCTCTATTTTGTCTTGCTTTTTAACTGTTTCTTTTTTTTCTTTTGCAGAAACGCTGATAGCAGATGTTGCAAGAATAGAGCATACCAGAAGTAAATTTAAAACCTTTTTCATCTTATATCTCCAAGTCTTTTTCTGTAATTTCTCTTTTAGGGAACTTATCAACAAATTCCTGAACAATAACGTAGAATGCCGGAGTAAGAGCTGAACCGAGAGTCGCAGCTGCAATCATACCGCCAAAAACAGTTGAACCAACAGAAATTCTGGAATTTGCTCCGGCTCCGCTTGCAAATATCATTGGTAAAACACCAATAATGAATGCAAGTTCTGTCATCATAATTGCTCTGAATCTAAGCTTTGCAGCCTTCACAGCAGCTTCTCTTACCCCTAGACCGTGTTTTTCATGTTCTTCTTTTGCGAATTCTACAATCAAAATGGATTGTTTAGCAGCAAGACCAACCAGCGTAATCATACCTACTTGCGAATAAATATCAAATGATTGATTAATCATAAGCTGGAATATTAGTGCACCAAGAGCAGCAATAGGTGAAATCAAAAGTACTGCAATCGGAATTGTGTAGCTTTCGTATAACGCAACCAAGAATAAGTAAACAAATACAAGCGCCATACCGACAATCATTGCTGTTTGTCCGGAAGCTTCTCTTTCTTGAGCAGATGTACCTGACCAATCGTAAGTTATATCAGAAGGTAGGACTTCTTTTGCAACTTGCTCCATTGCGCTCATTGCGTCGCCGGAACTTTTGCCGGAAGCTTGTTGACCTTGGATTTGTACAGATTGATACTGGTTAAATCTTGAAATAGATGCTGTACCGATTGATTGTTTAAGTTTTACGATGGATAAAACCGGAACCATCACACCGTTTTTATTTTTAACATAAATTCCTGATAAATCGGTAGCCTTATCTCTAAATCTGCTTTCAGCCTGCATTTGAACTTTAAATACTCTATCATATTTGTTGAAATCGTTTACATAATATGTACCGAGCATTGAAGCTAAAGTGGAATATAATTCTTGCAAATCGACGTTTTGAGCAAGCGCTCTCTCGTAATCAATTTCCAAAATATATTGAGGAACGTTAGCTTGGAATGAGGTGTAAACGCTTGACAATGATGAGTTTTGATTAGCAGCTCCGATAAGTTTGTTTGCCCAAACTTCCAATTCTTGCGGAGTATATTCTCCTCTGGAAAGCATTTGAAATTCAAAACCGCCCATCATACTCATACCGCTAATTGCCGGTGGTGAAAAAGATACAATAGAAGCTTCTTTTATGCTTGCAGCTACCATACGTACTCTTTTTAGAATTGCAACGTGAGACAAATCAGTAGGTCTTCCTTGGATTTTTCTTTTTACCCAACCGATTGGAGTAACTTTTCTGTATTTATATTCATCAAGCTGAATGATTACTGTAGATTGGTTTACTGAACCATTTCCGCCAAAAACGGTAAGCTTTTCTTTGTTAATACCATCTAAGTCTTTTATTCCGTCAAGAAATTTTTTGGAAACTTCTTCTGTTCTTGATAATGACGCACCATCCGGAAGGGTGATACTCGCAAGCAAGATACCTTGGTCTTCATCCGGAATAAAGCCTGTTGAAATTATTTTAAAAGAAAAAAGAGTCAAAACAAGAATTACTGCGTATATACTGGCTGTAAGTTTTTTATTGTACACGAATTTTTTGACGTATTCCATATAGAAATCTTCAATTTTTGTAAAAATATTGTTGAATTTTACTACGCAAAGATTCGCTTCATCTACAATCTTTTTAATCAAAGGATGTTTTGCTTCTTTTGCTGATATTTCTTTATCTCTGCCTAAGAAATGTGAACACATTGCAGGAGATAGAGAAAGTGCACAGATTGCTGAAATTGCAATTGAAACAGCGATACAAACTGCAAATTGTTTGTACATTACACCGGTCATACCACCCATAAATATAATCGGAACAAATACAGCCATTAATACCATAGCCATTGCAATTAAGGACGCGCCAACTTCTTCCATTGTTAATTGTGTTGCAATAATTGCCGATTTACCTTCATCTAAGTGTCGTTTTACGTTTTCAATTACAACAATTGCATCATCTACTACTACGCCAACTGCGAGTACCAATGCAAACAAAGTCAGCAAGTTTATTGACATTCCCAATGCTTGCAAAGCAAAAAATGTACCAACCAAAGAAACCGGAATTGTAATACAAGGAACAAGTGTTGCCATTGGATCACCCAGAAATAAGAAAATAATCACAATAACAATTAAAGCAGTTAAAAGAATTGTGAATTCAACTTCTTTCATAGATTCGTGGATATAATCCGCATCATCTTTAACATATATTATCTTTATTCCGTTTGACATTTTTGAATTCAATTCGTCAACTTTTGCTTTTACTGCTTTTGACAAATTGATTACGTTAGCATCCGGAAGTTGTGATATCATAACGATTGCAGAAGGTTTGCCGTTTACAAGACCCAAGTTTGAATATGAAGAAGCTCCCAATTCTACCCTTGCAATATCTTTTATTCTAACATTTGAACCATCAGAATTGGAACGAATAATAATATTCTCAAATTGTTTAACGTCATCCAAACGACCTTGTGTTTTTAGTGTAATTTGAAGAGCGTTCTTCTCATCAGTCGGTAATTGACCCAACGCACCTGCAGTAACTTGTGTATTTTGACTTGTTATAGCAGCTTTAACTTCGCTGGTTGATATATTAAGCCCTGCCATCTTTTGAGGGTCGAGCCAAATTCTCATAGAATAATCACCGGCACCGTAAACATTAACATCTGCAACACCATCTACACGTTTAAGTTCATCTTTAATATATATAGAACCATAATTTGTTAAATCCAATTGTGACCAATTACCTGATTCCGGATAAAGCGTTAAAATAACAGCACCGGAACCGGAAGATTTACTTACAGCTGTAACGCCTGTTCTCTGAACTTCTTCCGGCAATTGTGATTGAACCTGCTGGATACGGTTTTGTACGTTCATTAAGTTAATATTTTTATCAGAACCGACTTTAAAATACAGAGTTAAAGAATAACTCCCGTCGTATGAAGTTGAAGTCATATAAGATAAATTTTCAACACCATTGAGTTTATTTTCTAAGACTGTAGCGATAGAAGATTCTACTACTTCCGCACTGGCGCCTTGATATGATGCAGAAACATTTACTTGCGGAGGTGTTACATCGGGATAACTTTCCTGTTTTAAGCTAATCATGGAGATTATACCCATAATCACAATACACACGGAAATTACCAGTGCAAATCTCGGTTTTCTTATAAAAAAGAATAATTTTTCTTTATCAAATATTTTTTTCATTATTTTTCTTCACTCTGTATTTTTGTTATTTTCAATTTTTGTCCTTCTGCAGAAACATTCTGTATACCTGATACAACGATTGTATCTCCGGAATTCAAACCATCTTCTACAATCCAATTGTTATCAATATCGTCAGAAACTTTGATATCTTTTTTTACAGCCTTATCATCTTTAACTGCCCAAACGTAATATCCGCTCATTGCATCACCTTTTGTACAAGATTGCGGAACAGTCAAATATTCAACTTTTTTAGGAGCAACAAGCTTAACTTTCATATAATCCCCCGGAACAAGCCACATCTTTGTATTATCAAAAGTTGCACGCATTTGAACAGAACCGGAATCTTTGTCAATTTTATTATCTACAAAGTTGATTGTTCCGATTTTGTTGTACCAAGTTCCGTCACCAAATTGAACTTTTACTTGAACATCTTTAAATCTATCACTAGCCTTCAAAAGTTTTACAAAATCATCTGATTTAAGGCTGAATGTAACGTATACAGGTGTGACGCTGGAAACGTTAACTAAAGAGCCGGAAGTAGGGCTTACATAATTTCCTTCTGTTATATTAACTTTGCCGATTCTTCCATCTATAGGAGAGCGTATTGAAGTATAACTAAGATTAACTTTTGCAAGTTCCAATTGTTGGTTTGCAGAATCTAATAGAGCTCTATTTTGATTTCTTGCAGCAAGGCTGGAATCCACATCAGAACGGCTTATCAAATCTTCTTTAACCAATGCGCTCGCTCTGTTCCATTCTTGTTGAGCGTTTGTATATAAAGCATTGTACTGATTAACAGCAGCTCTTGAATTATTTACGGATAATTGATATTCTTTAGGGTCGATTTGGAATAGAAGCTGTCCTTGTTTTACAAAATCACCTTCGTGAAAATATTTTTTTAATAAAAATCCGGAAACACGTGCTATAACGTCAATTGAATATTGAGCTTCAACACGTCCCGTTGCTTCAGCTGAAATGTTAACTTTTTCTATATGCGGATTGTCTACAACAACCTCTTTAGGCATTCTCATTGCCTGTTTTTGTATAAAACCTGTTATAGCACCTGCAGCTTTGTTATACACAATTGGCACAATTATAACAAGCAAAAGAATTACCGCCCATTGTTTGCGGTTTAAATTTATTTTCATACCTCTCTCCAATTTTAGATAAAATTACCTAAGGGTATCTTATATGCAGAATTGGTGTGTGTCATCATTTGAATAGAGGAAAATTAAGACTTACAGAAAATTGTCATAAAAAATGAACAAATAAAAAAACAAATCGTTATACAAATAAGAAACGGAGGTTGGCGTATGAAAAAAGTTTTATCTCTTTTAGGTTTGATTGCGATTCTTAGCAGCACAGTTCCATGCTACGCTCATGGTGGTGGACCAATGGGTGGTCATGGAGGACAAATTGTTCAAGCAGGTCCACATCATGGTGGCAATATGGGAAGACCACCAATGGATAGAAATTGGGGAGCTCCACCACCGCCACCAAGATATAACAGAGGTTCTGTCTTTGTTGGCGGAGTGTTAGCCAGGCGCAGCTGTTGGGGCTATTCTGACTGCTATTATAACCGACTAGGATGGTATGATGATTTTTATTATCCACCACGTCCACCGCGCCCACCCGTTTATAATGGCGGAATGTACATAAATGTGGGATTTCCTATAAGGTTTTAAATTTAAAAATGTCGGCTGAATTTATAATTCAGCCGACATTTTGTTTTATCTTATGATTGATTAATACTAATCCTCCTGTTGTCACTACTTTAAAGTTTATTTTTCTTCTTTTTTAAATATATGTTTAACCTTATATTTAAAAGTTTTCTTTTCTGCTTCCAAGGCTTGTGCTTCTTCAACAGCTTCTTCTATAGTAGCAGCCTCGCTGCCTTCTACAGGGTCAGGAATTGAATTAACGTATTCAACTGCGTTTTCATATTCAGTTTCAGTAGCAAGCCACTTGAATGATTTAATCAATGTCAAAGGTTTAGCAGCATCACCTCTTACACAAAGCTGGAATTTTGTAGCTGCATTATCTACATATTTGTTTGCAAAACTTGGAAGAGCATCCATTTCTGATTGAGGAATCATTTCACAGAAAATAGAGAATGCTTTTGCAGTGATTACATTTAAGCTTGCAGCACTATTAATCAAGTTTGCCGGATTTATTGCACCTATTGGTCCAAGTAAGTTAGATACAAGAGATGCCATTCTTGCACGAACTTTCATATCTGCGTAATTTCTCAAGATATCGAATTCACCTGCAATATGCAAGCTTAAAATGTTACCCAGAGATGTAATAGGATCAATATAGCAAATACCGTCGTTAAAGCTCAATTTACCAACTAATTCTGAGAAGTGGGTTGTATCAATAGTTGTTAAACCACTGATTACACCACCCAAAGTTGTTTGGAAGAATTGAGATTCACGAATATTTTCTGCAATAATCAAGTTTTCCAATTTCCCAAATGGTCCGAATTGACCGTTTGTTACCTTGAAGTTAACTTTACCTTTCAAACTTCTAACTTGTTCTTCATAGGTTGCACCTTTGAGTGAAATATCAGTATCAAAAGAGGCTGTACCGGATAAAGTATCTTTCATTGCACAAGCATCAAGGAGAGCTTTTTCTACATTAACTCCTTCGCCTCGAACCTTGATATTCATAAGTGTAGAGATAAGGTTCATAGAAATATTACCTCTTACATGACCGTCAAAAACGTTTGTTCTAAGATTTCTCAAGTAGAAAATATTTCTTGCTAAAGAAATTCTTGAAGTTGTGTTCTTAACGTCGATATTGCCGGTAATTATTCTAGCCATATTGATTGAACCGTTATGAATAACAACAGGAATATCTGCTGCTTGTGATGAAGTTTGGCTAGACGCCGGTGTTTTTGGAACATAAGCCATAGCCTTATCGCTAACTTTCATCAATTTATCAACATTAATATATCTTGAAGAAACATCAAGGTTAAGAATGTTTAAAACTGATGATGGCAACAAACTTATAGAACCTTCTGTTTGAATATCAGAACCGTTCAATAACAAGTCTTTTACAGAAAAATCTGCATGATGACCTTTGAATCCCAATGAACCATTTCTAAGTGTCAAAAGAAGTTCCGGAATAGAAAGATTTGAAATTTCGTATCCGCCTCTGATTCTAGGCTCACTAGCTTCACCAAAAATAAATGCTCTACCTTTCAAATCAAAATTTGATTTTGGGAAAGTATAAATTTTTCCGTTCAAAGTTTGCGGCATAGTTATCTTGATTAAGTTAATTCTTTCACCGGCAATTGTTCCATCTACCCCTACAATTTCATTTAAGTGAACAACTTCATTACCTTCTTCATCAACAGAAACGTTGCGTTCAAAAAGACCGGTTTTCTTAATCTTAATTCTACCCGGCTTGAAGTCTACAACACTCTGCAAAGATGTGTTTTTGCCTTGAACGTTTGTAAAATCAACAGGAGTAATGAAGTTTGTCTTGTCAGCAAGTGCTTGAACAAACAAAGTTTGCTTTTGCTTGTTGCCGTCAATAGTTAGTTTTACAGGAATAGAACCTGTTGAATGAATATAAGGTTTAAATTCTCTTCCGATTAATTTTATCAAATCATCTGTATTAATATTACCGGAAGTTGCAAAATTAATTGATTTAAGTTTGTTGTAATCAACAATATTTCCAGAATATTTTAAAATTGATTTATCGTTTATAAATATAGAATTTTCTTTAATATTAATATTATTATCAACTAATTTTAATTTGAATTCAGGAATTTTAATTTTTGATTTTGTTGATGTTAACAATATCGAAAAATCTTTATCATTAATTTCACCAACTAAAACTTTACCTTTTGAAATATTTCCTATTACAATATCATTTATTAATGCGAAAGTGCAATTAAGGTTATTATTTGTAATAACCATATTTTTGTCAGATATGTTTAAACCGCAGAGTGTAAACTTAATTGCAGTAATAGCTCTTTTTAACTCACCTTTTAACACGAAATCAAAAGTCGCATTGCCGGATTTAAAATTATATGCATTTCTAATTTCTTTTGGAGCAAAAGCGTTAAATAATTTTGGTAGAGGAATTGCGGTTGCTTTTACGCTAATATCCGCAACGGATTGTTTATCAATCTTTCCATCAATATAAAGTGGAGCTCCGCCAACAAGAATACTGGAGTTTCTTATATCTAATATATTATTATCAAGTTTTACGTTAATATTACCTTCAGATAAGACTTTGCCAAGATTTCTAACTTTAACTCCGCCATTCTTAACTATTACAGAGCCGTCAGATTTTAGTTTTTTAAAGTTAGATTTTATATAACAATCCGCTTGAACATAGCCTTCAGCAACAATCGTTGAAAGTTCGTTGCGGATGTGCAAAGAATCCATAAATGCTTTTGTAAGGATAACTAAATCATTGAACTGAATTTTTCCGGTCTTTATTGACATATCAATTTTAGGATGGTGGCCGTAATTTAATTTACCTAAAACAGAGATATTTTGGTCTTTAACAGGATAAATATTTGTATCCAAATCAACATTTGTACCAAAAGTCTTGACTTTAAAATAACTTTTTGGAAGAGTTAGCTGAGAAATTCTTAAAGTTATATTATCAATATTAAAATGTCCGTAAGATGTTATCTCATCATTATGATTGCGTATTCTCAATTTAGAATCAATATCAGCCTTCAAATCATAATTTCTATACATAGTAACAGGATTTACAAAAGGAATTTCAATTCTTTCTGCAGGATCGTCTTCGCTATCAAGACTTGGCTCAATCTTAGGCAAGAAAGTATTGATATCAATATTTGCAGTAATATTTTTATTTTCATCGCTGAATAGTTCTGCGTATGTTTTAACCCTAGCAGTTTTCCCATTAAAGTAACCAAGAACAAGTTCTTCACCGTGTAAGTCTAGATAATGTTTAGATTTTAAATCATTAACAAGAACTTTGTAATCTAAAAGTCTTACTGCCGGAACTTTTATTCTTATCCATTCAGGATTGAATTTAAAACCTTTCGTTTCTGCTTGTGCAGCTTGTTTTTTTGCAACAAGTTCTTGTTCTTTACCTTCATTAAGAATATCTTCTACAAGTTTTACAATCTTGAAGTTTTCATCATTAACAATTTCCAAATTAACAAATGGTTTTTGAATATCTAAACAAGAAACTTTAACAGTTAATAAAAATAAACTTGGAATTGAGATTCTTGTTTTAATACCGTCAGCTGAGAATAATGTCGAATTGTCAGGAAGTTTTACAATGATATTGTCAGCCTTAATTCCTGCTCCTAAAAGAGGAGTTGTGATAATTTTGGCATTCTCAAAATTAACATCTAATTTAGCCTCTTCTTTGGCTAATTTTTGAACTTTGGGTTTGTATTTGTTTAAATCAATTGTGTTCGGAAGAACAAACAAAAAACTTAAATATGCTGCTGCAACAGTTCCAGAAACTGCATACAAAGTGTATTTAATGAATTTATTCATATCTTTAACCCTTTCTTAAAAGTTATTATTTCTTTATTTCATTTTATTATAATCTTAACATTACTGACTATATGTAAAGATTTTGTAATGACTTGACATGTTCTTGGTATAATTATTGAATGCGAGAGATTATTCATTAGTCGAAACTATTTAAATTAAAGGAAAAGATTTATGAAGAAATTTTTTATGATGTTATTTACGATGCTTATGACTTTTCAGTCAGCGCAAGCTATGAGTGTTGATGCCTTTATGGATAAACATGTTGCGCCTGTATCGGATGCAGTTGCGAAGTTAATCTTCTTTCCGATTAATATTTGCGGTTGCGATGTTCCATTAATTATTTTTTGGATACTTATTGCCGGATTTTTCTTTACATTTTATTTCAAAGGAATTTCCATTTGGGGCTTTAAGCATGCAGTTGATGTAATTGCTAAGCCTGCAGAAAAACACCAGGATGGATTTGGTGAAGTTTCATCATTCCAAGCGTTAGCAACAGCTTTGTCCGGTACAATAGGTATCGGTAGTATCGCAGGTGTCGCGATTTCTATTTCAATTGGTGGCCCTGGTGCTGCATTCTGGATATTTGCAGGTGCACTTTTAGGTATGTCAATAAAATTTGTTGAAGCAACTCTCGCAGTAAAATACAGAAGATTTAACCTTGACGGTTCCGTATCTGGCGGACCAATGCACTATATAGCTCACGGCTTAACAAGAAAAAAACTTCGTTGGTTAGGTCAACCTTTATCAGTATTATATGCAATACTTTGTATTGGTGGCGGTATAACCGGTGGTAACATGATTCAGATTAACCAAACTGCTCACCAGTTGGTATTTATAACAGGTAAAAATCAAAGCTTCTTGTATGACCATACTTGGCTTGTTGGTTTGGTAGTAGCAATACTTATTGGTATGGTTATTGTTGGCGGCATCAAGAGTATAGCGAAAGTTACAACGATTCTTACTCCAACAATGTGTATTTTATACATTGTATCTGGATTGATTGTTATTTTGGCAAACTTTATGAATATTCCTCACGCAATTATGTTAATCATAAGAGAAGCATTCCATCCGACTGCAGTAGCAGGCGGTATCTTTGGAACAATTATTATTGGTTTAAGACGTTCAGTTCAATCTAACGAAGCCGGAACTGGTGCCGCTGCAATTGTTTATGCAACAGCTCAAACAAAAGAACCTATTTCTCAGGGTTTTGTTGCTTTGATTGAAACATTTTTAACCGGTGTACTTTGCTTATTTACTTCATTTGCGATTGTATTCTCAGGAGCTTGTACACACGCAGCAAAAGAAATTTCAGGTATTGAATTGGCATCAAACGCTTTCCAATCTGTAATCCCATTCTTCCCTGTAATTCTTTCAATAATTGCAGTTCTGTTTGCATTATCAACATTAATTTCTTGGGCTTATTATGGACAAAAAGCTTGGACATTCTTGTTAGGTGAAGGTAAGAAAAGAGTTCTTACATTCAATATCATTTATTGCTTGTTCATTATTATTGGCTCAGCTATGAATGTAAAATCTGTTATTGATATTACAGATGCTATGATGATTGCATTATGTGTTCCAAATATTATTGTTCTTTATATCTTGGCTCCGGAAATCAAGAGAGATTTGAAAACATATTTGGAAAAACATAACATGAATTTCATGAGATTTTAGAGATATTTTATAATTTTATTGAGAAAAAGGGCAGCGCACGCGCTGCCCTTTTTTTGAGTCTATTGTTAGGGACATTAATGACGTGGCAATCCTTTATATGCTAAACTGTTGTTATGCTAGATATAAATTCCGGTGAAGAAATAAGAACATTATATAAAATGATTGAAATTAAAGGTGGTAAGAGAATTGAAAAATTTAAAACCACTGATATAAAGCGTGCGCTAAGGTTTCATAAATGGTATGTTGCGCGCTATAGAGAAGGACTCTTGATGGAAATAATTCCGGAAAAGAAGAATTATGATTGGAAGGAAAAGAAAGTAACTTATACTTTTGAATAACTATGACTAATCAAAAATACATAGCTTTAATAGATTGTGATAGCTTTTTCGTATCGTGTGAAAGGAAACTAAATCCTGAATTAAAGGGTTTACCGGTATCTGTTGTTTCAGGCGAAAGAGGGTGTGTAATTTCACGTTCAAGAGAAGCAAAGGTACTTGGTGTTCCGATGGGAATTCCACTCTTTCAGGCTGTAGAAAAATATCCGGAATGTATCTATATTAGTGCAAATCATTATGCTTATACGAAAATTTCTAAAATGGTGATGGACATTTTAAAAGCTTCCAGCCCAAATGTAGAAGTTTATTCAATTGATGAAGCTTTTGTCGATTTTACGGGACTTAGTAGATTATATAAAAAGAATTATTATAAATTGGCATATGAGTTGCAGCAAAGAATCCTTAATGAGGTTGATATTCCGGTGTCTATTGGAGTGAGCCGAACGAAAACTTTGGCAAAATTAGCTTCTGATAAAGCAAAAAATACCTCAACCCATATTGCATTGGTTGGTAAAAATGGAATTCAATCAATGCTTAAACATACAGATATTCAGGAAGTTTGGGGCATTGGGCGTAAACTTGGGGTAAAACTGCGTGGGTATGGAATTCGAAGCGGGCTTGATTATGTTCAAAAGGATGATAATTGGATAAAAACGCGCTTTGGTAAAAACGGTTTGACTGTAAAGGCTGAGTTGATGGGGATGATTGTGTCGCCGATTAGTAATGAAATTGAGTTACCAAAATCAATTAGTGATACAAAATCTTTTCTGGAATTTTCATCTGATATACAATTTTTGAAAAATGAACTCGCTATACATATTCATGAAACCTGTTCAAGGTTGAGAAAAATTGACTGTAAATGTGCCACCATAGGAGTTTTACTTAAGACAAAAGATTTTAGAACATTGTATTCAAAAGTACAATTGCAGATTCCTGTGAACTTTGAATTTGAGGTTGCAAAAATCGCTTATCCGATTTTGGAAGACATGTTCAAATCCGGTGAACTTTATAGAAGTGTAGGAATTGTGTTGGAAGACTTTACGCAGACATCAAAAGAACAATTACTGCTTTTTGATACGGACGAAAAACGTGAACAAAAAGAAAAACTTGGTAAAAGCTTGGACAAATTGGAACAAAAGTTTGGAAGAAATATTGTTCGTACCGGTTTTACCAATAAAAATGTTCCATTTAAACAAGGTTTTTTAACTAGCCCAAAAGATGCAGACTAAAACAAGGACAAAAAATTTAGCCCATATCCTCTATCTGACTTTCGTATTCAGAATCTTGCTTGGTGTAAGCCTCGATTGCTTTTCGAGTACCGAAATCACTTGAACTTTCTTCGCTTGCTTCTGCGTCACCTTCTGTTTTATTCTTTGGTGAATTAGAATGTTCTTGACAGTATTCAATATATTCCTTGTAAGTTATTTTGTCGTCATTATTGGTATCCATAACTTCATCATATTTACTGTCACCACGTTTTGCGTAAACAGCTTCAGCATTAGATGCGGGACTATTACTAGTTTTTCCTTCTTTTTTTACGTTGTCGGAAGCTTTTTTCTGAGCCTGTCTTAGATGGTAAGAGGTTGCCATTTCAGCCATTTTTATTCTTTCTTTAGAGGAAATACCTTTTTCATCACAATAACTTTTAAATTCGTCAAAAGATATGATTCCATTTTCATCAGCATCCATTTCTTTTATGTACATAGGTTCACCCTTCTTGGCATAATAAGCAGAATTATTATTGTTTTGGGTATTCATTTTTATACCTGCATTTTGAGTCTTTAAGAAATTAGATTGCATGCCAATACTCATGTTATTTGAAATATTATTTTGCATAATAAAGAGTCCTTTCAATTAAAAAATAATTCATCCTGATATAAACATTATACCGCATTTTGTGATAAAAATAAAAGTGCCAAGCATATTTGTTTATGCTTTAAATGGACAACAAGGAAACTTTGTAGGAGTTTTCCAAGTTTGATAAGCATTTGCGGTTAAAGATTCTTTGAAAGATTCTTCGTTATAATTGTTTATTAAATCAAAATTACTTTGTTCTGCTTGAGGTGAATTAAAAAACCATTCACCCATACCAGATGCCAATTTTTTATTCTTTTTTTGTATATTAGATATTTTTATTAATTGTTCATATAATTTTTGATTTTCTTCATTCATTTTAGGTTTTTTATTTAGCCATTGCTCTTGTCTTTTGTGAAAATTCTCCGCTTCTTTCTTTGTGGTTGGTCGCATCCAAGATGTATTTTGTTTTTCGCTGGTGTATTTATGTAACTCTTCCCAATTATTTTCTTTTAATTCTTCTATTGAACATCCTGTTATATATTGTATTTTATCTCTTGTGTTAGGATTATTCATAATATTTGCTTCTTTGGTAATCCAACGTAAGTTTTCTGGACGATTATTTTGTTTATTTGTATCAATATGATCAACAATATATTCTTTTGATAAATTTTCACCATGAAAAGCCGTTGCCACAATTCTATGGATTCCCTTGCTCGCATGATATAAATACCCGTGATTACCAACTTTACCAAATGTCCATTTATTATCTAGTAATCGTGGCTTAGTATTTTCTTTTGGAAATCTTAATACTGCACCATTATCTCGGACACAGTATTTTTCCCCTTGATACACACATTCTTTTTCAACTTCATAATCATTAATATCCATTTGAAACATTTGACTTACTCTATTATTACAAAATTTTATTAGTTAAATAATAACATAAATATTGGATAAAACTATTGTAATTTACTTGTTTATAGACCTTCGTAGACATCGAACTTTTGATGAAAATTTAAGCAAATAAAATAACTGTAACCTCGTAATAGCTATAAACCCATTGTTTCATCCAACTCAGCGAGTAAATTGCCATGATACTATCGAACATAATAAAAAACAGAACAACATTTGTTGTTCTGTTTTTTATAGTGGACTGGGGTTTATTTGGGACATTTGCATTGTAATTAATTAGCCTGTGTTATCGAACACATTTAGGTTATAGCGGTTTTATACGAATTGACTCAAACGTAACGAAAGGTTACTTTTTGTCCACTTTCTGTCACCGAAAAATCCAGTATAAATCCGAGCAAATCGCCAAAACTCAGACACTCTTTATATTATAGCGATGACAAACGCAGGACGTAAAAGTCCCATTTGAAATGGCAAATTTTTAAGTCGGAACTAAGCTGGAAGTATTTATCACATTTGAATAGTAGTAAAATTTGTTACCAAAACGTATTTCAAAACAATAACATTTAGCACTAAAATTTATCGCTTTCAGTCAAGAATTGCATTATAAATACTTAATTTTTTGTAAAAATATTTAATTGCAATGTTATAATCTCACTATTAATAAAGAATATTGGGGGTATGATGAAACTCAAAAATATAAAAATAGCAGATTATAAGTCAATTAACGAGATTGAATTCCCAATTCAGAAACGTAATAATAGTTATACGACGATTCTTCTTGGGAAAAATGAAACAGGAAAAAGTAATATATTGGATGCAATGTCGTTTTTGCAACAGTATAACGAAGAACAATCTGCGGATTTTTTATCAAAAAAGCACTAAATTGTGTAAAAAAAGATAATTGTATAAAAATCACAAATGGAAAAGGCGATAATTTATCTGCAGTTGCATCTTTGGCTGGATACTATGAGATATTTCCTCTTGTTATTGTAGACGATGATGACCAAGGACAAAAAATAAAAAAAGATATCCTTAAAATTGGTTCAGGATACACAGAAGAAAATGTTTTTACAATAAGAGATTTATGTGGTTCTATTAAGGCTGGGGCTACAATTGAAGATGTGCTTCCAGTTGCCTATGTTTTGTCTAAAACAAATGAGATACTACAAGAAGAAAATATTGAAGACATTGAATTAGATGAGAACAGACCTTTTTGTGAACAAATAAAACTACATTTGCAACAAAAGATCGAATTAACTGACCTAACAAAAAAAGAGAAAAAAGAAAAAGTTGAAAATATTTTATTAAAAATTAAAAAGACTATTTCAGATGAATACAAGACTACTCGACAACTGAATCAAAGTGCACCTCTATTATACAGTTTGGCAGAAAAAATTACTGAAATGTTATAGATTAGTTTTTAGTATACCAGGCACCACGGGTTTTGCCGTGTTTTGTCAGATAATTATTTTCAACCAAGTTTGCTAAATGCTTTTTAATTGTATTTATATTTGTTCCTGTCAATTCAGATAATTCAGATATTGTTGCTCTGTCTTTTGTTTCAAATACTTCCATTATTTTTGCCGATATTTCAGGCAGGTCTAAATTAGTTTTAACGAAAGTGTTTGCGTGTTCAATTTTATACTCAAGTCTGATTTTTTGTTTTTGTAATGTTTTCAGGAAAAACATAAGCCAAGGTTCATAGTTAGGTTCATTATTTAATGTTGTTTGAGTCTGCCTTAGTGCTCTGTAATAACCTTCTTTGTTGTCCTCAATTATAGATTCGGTTGAACTATATGGAACATAAACATAGCCAGATTTTAGCAGCAAAAGGTTTGTTAACGCTCTTGATAATCTACCATTTCCATCTTGGAACGGGTGAATTGCAAGAAAATTAACAACAAAAATTCCTATAACAATCAGCGGATGATAAAATCTATCCGACAAATTTTTATTAGTCCAATCTACAAGTTCCTGCATTTTTAATGGTGTTTCAAACGGAGTTGCCGTTTCAAAAACAACACCAAGTTCTTTACCTTCACTATCATAGGCGGCAACGGCATTAGAAACTTTTTTATATTCGCCCTTATGTTTTTCATCTTTTGAAGAATATTCAAGCAAAATCTTATGCAATTGTTTTATATAATTTTCTGATAGTGGGATAACTTCCCAATCCTCAAAAATTGTATCAGCAAGTTTTGCATATCCGGCAACTTCTTCTTCATCACGATTTGCAAAAGATTGTTTTTTTATTCGGGATAACAATTCTTCAACTTGCTTATCAGAAAGCTTATTCCCTTCAATACGGTTTGAAGAACCGACACTTTCAATAGTTGCAACTTTTTTTAATGCTCGCAATTTTTCAGGGGCCATTTTGCCTAATAATTTCCAAGAACCTTTGAACTCATCGATTTCAGAAATTATTGAAAGCATTCGATTATTTATTTTAATATCAATATTTTCTAACATATTTATACCCAATTAGACCTAATATGACCTGATAATATATTATTTTTATCTAATTGTCAATAATGTTGCTAAACCTTAAATCGTCAAACATGTAATTTGTTAAGCCAAGTTCCTGCTTTACTTTATAAAAATCTTTTCGGATTTTACGTTTTAAGGATTTCTTCTGTTGTTCACTGTCTTGAAAAAGCTTCGTGCTCACAGAGTTTCGCCTTTTGCACATTCGTGCAGTCGGCTCAATCTGTTCGCTTACCGGGCTCACTTCGTTCTGCCCGTCCGCTTTTTCGCTCCCTGTTAAAATCGTGTTCAAAGGGTGTTTTAATGTAATCAATTTTTGAACAATCGGAAGTATATATGGATATTTCTTTTTTAGAATTTTAAAAAGCTGCATTAATTGTTCCGGAGTCAGAATTTGAATTTGTGGTTTAGGAATATCTGCTATTCTTTTAACTTCAAAAACACAAGTTTTATCTATATATCCCTCATTTTGAAAATGTTTGATTATCTGATTCAGGAGTGTAAGAATATTTTTTATTCTGCGTTCAGAAATTTGTTTGTTTTGCATGACTTTTCTGAAATTTTCTATATCTGTTACCATGATATCTTTTAGTTTAAAGTTTTTGAAATATGGAATAATATGCGCATTGATAAATGTTTTATATGCTTTTGTAGTATTTATTTTGATATTCCTGTTTTTACAGTTCTCTAAAAATATTTCACAAGCTGCAATAACTGTAATATCCGAATTTTTACTTGTAATATTTTTATCAACAATCATGAATTTATCTTCTGCTTTGATTGTTTCAGTATATTTAAACTTATTGCCGATTTGCTGTATATTTTCCGATTCTTGTAAAAACTTTTCGGCAGTCTCTGCATCTATTTTGCAAAACATTACAATATCTTCAAGAGTAAATGTTTTTAATCTTTTTGCGACCTTTAATATTCTATCCATTTAAAACCTCCTTTGCTATATTTTCATCAATCTGAGTAAATCCATTTGCTTGAGCGACTTTTTCTAAAACATCTATACTATTTACGATTTGTCTGAAACTTTTTGTCTTGTTATGGATTAAGTGAATTACATCTTTTGTAATTTCAACTTCTGAAATTTCTTCAATGATTTGTTTGATATCTACGTATTCAAACTCAGTAAAATTATAAATTTCAGAGATTCTATCAAATAAATGTGTATACTTTTTGAGTTTGTGTTTTGCAAGTTGCATACCGACCAAAATTATCGGGACTCCTGTTTCGTCGTGCAGATCTCTCAATGTTTCTATCGTCCTATGCATAATTATAGAAATAGTGATATAAAAGTTTTAATAATTAATCCCCCTAACTAATCACTTCATTATGCTACATAAAATCTGGACATTCTTTTACTTGCAAGTAATGAATGACACAACATAAAAGGAGGTTGTGCCCGGAAGAATGATTTGTAATTAAAAGAAAAGAGTTTAAGAAGCTTGGGCGGTATGCTGAAAACATTTACAACACAGCGGTTGTGATTGATTATTTCTGTTCATCACAAAAAGAATATGAAGAGCTTTCTAATCTAGCACCGATAGTTAAAAACTTACGCAGAGATGCAGATCAAGTTAATGCATTTTTTATAAACTATCCAGAAAGCATAGATGAATAATTTATGAACAGCATTTAAACGGTATTTAAATGCAACTTAATTGTGTCGTAATGATACAAATATTTTAATTACGGTTGATTTCTTTCTGGCATGAAGACATTAATGTCTATGAAAAAGAGGTAAAAATTATGGCTAAAAAAGATTATCAATTATACGGAACAAAGGTTTTAAACCTAAAAACTCAAGAAATTGGTTTGTTAATTTGTATTTGGAAAAACAAGTTTGCTGATGCAGAAATAGACTGTCTTGGATTTCTTCCACGCTCGCAGAGTTTCGCTTTTATGCCTTTACAGCATAGCCAGCTCAATCTGCGCGCTATCCGGTCGTTGCCGTACAGAAATCCGCTTTGCAACTTGTGTTGATAAGCAAGGCAAGAGATACAACATTGAGCTTGATAATATACGAGGTTTTGAAGATGATTTTGAAAAATAGAAGAACCAGAGAAACTTTAGAAATTGAATATTCTGTTTTTAGAAAAAATTTTGCGAAAGAAATACAGCGGATTTTCGGTAGGGCGATGTTGAGCGATAGCGAGCAAGCCCGTAAGGTGCCGGTCGGACGTTACTCCGCCGGCACCCCGAATAATCCAAGACGGATGCCTTTGAAAGTTTTCGTAAAACAGAATTAAACAAGCCTTTTTATAACTACAAAGATGATAACTCAATGGAGTTCAATTTCTATTTTCAAATCCAATGGAATTTTAATAATTTTGGAAATTCGGCTTGGTATATTGAAAAAATGTAAGTTAATTTTCTACCAAATTAGCCCAATAACCTTTATTTAAGTTCCCATATAAAATTTCAGCTAGTCTTGTTAATTTATAGACATGGTCGTCTTTTTACTTGCAATAATTTACCCATTTTGTATCATTTAGACACATATTTGTTCAAGTAATCGCCTAAATCATATTT
>OBLI01000434.1_pt1 | contig 44420 bp, 43 predicted proteins | sample 1519701 | NCBI WGS metagenome assembly OBLI01 (sample SAMEA3663005, study PRJEB22513) | pig gut metagenome | biome: pig gut; feature: pig-associated habitat; material: faeces | place: France | collected 2012
GGGGGACAGCCCCCGACCGGGGCGGGGACAGCATAGAAAAAGCCCCGGCGGGGCTTTTCCCGCCGGGGCTGGATTTATTCACTTTTCCGCCGTCATTCTGCGCTTGTACCGTATTTTCTGGACAATTCCGCAACTTTTTCCGGGGCTAATTCCATTCTAGCAATGACGTATTTTCTCATTCGCTTCATATGGGTGCGTACCGTGTCTTTCGTGACACCAAGCTTTTTTGCTATCAAATCATTGCCCATTCCCTGCAAACGGTACTGTAAAATCGCTTTTTGCGTGTTGGAAAGTTTCAATTTCTGTATGAGTTCGTCCATTTTATCCACGTTTTCAGAAACACTGGAAACGTCAGCGGTTGCTGTGTTGTCCCAGTACCGGGGGGAACGTTCAAGGGTATTTTCTTCCATATCTTCCGTGTTCTCCCGTTCCTCTGCCCGTGCCGTACGTTCGATATATTCCGCCCATGCCGCCGTACTTTTATCCGCCGCCAAATTGCCCAGCGTGGAACGGTTAACCATAGTAAAACCCCATTGATACACTGTTTTTACATAGTCCCGTTTATCCTTGCCTTTGCCGTAAAGCATAGACTGGGCCGTCAAGCCGTCACGGGATAGTTTTTCCCAAAAATAGGAATATGCCACGCTGTAAAGCTCCGCACCGTCTCCCGCCGTCGTGGTCAATTCGTTAAAAAACTGTTGGCGTACGGCGGTTGCTTTTTTGTGCTCTTTCCGTGCTTCCTTTCGCAATTCGTCCCGCTTGTCCTCGTGGTAATAGCGTGCAACGTATGCACCCGCTTTTCTCGCTTGTGTCGCTTTCCTGCCGTGTTCCTTTGCTTCCAGAAGCAGGGCATTTTCCTTGCTCGTGTGCGCTTGTTCCTCTTGCTCCAGTCGTTCCAGCCGTTCCCAATGTCCCGCCCGGTGGATTTTGTCGTTTTCCATTCCGTACCATTCCGCAATATCGTGACGGTACTCGAACAGTTTCGCCGTGTAGTCATTCCCTGACGGGGCTTTCCCGTTTTTCCCGTATGCCGTCCACGTTTCGGGGCGGGCTTCATTGCCCGTCCGTCCGCCGTGTTTCAAACGGTTGCGAATAACCGCCCGTACGGCTTTTAGGGACATAACATGAACGTACAGAGGGAGAACAAGCCGGGACAGCTTGCGCTTGTGCATATCGTCCGCAATGTCCGCCCATGTCGGCACGTTGACGGCGGGGAAAACATACGGGACACCCGCCCAGGCTTTCCCCTCTTCTCCCCGGTAATTCTCCGGGACATGGTTAACGGCGGGGACATAGGACAGCATAGGACGGACAGAAGCGAGACGAACGGACACGGGAATACCGGGAATATTCACACCAGAGACACCGGAAACGGCATAATTGCGGGGATTGCGAACCGTCACGGTAAACACGGGAACGGGGAAAGTTACGGTTTTTGTGGTTTTTGTTGCTTTTTTCATGGTTTTTGTTCCTTTCTGTTGTTGTTTTTTGGGATTTTATATGGGAATTGCTAATGCTATGATATCATTGTGTCCGTCAGTAGTCAAGAAAAATTTTTTGGGGGGACATACCATGCACCGGGGGACACCTTTTTTCACCGTGTCCCGCCGTCCGCCTTGCCCGCCGTTCCCCGTGTCCAGTGTATCCCCCGCCCACGTTCCACCGTATCCAGAGACACGACACGGGCCTATGTCGTGTTTTAACGTTTTACGGCATAGGGGGATAGTTTACACTTTGCACGGCATTTCTGACGGTGAAACAGGTGCTGTCATCATATAAATCTCTCAATTCTATAACCTTTGACCACTAATAAAATCACGATCCATAGATACATAAAGTTCCTTCAAAAAATCAGCAAACAAACGCCAGTAACAAGTATAATGCTAAAAAGACCCGTAGTGGTGATCCGATACAAGCATTGTCAATGTACACAAAAACAGCGTATAGAATTAGTGATATTTTCATGCCAAAAATAGCGTAAAAGTTTGAAAAAATGCATAAAAATGAACAAGAATTAACCATTTGTTCATACTTTTATTGCATTTTTGAGTGAAAAGGTGTTGTGCTTTTTTTGAATTTGTGCTATAGTACATGTATAGAGACAACCATGCTACACAAGTCTGAATGATGCTAGGTAAGCGTCTGAGAGGCTCAAAAGGCCAAAATGGAGGTTCAGAGATATGCAGATCATTCAGTTCCCAGTCCAAGAGAACAGCAACAGAAAGGCCAGCACAGAGCTGACAGAGAGAACAGCGGTTGGAAACGTGAGGCGTCCCGAGTGCATTAGTCTATTGTCGGAGACCTTTGTACACGAAGCTGCTGATCAGAAGAAGAAAGCTGCTGAGCCATTAAAGAAGATAGAGGACATCGTAAAGGTGCAAGACTATCTGATTGAACATCAGCGTTATAGGGACAACCTGATATTCACTATGGGTATCAACTTCGGCTTAAGGTGTGGAGATCTCGTACAGTTGCGAGTTGGACATATCATTGAAGAAGATAGTATGGCCTATAGGCGACAGGTAACGTTGATTGAAGAGAAGACAGGCAAGAGGCGCGTCGTGTACATGAACAGTGCAATTATGGACGCTGCTGACCTCTACTTCGAGCACAGCGGTGCGGTAACGCTCAACGACTACTTATTCAGATGTGAATCGAACAAAGCAAAGAACTCCGGTAACCATCTGACGGTACGTAGCGTTGAAAGGATGTTAAAGGAGGTCATCAACGACGCCTGTGGGATTGATGTACATGCCAGTACGCACTGCATGCGAAAGACGTTCGCGTATCACATGATACAAAGTGCACCCGATAGAAGCAGAGCGATTGAGTTTCTGCAGAAGATACTTGGGCACTCCTCCCCTGCTATTACGCTACGATATGCTGGTATCACAGATGAGGAGATCTACGAGACATACAACAACCTCAACCTTGGTAGACGCAATCCAATAGCATGTACGGAACAAGAGATGCCTGTCCGTGAGCTAGCCTAACCGCAACGTTGTGGTGAAACGAAGAGAGGATCTGATTCAATTGGATGTATAGGATACGAGCAGTGTGAAACTACCCCTCACCACTGTTCTGAGATGTAGGCATGTAGGGTATGTCATTTGGGAAGACAGACGCTTGTCAGCGATAGCGACGTGCACATTGAAAAGTGAATACGACGCTTGAAGAAGACCTCCACCCATCATGCAATTACGCAGTTTTACGCAACGCAACTGCGTAAATTTTCAAAAAAGTGCTTGATTTGCAAGGGTTTCAGAGCCTATCCCTATAAGATAATATATATAGGGCTATACGATGAGAGATATCAGTTGGACGAAGTAGAAACGAACACTGTTAGTGTGGAGAAGAGTCAAATAGGATGTCGCTACGCGACAGGGCTTTATTTTGCGCCGAGCACCTGCGTAAGTCAGTAATTGCAACGGTTTGCGGGTTTTTACAAGCGTTTAATGCAAACAAAAAAAATAAGGAGGTGTATGGGTGTCGGTTAAGATCATTGATGCCCCAATGGGGTTTGGAAAGACCTCTGCGATGATAAACTTCATGAATTCAGCGAGTTCATCATCTCGGTTTGTATTTGTTACCCCCTATTTAGACGAGGGAACGCGCATACGGACTGCGTGTCCGAAGCTAGACTTTCAGATCCCAGAAACCGAACAGATGGACGACAGCGGGAAGTTCAAGAGTAAGATGATTGACTTCAAAGATTTCTTGCGTAAAGGTCAAAACATTGTAACGACACATGCACTATTTGAAAGATTTGATATCGAGACATTACAGATGATCATCAGCGGCCACTATACGTTGGTCATGGATGAGGTAGCAGATGTTGCTTCCAAATTCGATATTAGTCCATATGATGCACGTAATCTAAACGCGCAGCATATCGAACATGACTTTACGGGGCAACTTACTTGGCGAGATACAGACAGAGAATATTACGGGAGATTTTTAGATTATAAGCACATCTGTGAAACTGGTTGTTTATGGTATTACAACGACTCAAATATCATTAAGATGATACCAATTAACACGTTTAGCGCCTTTGAAGATGTCTATATCATGACTTATATGTTTGATGCGCAGTGGCACAGATGCTATTTCGACTTATTTAACATACCTTACGAGTACATGTATGTAGATGGATGCTCTCCAGATACTTATCATATAACGAGTTCGCCAAAGGTGTACCAGATGCCATGGCTACGTGACAAGATACATATTTATGAAGGAAATCTCAACGTGATTGGACACGACTGGAACACACTGTCAAGTTCCAGGTATGAGCGCTCAGAAAAAAAGGATCTCGATGAGATTAAAAAGAGCGTCTATAACTTCTTATACAACAAACATCATGCATCAAGCAGCCAGACTCTATGGACATGCTTCAAAGAAAAGCAAAAGCCATGGGGCAAAGAACCTAAAGAACGGAAACCGTATTTTACACCACGTAGCTATGCATCAAGTTTTCTTGCATGCAATGCAAGAGCTACAAATGCATATCGTGATCGCATAATCATTGCATATCCAATCAATAGATTTATGCCACCGGAAGTGAAGAACTTTTTCATTAAGCGGGATATTAAGATTGACGAAGAAAAATGGGCCTTATCCGAAATGATCCAGTGGATATGGCGCAGCGCTATCAGAGATGGAAAAGATATTTGGGTTTACATACCGAGCAGACGTATGAGAACATTGCTTGAACAATGGATCGCAGAAGTATCGATGCTTCAACCAGCCGCATAAGGCTTGTTTCTAAAAGAAGGAGACACGGACTAACCACCCGTATCATCCATATGAATTGCAAGGAGTGCTATTGGTCTGAACAGTGCGGCACATCTGAGTGCACATGTTGCGATGACTTTACGCCAATCGCGAACGATGTGTTTGATGAAGCGGCATATCAGGAAGACCTACAACAGAGGAACACCATTTACGGAAGAATCATCTCCAGCTTAATGTAATGGAGATGTTAGTATTAACCTCGAAATCCAACATAGCGTTTACGCATTTGATACCGCCTGTTTCTACACGGATAAGGAAACAGCTCTCGATCGTGAACTACAGGCATTGCGTAAACAGCTGCACGATAACCAACAGTTACTGAAAGAAATCGAGGAACTTGAGTCTCAGAATGCACCAGATGGCGAGGTAAAAGATGATGCAAAGCACTTTCGCCGTGGGTGTGAGAAGCAAGTAGATAAACCAAAACACAAGAAAGATGCAGAATCCATAGAAAGCAAAAGAAGCAGGCTGCTGCCTGCTTCTTCAATTGCAGAATTGAATAAACGCATCCAAGCTACCAAAAACGCTTTGAAAGCCGAAATCGATCACAATATCAACATTGATAGAAGCGTCAGAGCAGAGGCGTTAGTGCCATCCAATATCGTTTCGATCTTCGACTCAAATCTGACTAGATGTCTTCAGATGCGTTCAGATGCTTTAAACCTCGACCTCGTCATCGTAAAGGTCTATTACTTCGGTGTTGCTGAGAATATCATCAAGCGTGGGTTCTATATGAATGGCGAGCATTATGTATTCTTCTCTGCTTCTGCCGGACAGATTAGAACGAAGAAGTTTGTAGCGATCAAGGAATCATCCTTCTCGAATTGCTGGAATGCTTTAACGTGTGGGCTTACCAATGAGGAGATCAACGCACAGGGTGGTATTAATATCAATAAATACCTCGCCTACTTAGCATTGTGTAATAGTGCAACAACTCTATGGGAAGACTTTGATATCCGCCGCTGCATTGTCATTGATGATTTTGAGACACTTGTACATGGCACGGTCGATTATATCGATGAAAAGAAGTACACCATCGAACGGAAGGAAATGGATATCCCTATCACGCATACAGATGGATGCGGTATGATACTCCCTCAATTGTCGAAGGTGAACTTCATGGTAAGAGCTCCATGGGTAAAAGGATTGCTAGCGTCCTTTCCTTTTGATAAGTTCATCATGGAAGCTAAGAGACGTGATAAAAATAGGAATTACGGGATTGTAAAAGATATCTACGGTGTTGAACATAACATCTTAAAAGAGAAGATCCAGGTCATCTTCACAAAATCAATGTTCAAGACTTATAAGTATTTTCCTGATTGGAAGACGTACCAGGATAATTTCATCAAATATGGGTGTACTGCTGGGAAGTGCAATGAAGAGCCGCGGCATATCGATAACGCAAAATTCAACTACCAAATGCTGCAAACGCTCACAGACCTAACAGATGAGGAGTTGACGTCTCTTTGCGAAAAAACAAATCGTAAGCTCCGCGATATGACGTCCGATAGAGAAACAATGCTGCAGGTATTTGGAGCCACAAAAGATCGCTCCACCCTCAACGGATTTCAGAAATGCCTTGCTTATTATCCAGAACTTCTACAGGACCCATATTGTAAGTCAACGCTGCGCGATTTGAAGAATAGTATTGAACGTAGAAGCCTTGCTGGAAGGCTCGACATTGATGGGAAATACCTGTTCTTAATTCCAGACTTGTATGCCGCATGTGAATATTGGTTCTGCGGTCAAACAACTCCACGCGGCCTTCTTGCTGATGGAGAGGTCTATTGCCGCGTATATGATAAAAATACCGAACTCGACGTATTGCGCAGCCCCCATCTCTATAAGGAACATGCTGTGCGGCACAACATCGCAGCTGAGCGCACGGATATGAAGTATTGGTATAGAACGGATGGCATCTATACAAGTTCGTTTGACTTGATTAGTAAGATTTTACAGTAGACGTTACTTGCTGTACCTCATGGAAACATGGGGATATAAAACCTTGTGAACCAGTAAATGCTGGGTGTGGGCGTGTGCCCACTAACGGGGAAGGCCGAAAGGATAATCCCGTGCTAAACCTTGCGCTCTTACAGAAGGGAGTGCATTTCATGGAAAATTTTAAAGAGCTATCATATAAGGGCGTTGACTTTTTGGTCGGCGACAAAGGTACTATTTATAAAAACGGTAAGCCTGCCGTTAAGAATGTAAATGCAGATGGCTATTTACAGATATATATTCCTGGATCATGCGTCTCAGCCCATCGTCTTGTCGCTATGTGCTTTGTTGATGGCAGGACAGGCGAAAAGAATGAAGTAAACCACAAAGATTTCAATAGGCAGAATAATTGTGCCTCAAATCTCGAGTGGGTAACCCATGCAGAAAACATTAGATATTCTGCGCGAAACGGACGCATGCCAGATTATAACGGTGCAAGAAACCCAAACTACGGGAATAAATCATTACATAATCATTACATGGAAGATCCAGAGTATGCCATTGAAAAACAAAGCCGTCCTGGTGCCAAAAACGGGAGAGCGAGGCCAATAGATGTTTATAAGGACGGCGAATTTATAGGGCACTTTGATTACCTTGGTGAATGTAGCAGCTATATGCATGAACATTATGGGTTCCCGAAAAATGCAGAGAGCTTTCGTTCACAGGTTCGCAAGAGTATTCAATCTGGGGTTCCATACAAGGGATTTACATTTATAAAAAACTAATATCCATGAGCGCAAGGAAATGTGTAACGACTATCGAAAGGATACTGATATGACTTCTAGCCAGAATCAGGAGTAACCGAGTAGAGTAGCTTGGCGGTGAAACTCCGTCTAGCAAAGTGCAAGGCACCTAAACCCGCAAGGGCATGGTGAAGAGATAGTCTAGCTTCGGCTATAGTCGAAGCTGTTGATGTCGATGGAGATCGCGCCCTTGTTGTGGCCGATCATACGATTATTGAAGCAGCCAAACGAAACTGTGCAGATGTTGTCCCGCTCTATTACGAAATGGCAAAAGCTGGAGCTGTTCAAATCACACCGGAGAACAAATATGACGGCATGTTGCACGCATGGACGGGTGGCAATATCGGTTCTATATCGAATCAGATAACCAAAATATGGAACTCTCCAAAACCTGATGAGGATGCTGTAAAGATCCTCTGTATGATTAACAATTTTACAATCGATTACGCAAAAACACTTTATAAACCTGTGACGCCTCCTGAATGGGAGAAGCGTATCCAGGTCGCAACCAACAAGAAAGTCCCGTACTTCTTCATCTATGCAAAGGATAAAGCTGAGAATCAAGTTGAAGATAGAGGGTTGTCATGTACAGACCGCCTATACGATAAAATCCAATCATATAAGTTCAATTTCCAAAAGAAGCAGCTTGGTACGCTAGATTACCGGATGCTGATGCATAACCCTGACATCGAGTTTGGAGAGCATGAAAAACAGCTCGTTAAAGTATACTATAAGATGGCCTCTTCTATCGGCACTTATAATCTTTCGAAGCTTGATGTGGATAATACATACGTCGAAGCACTCAAAAATATCAAAGACGAAATGCTAAAATTTGGAGACGAGCAATACGTCGTAGACGTTTTAGTCAAGCAGCTATTCTGCATTCGTAACGCTAAGCACAAAGCTATTTTCTGGGATTGCTTTGGAGAAGTCGTATATCAGAACTTGGTGGACAACCACGCCGGAGATAACAAAATGTGCAAGCGGTGCGGTGCAAGATTTACGCAGATGTATCTGCATCAATGCTTATGCGACACATGCGCCGCAGAGACAACGGTGATCCCGCAACAACCTCAGACTGCATTTTGTTTGGACTGCGGTAAAGAGTTTATTCCAACATCTATTCGGCAGACAAAATGTAATGTATGCCAATGGGTGTTTAATGAACTGTCCTTCAAAGACACCTCTAGGTATTGTGAATCGTGTGGCGCAGCACTTCCGGATATTAGCGGTAGAGGTAAGCCAGCAAAGTATTGCAGACACTGCGCGAAGATGATTAAACGCGATAAAGGACACCAAAGAACGTCAAAATTTAGGTCTTTAGCATGAATTAAGCGTTACAGAACCTTTTTTTGCACAAAAACCCTGAATCCATTGCACTGCAATGGATTCAGGGTTTTTATTTTTGTGTTTAGAAATATGCCTATTTTTAAAAAACCTAGTAATTGCAATGGTTTGCGGGTTTTTTTGATTTTTATTTTAGACCCTCTTAGGGAGGATAACACGATTTTATACAGTAATACGTCATTCCTCATAATGGCGGGGGTTATACCCCGCCTATTTTCATAAAACGTGTTATTGACCTAATTTGAATTAAAGGAATGAAAAACTTGATTAAGATCACAAAAGAGGAATCCCAGATGTTTCGCAAGGAGGTTCCCTCTGCGCATATCGCTATTGTCAACAGACACCATCGGAATAAAGGATACTACATTGAAGAAAGCAAACCTGTGATGGCGATTTTATCTAAAACGCGCGGATGGGATAAGCCCCGCAAGAAGTGGAAGTGACTATGGAGTATACATTGCGCCGAGATGGCGAAACGTTTATTGACTATTGGATTCGACTGTATGAACATAAATCTGAGTATGGCCTGACATGTGAGGAAATCTCTACTCTATTGAATGCGGAGAATGGGACGTCCTACACAGAGTCAAAATGGCGCAAAGACTTTGCAATGTTTGATATGGGCAGATCATACGAGCGCATGCATAACGGAGGATTTGCGTCTAATCGCATCTTATGTTTATCAGATTTTCATGTTCCGTTCCAACTCCCAATCGAAACATTTGTTGACTATAAAGGCCGCATTGATACGCTGATTTTAAATGGCGATATCGGTGATTGCCAAGCCATCAGTAAATTCCCAAAAGCATATCGTGTGAGCCCAATGGAAGAACTCATTGAGTGCAGATCATATTTGATTGATCTCATTGAATACCTCTCCCCTTCTGATGTCTATATTCTATATGGCAACCATGATATTCGCTTCCAGAATTACTTAGCGAAGAATTTAGACAGCGATCTGCTAGAATTGATGCCTAAGACATCATTGGAGTTGATCTGTGTAGACGGTTTCCATCACTACGATAAGAGGCAGCGATCTAAAGTGTATTATCCGCCGCTCACTCAGGTTATTTCTGGTTCTACAATCCATTATGAAGATAATTGGTGGATGCAGATTGGAGATGCTATTGTGTGCCATCCTCTCGCATTTTCTAATGGCATTATGCAGACAGCGAAGAAGGCAATTGAGTTCTTCCGTAATAATGGGAACCTATTTAACATGTTAGTTATGGGACATACACATCGAGTTGGATATTATGTTGATGGCGGCACAGCCATGTATGAACAGGGTTGCTGTTGTGATGTGACACAGAATCACTATGTGGATGGAAAGTTAACGGCTCCTCAAAAGGAAGGATTTATTTATTTCGCGCAAGATATCGATGGAAATACTATTCCGCAACAGACTGTGTTGCGTTGTTTGAATTGATTTTAAGGAGTGTTTTGAATGACAAGGGCAGAATTTGCTATCAAAGTTGCTATTGATAGCAAATCAACGCTAAAAGCGTCTAAAGCGTGGACTGATGCAGTGCTTGATAGTCTCGCTGACGCGATTGCAAATGAGGAGGTTTTAAATCTCCGCAACGTTGGCACTTTTGAGCATAAGACGCGCAAAGCCAAGGTTGGAAGAAATTATAAAACCGGAGAACGGGTTGCAATCCCCCCGAAGAGAGTGATTAAGTTCACGCCGTGTGGGCGTATCAATGATGTACTTGAAGACGAGGAAATCCCACGCGAAGAAGCAGAGTAACTGAATTGACTCCTTTCTTCTCAAGGGGAGAAAGGAGCGATGTATGGGTCGGAAAACGAAACAAAACAGTATCACGACTCCAGAATTGATTGAACAGATCAATGCTGATAACAAGCGGCTTGTCAAAGACTATTTGACCTATCTAAGAAGCATTAACAGAAGCGATACGACGATTGCAGCATATAAATCAGATCTTGATATTTTCTTTGTTTGGGTTTTGCAAAATGCAAACAATAAGTTCTTTGTTGATTTGACAAAGCGAGATTTGGTTGCGTACCAAAACTGGCTAATCAATGAGAATGAGAACTCCCCTGCTCGTGTTCGTCGTCTAAAGGCAGTGATTTCTTCCTTATCGAACTACATAGAGAACATTCTGGATGATGAATATCCGAATTATCGTTCTATCGTGAAGAAAATTGAGAATCCTGTGAATACACCTGTTCGCGAAAAGACGATTTTAGATGAATCTGATTGTAAGATGCTATTAGACAACTTGGTTGAGCACAAGGAATATCAGAAAGCGTGCATGTTTGCATTGGCTATGGCATCTGGTCGTAGAAAGAGTGAACTTGTCAGATTCAAAGTCTCGTACTTTGATGATAGCAATATTGTATACGGGTCACTGTACCGCACGCCTGAGAAAGTTAAATCTAAAGGGCGTGGCAAGCAGGGTAAGTTGCTCCATTTCTATGTACTTGTGAAGCAGTTTAAACCATATTTTGAACTTTGGATGAAAGAGCGCGAGCGTCTTGGCATCAAAAGTGAGTGGTTGTTCCCAGATCCTGAAGATCCCACACGGCATCTGAACGCACTGACGCTGAATAGCTGGGCTAGAACATTCTCTGCGATTCTAGGCGTGGACTTTTATTGGCACAGCCTTCGACATCACTATACAACATATTTATCAGAGCGTGGAATTCCAGACAATGTCATCCAAGAAATTTTGGGCTGGTCTGACATCTCGCTTGTATCAGTCTACCGCGATACAGATGTAGTTGCTGAAATAGGGAAATTCTTTTGTAATGGGGAAATTGTCTCCAAAGAGTCAACAAGCATTAGCGACATCTGATATACTGTAAAATTCATCATCAAAAAGACAAATTTGACTCGCTAAGATCTTTCTTGGCGAGCTTTGATTTTAAGGAGAGTATATGGCAGCGACCAATAAAGACCTCCCCGGTAGTAAAGCCCCAAGGGTGGTCCCTAAAGGTAAACCGGGTCGGCCTAAGAAAATAGCATTTAAATGTACATCCTGTGGTACTGATTTTGAACGGCAGGAAAATGCATTTATCACATCTTCATCCGAACTGTTTGAAGGAAATAATGGTTATTTACCGATCTGCAAAGCATGCTTAGAACGGTATTATTCTACCAAACTTCTTCCAGCGCTTGATTATGACGATAAGCGAGCCATGGAGGTAATGTGTAGTATTTGCGATTGGTATTTTAGCGAAGATGCTTATAACATGGCGAAAAAGAAGCAGGAAACACAAAAGTGTGGCGTGCTCAGCTCCATATACGCCGGGTGTAAGAATCTTCGTCAAATTAAAGGTAAAGGAACAACATACCTTGATACAATTCTGCAACGGCGCGAAGCGGCCTCTGTCATCACAGATATTAGCGAGGCGGCTGGCAATAGCCTCGACCCCGATGCAAACCATATTGCAGTCGATGAAAATGTAATCCACATGTTTGGACTGGGCTACACTCCAATGGAGTATATTTTCCTTGGCGAACAATACGAAGACTGGACAACTCGCTATGAGTCAAACACAAAAGCCATGGAAGAGTGCATGAAGGCATTATGTGTTGCGCAACTGAATATTCGTCGTGCGCAGCAATCTGGTGATCGCAAGGGTGCAAACGATGCAATGAAGGCGTTTCAAGAGATGTTGAGTACAGCAAAATTATCACCAAAGCAAAATAAACAAGGTGATATTACTGAAACAAAGACATTTGGTACGCTCATTCGAGAGTGGGAAGATTCCCGCCCAATACCTGAGCCAGACCCAGAATTCAAAGATGTTGATAATATTCGTAAGTTGGTCAACACCTGGTTCTTCGGCCATCTGGCAAAGATGTTTAACATCAAGAACGATTATGTTGATGAGTATGAAGCGGAGGTTGCGAAGTATACCGTAACGCCTCCCGTATATGACCAAGAAGATCAGAACACAGATGCAGAAATCGATGCCATTTTTGGAAATGCAAAGCATGTTGTGCAGGGCGAAGATGGTGATTGATTATGGCAGAAATAAAGACTGACAAGCAGATTGAACAAGAACAGTACCAACATACATTGGATGTTGTTGCTTGGAGATGCGCATATTACCGCGCAAACCCGCAAAGGTTTGTGGCGGATTTTTTATGCATTAAACTCACATGGTTCCAGTCCATAATTTTATGGGCTATGTTCCATAAGGAATATTTGATGTACCTTGCCGCCAGAGGCCAGGGTAAAACCTTCCTATTGGCAATATATTGTGTCGTGCGGTGCATTCTATATCCAGGCACAATCATTGCTGTTACATCAAAAACTCGTAAACAGAGTGGAGAAATCTTAGATAAGATTCAAACCATCTTATTGCAGAAGTCCCCCTATTTACGGTCTGAGATAAAGGAGCGAGAAATCGTCAATAATCTTACTGATGGCCATATCACATTTTTGAATGGGTCACTGATTAAAACCGTAGTTGCAAATGATAATGCCAGACATAACCGCGCGAATGTGGTTATTGTCGATGAATACCGCATGGTTGACCCAGTTGTCATCAACACTGTTATCCGTAAATTCCTAACCGTTTCTCGACGTCCAGGTTTTCTTGACTTACCTGAATATGCAGACTATAAGCAGGAGCCGAACCGAGAAATATACGCGAGCTCATGTTGGTATGAATCATCTTGGGCGTTTAAAAAAGCACAAGCTTATTGTGTGAATATGATGCGCCCTGAGCGAAGCTACTTCTTATGCGCACTTCCATATCAGGTATCGATCATGTGTGGCCTACTCCGCAAAGAGCAGGTTGAGAACGAAATGTCTGAAACAGATTTCTCTGAGCTTGCATTTAGAATGGAATCAGAAGCACTTTGGATTGGCTCAGGAGAGGATAGCCTATACAAATATGAGGATATTGATAAGTGCAGAAAAAAGAAGTATCCATGGATGCCGTCGGGAATAGCAGACAAGATCAACGATAAACGCGTTCATATTCCTCCTAAGAAACCAGGGGAAACCAGAATTATGTCTGTGGATATTGCACTAATGGCGTCTACGAAAAGAGATAACGATGCTGCGTCTATCTTTGTGAATTCGGTTACCCAAATACCAGGTGGCGTTATTAGATGCATGAACGACATTGTGTATACGGAAAACCTTGAAGGTCAACGTTCTGATTCGCTTGCATTGAGAATTCGCAAATTATTTGATGATTATGATGCAGATTATCTCGTTATTGATGCAAAAGGCAACGGCTTGCCAATTGTAGATCTCCTAATGGGCGATATGTATGATAAGGATACTGGAATATCTTATGGTGCCCTTGGCTGCTGCAATAATGAAGAAATACACGCAAGATGCATGTATAAAAACGCTCCAAAAGTAATTTATGCAATTCTTGGCACGGAAGTGTTTAACTCACAGTGCGCATTGATACTTCGTGAGTCGTTTCGAAATGGAACTATTAGGCTGCTACAGTCTGATTATGATTGCAAAGATTCTTTAACCCTGTTGTCTGGCTACAATAAACTGACAACTGAGGATAAGCAAGATTTTCAACTTCCTTATATGCATACGTCTTTGTTAGTGAATGAGTTGATTAATTTGCAAGCAGAACAGAAGAGCTCTACTGGAGTTGTTAGAGTTTATGAGAAATCTGGTATGAGAAAAGACCGATACTCTTCTCTTGCGTATAATGTGTATGTATCAAAGGAACTGGAGCGCGAACTTGCGAAGCCTAAGAATAATATGGACACGCTTTCACGCATGGTGTCTTTTAAGGCTCCGATTTTAACATAGGAGGTGGTCACTTGAGTAAACGTCCTGAGAGACAGGCGGTCAAGCGCAGCACATTTGACCAGAAGGCTCAATTGGAGCAGGAAGTGACCGAACTCCAGCGCCAAAAGGAAGCCTTTGAGGCTGTGATGCGTTTTGCAAAGCAGACACAGACTCCTATCTGGAATGTGAATGATCAAAGCACAAAGCAAACTACCACATATACCAGATATACGAAGGAACAAATCCTTCAGTACATGCAAGCCCCCTCGTCAAATGAGTCTAACCTTCGGAAAGCATCTGCATATATGTGGGATGCGTCAAGCCAGTATCGCAGATTGATTAGTTACTATTCGATGCTGCCGCGCTGGGATTACATCTTGACGCCAATGAATTTCGATAAGGCTTCCATCAAGGCAGATGCATTCAAGAAGCAATATCTCAAAGTTCAGCAGAAAGTTGAATTGATGAACCTTCGGCATGAACTTGAGAAGTCTGCAAAAATCACATTTAGAGATGGCATCATCTATGGTGCCATCTGGCAAAACAAGACGTCCTTTTATGTGCAGCGAATTAACCCGGATTATTGCACCTTGACTTCAATTGTTGATGGCACGTTTGTGTATAGCGTTGATATGAGCAAGATTCGAGAAAATCAGCTCAATCTATATCCGCCAGAGTTTACTACAATGTATAACACATATAAGTCAACGGGTGTGAAATACCAGGAGGTTCCTCTTGATATCTGTTGGTGCTTGAAGGCGGACGAGACGAACCCGACATATAGTATTCCTCCTTGGGCCTCTACCCTTCCTCTCCTATATGATATTGAGACGTATAAGTCATTACAGGAGACTGCCACTAAGATTGCTAACTACAAGCTGCTTGGCATGAAGATTCCTTTGAACGACGATGGTGTGCCGAAGGTTGACTGGGATTTGGCAGAAAAGTATTATCGTCAGTTATGCAGCGCCCTTCCTCCGTATGTTGGTGCATTCCTAACGCCAATGGATACAGAGAGCTACGAGTTCGAGAAGAGCGGAAACACAAATGATGTTGATACTGTTTCTCGTGCGGAGGAGCAATACTGGTTTAATACAGGCACCTCTGCCCTTCTGCATGGTTCGAATACCAGTAATACTGCCGGAGCGCTAAAGCTTTCAATTAAGTCTGATGAACAGATCGTCTTGTCCTTCATGAATCAGGCAGAGAGATTGCTTAATCGTCTTCTGAAGAATATTTCAGGAACGATTAAATTCCAGCTACGCTTCCTCCCTGTTACTTGGTATAACCAAGAGGAACAGGTTAAGTTATATAAGGAGGCGAGCACGTTGGGTATTCCTGGTGCTCGGTCTGCATATGCGGCAGCTCTTGATATTCATCAAGCTGATTTGGCCGGTTTAGCATATTTAGAAAATGAGATGCTTGATACGGAGTCTTGGACACCACTAACAAGCGGATATACTGGCGGACAATCATCTACACCGGATGAAGGCGGACGTCCGGCAAAGGATGATACTGACTTGGATGATGCCGGGGAAGCTACTCGTGCATCTGATGCAAATGCTAATAGGTGATCGCCGTGGGAAAGTTAATTATGTTCAAGAATCCAGAAGTCGCAGATAAGATGCGTGTTTCTGGGTTTTGTATTTTTAAGCAGAATCTTGGAACGGACCATTATTTTGCAGTAGAAGACACGCCTGCCTCTCATCAGGCGTTGATGACAATGAAAGCACAGTTTGACCTATCCGACATTAAGATAGCGGACAAGCTGTATTTCTGAGGAGGTGGACGATGTCTAAAACACTAACTTCTGTTTCGATGCCATTTGCGAAGATCACACCCGTCGAACCAGTGAATGATGAATTCACTCTTACCAAAGTGTACATTTGCTCACCCGGCAAAAATCGCAACATGAGTTACATCAGCCGTCAGGAATTGGATGCTGCTGCACCTACTCTTGCGTATGTTCCCGTCGTTGGACATTTGATGGAGATTTGTGATGATGATGGTAATGTGATTGGCCATCAGTTTGGTGGTCATGACTATACAGTGACTGACGATTTGCAGATCAAAGCGCTAACAGTTCCTTTTGGCGTTGTAACTACTGATGCTCCTACTTATGAGACAGTGATCGAATTTGGCAAGGAGAAAGAGTATGAGGTTGGGTATGCGATCCTTTGGACCGGTAGATACCCAGAACTAAAAGACGCTATTTATAGCGAAGATACATGGTTCGGGCAGAGCATGGAGCTTAATTATGAGAATTACGAAATTCTTGAAGAAGATAGCAATTATCTTGAGCTTCATGGATTAAGTTATTCTGCTCTTTGCATTTTGGGCAAATCTGATGACCCATCCAAACACGTTGAACCATGCTTCCCAAGCGCTCGCATTGACCCTGTGAAGTTTGATCTTGGGAATGATGATTTTAGCAAAGCTATGGACGAGATGCGCATGCAGCTCAGTCTGTGTTTTGATATGACAGCCTCAAAGAAGGGAGGAAAATTCAAGTTGAATCAGGAAAAAATCGATGAGATTTTCGCTAATGCCGAAATTACGCAGGATGAGATTGACTTCGAAATCACTGACGATATGACTGAGGAGCAGCTGCAGGCCGCTCTTGAGGATTTTAAGAAGCGTAAGTGTGGTGAAGTTGAAGAGGACGCATGTAAAACTAAAAAGAAGTGTAGCGATGGCGATAATGACAATGATGGCGCAGGCGATGGAAGCGACGATGATAATCTCGAAAAGGATGCTTGCAAGCCGAAGAAGAAGTGCAGCATTGAGTCTTCTAACGATAATGCTGAAACTTTCTCTGCTACTGCCAATCAGAAGCGTGAAGCCCTGTGCAATGCTATGCCAAATACAGTCGTGCGCGATGCCTCCGGCAACATTCAGTCCGAAGTGAGTTATTGGGTTTGCGATTTTGATGATGAGTATGTGTATGTTGAGCGCAATTACTGGACTGCAAATGATTATGAGTGTCAGTATGGTCGTTTCGCGTATGCGTTTGATGACTCTGATAAGTCTGCTGCTATTACTAGCGAGTTCGAAGAGATGATTCGCATGTGGCTGACTAAGGCTGAAGCTACTAAGGTTGAGTCTGATCGCGCTGAGCTGGATACTCTGCGGAAGTTCAAGGCGGAAATCGATGAAAATGCATTCAACCAGAAGGTTGAAGAAATCTGCAATAGTTTCTCTGATATTGCAGAGCTGGAAGAGTTCTCTTCCCTGAAGGAGAAGGCAAAAGAGTTTGCTTCTCTTGATGACTTCGAGACTCAGATGTTTGCCCTACGTGGTAAGCAGATGAAGATCAATAAGAAGCCTGCTACTGCTTCTTATTCTGTGAAGATTGGCATTGATCATTCTGCGGGCTCTGATGAAGTTGAGCCTTATGGTGGTCTGATGTCTCGATACAATATTAAGCCGAAGAAGTAATTGGGGACTAACAACCGCTGCATCGCAGCGGTTCATCTTTTTTATGGAGGTAAAACATTATGGCTTATGCACACTGCATCGCAGATACCAGCAATATGTCTGGTTCTGTTCTGTCTTCTAAGCACGTGAATGTGAAGCTGTCTGCTGACGTTGATAACGGCAATATCGTTGCTATTGGTGCTCTGGCTGATGGCGAGTCTGAGGCTTTTGCCGCTTCCAAGCCCGCTGCCAACACTGCTATTTCTAAGCTGGCTCTAGTCAAGGCTCCAGAGGTTATGAAAGACGATCGCCTGAAGAATCTGGGCGATTTCTATAACAAGTCTGGTTCTATCGTGCGTGCCTATCTGTTTGAGTCTGGTGATGAGTTCCGCCTGACCGCTGAGGGTCTGTCTGGCACTCCCGCTGTTGGTAACGCCGTCGAGGCTGATGCCAGCTATAAGCTGAAGGCTGTTGCTTCTGCTACTGGCAGCTCTACTCAGATTGGCACCATCATTGCCGTTGAGGGCGACTACTTTGTCGTCCGCGTGGCCTAATTCGTGTAAAGGAGGGTTTTAATAATGGAAAAGAATGATATTCTGAAGCTCGCCATTGACACGATGCATGGCACTGTCAGCGGCAATTTCTCCAATGAAGATGGTTCCGAGGCTCTGCGTCAGGCTTTCATTGAGATGAATGGTGGCTCTGATAAGCTGACCTTTAAGTCTTTCCGTGACCATCCCGAGCTGTTCCAGATCATCGAGGAGATGATGCCCATTATGGTCGAGGAGGGCCTGCGTGGTGACGAGATGGTCTTCAATCTGGTTGACTATCGCAATCTGGCCGAGGGCGACGAGAATCGTTTCTGGACTGAGGATAACTCTGACTTTATCGTTTCCAAGATTGCCGATGGTTCTACTTCTATCCGGCGTCAGCGCCTGAATGCCGGTCAGTATGTGACCATTGATACCCAGATGCATGCCATCAAGGTTTATGAGGAGCTGAATCGCCTGATGGCTGGCCGTGTTGATTTCAACACTCTGGTTGACCGTCTGACTCGTTCCTTCACTCGTAACATGCGTAATGAGATTCTGGCTTGCCTGGAGGGCGTTACCGCTTCTACCACTGGCCTGAACGCTACTTATGTGAAGAGTGGCTCTTTTGATGCCGCTACTCTGCGCGAGCTGATTGCTCATGTCGAGGCTTCTACTGGCTCTTCTGCCACTATTATTGGCACTAAGGCCGGCCTGGCTAAGATTGTTGATGCTGATGCAAACGCCGTGTCTCTGGCATCCGCCTCTGCCAAGGAGGATCTGTACAACCTGGGTTACTTTGGTAAGTTCTCCGGCACTCCCATGGTGTCTATGCGTCAGGCTCACAAGGCTGGCACCGATACCTTTGCTATCAATGATAAGAAGATCTATGTTATCGCTGGTTCTGACAAGCCTATTAAGGTTGTCCGCGAGGGTGAGGGTCTGGTTATTGCCACCGATGCTTATAGCACCGCTGATCTGACCCAGAATTACCTGTACGGAGAGAAGTATGGTGTTGGCGCTATCTTCAGCCAGAAGATGGGCATCTACACCCTGTCCTAATAACAGCATGTATCGGAGGAGGGCAATAGCCCTCCTCCGTTTCTGAATTAAAGGAGATATATATGGCAACTAAAAAGTCAACGACAAAGAAAGCTGCAAGTACAGCAAAGACCGAACCTATTGAGACGCAAGAAGCTGCAGTTGTTTCCGCGCAGAAAAAGTCTGTCAAACTTGATGACAGTGTTCGGATTTCTGTGAAGAGCAATACGTTTGGCGGACTATTGTATGTGAATCCTCGTACCGGAGATAAGACTGAGTGGAACGGGTGCGGAGATGTGCAGACTCTGACAATGGGTGATTTGCGTGCAATGAAGGGCACACAAAGAGCATTCTTTGAAAATCAGTGGATCTACATTGTTGGTGTTGATGAATCTGGATACGAGGATGTCACGGCGGAGGACGTCTATAAAAGCCTTATGGTGACTCAGTATTATAAGAACGTACTAGACCCTGACAATTATGCCGAGATTTTTTCTTGGGAGCCTCATCGCATTCAGGAAGTAGTCTCCATGATGTCAGACGGCGCAAAGATGAATCTTGTGGTGGCTGCTAATACATGCATTGATGATGGAACGCTGGATTCTCTCCGCAAGATTCAGGTCTTAGAGGAATGTCTTGGTTGTGAGCTGAAAAAGCCGTAATGGGAGGTGACGTATGTCCACTCCTTATACAGCAATTTTTAACCGGGCTATCTTCCGGTTGTCGGATGCTAAACTCGCCCGTATGAATTGTCAAGATCAGCAGTTTATTTTAGGACAATATCTCGAAAGTGCAGTGTCTGATTTTTGCACGAAGTGCAAAGTGGATTTATCAGAGCGAGTAGAAGATATGTCTACTGAAGAGGACTCTGTGGATGGCCTTACTTCTTACAACACGACAAATCAAATTGATCAGCCTGGATTTGTTGCAGACTTGAGTGCAGAAGAGCAAGAAATTTTGGCTCTTGGTATCAGTTATTACTGGCTCAGCGCTCAGATTATGAATTCCGAGCTGCTAAAAAACAAGCTGTCTACAAAAGACTATCAGTATTTCTCACCAGCCAATTTGATGCGTGAAGTACAGACGCTTCGTGAATCAGTCCGGACAGAATACAAACATAGGATCATCAGCTACACGTATGATCACGGCGATATTGCCATGGAGGGCACTAACTGATGATGCTTTATGTTTTTATTCATTCTTTGATTGGGAAGATCTATAAAATCCTCCCGCTTAAAGAAGAGAGTGATGCTGGGCGTGATGTACATTGGCTTGGATATGTTGAGAGTCTATCACGCGATATGGTTGGGGCATGCTCCACTTTTTGTGAACTAAGTGTTTCTCCTGACTATATTACTGTATTAAACATACTTGAATATATGCAGGTACATGAAGTTGATCACAGAATTTGTAAGCAGGAAGTTTTCAAAATGATCCGTCTCCTGGAGAATTTGGAGAAACAGATCGGCGGTGATGCTTGTGTTTAATCCTTCTTATGAAATATATCGCCAATACCAGTTAATGGACGGCGTATGTGACTTAGAAAGAGAGATCAACACAGCTCGTTCTGATTTGCTTTCTGATATGGTGTCCAATCCGGACTATCACTGTGATACCAAACGCAACGGTGTTGTGCAGCCACTGCTGTTGACGCGTGGCGGAGAACAGCACAGCTATAATGTGATTTGCCGCCCCGGCGATGAACTGTTCGCGGGCGATCTCATTGATGCGTTTGGATCTAAATGGATTGTGATGGAGGCTCGCGCGGATTCAACTACACACAAGACAGGCGTAATGTATCAGTGTAATAAGTTATTCAGATTTCAAAACTTCTCACCTGACATCATTGAGAGATGGGGAATCGTTGATATTAGCGGATATTCTTCCTCTTTCAATAGTGATACACAGATGCAGCATAGTTCGGAGCAGGTTGCTATTTATCTTCCATACGATGAGGAGACCGCAAAAATCTATGTAGATAAGCGTTTGCCATCACATGTTGGATACGATCAATTTGGAGAGAAAATACTGTTTTCATTTAAGATTACCGGAACGAATCCGGTTTCGGAGTCGTATAACGATGGCGATCATCTTCTGATGTTAAAGGCAGAGAGGTTCCTTTATGCGCAAGATAAGGACAATCTTGAGCTTGAGATTTGCGATTATATTCAGTCTGTGGATGATCTAGAAGATCCTCCTACATCTGATATCCAACTTCATTGTGAAATCATGGGTGGAACAGCCATTCGCATTGGGGGAACGCGAATCTATAAGGCAGTCTTCACGGATTCTGATGGACATGTCATCGATGGTGTAAATTGTACGTGGTCTGTTGATGGCGATGGTACGAACTATGTTATGACCGATGATGGCATTAAGGTTAGCATCGCTTACAATACCGCGTTAATCGGAAACGACATCATCATCCATGCGGCTGCGTCTGATTTGACATGCTCCCCTGCTGAATATCGAGTGGAGGTGACTGGAATTGCCTGATACGCGTCCGCTTGATGATATGACTCTATATAAAGAGGCGATTATTCGTAAGATAGCTGCTTCGCAAAAAGTCATTGGACTGTTAGTAAATGATCCAATGATTGATATGGACAGCGATGAAGCAAACGATATCATTGATCGAAACATATTTGACTACGACTATATTGATCGTACGGTACAACGTTCTGATGCCTACATTATGGTCGACAGCGAGTTGGATTACCCGACGTCCGGAACGATGAACCAGTGGAGAGTCTATGTGCAGATCGTTTGCGCAAAGACGTTTAACTCTATGGATCATAAAATTTTTAAGGGTGTTTCCGGGAATCGCAGAGATAATCTTGCGCAGGAGATTGACGCCTTATTAAATGGAGAACGGTTTATAGGAATTGGGGATTTAGAGTTGTTATCAGCTGCTCCAGCGACTGTTCCTGATACATTCACGTCGATGCTATTAACATATCGAGTACATGATTTCCGCAGGGAGAGGATTCCTCGTGGTAACCGTTGATTATTTATCGCTGATATCAGGAAGCCCATATAGCGTTGATAGCATCTATGTTTATCCGCCGCGCTTGGAGGATATTTCCAAAGTTGGGTACTCTACATATGAGTCTTTCTTGAGTATCTTCTTCCTCTCCGCAGTTGATATCGGACGAATCATCGGATTGGAGGATGGCCAACTCCCACCTTCTACTACAGCTATTCAGTTAATTACACGTATTCCAGAACTCAGAGCCGCTTTATTGCGAGCCCTGAGTTTTTTTCTACATGCAGATGTTTTGTATGCAGACGACGTCGGATATTGCATCCAACGTGATGACAATGTGGAGTATTTATCTTTGGACCAAATCCGAGATATACGATCTGTCATTCTTCAATTCTGCAACATTCAAGATGATACGGAAACAGCTCCCGTCAAATTTAAAAACGCAAGGGCAAAGGAAATCTACGAAAAGATTCAAAGAAAGAAGGCAGAAAAGCAAAAAGCTTCTGCTACATCCAGCGAATCATTGAGTATGACGTTGCCAAATTTGATATCTGCTGTTGCTGCATATTCACCCACGTACAACTATTTAAACATTTGGCAATTGACGGTCTACCAGTTTTATGACCAGTTCGCAAGGCTTAACGATGACTTGCAGCTGAAAGTCTTTGGCCAGAGGTGGGCTGCGTGGGGTACGGATAACTTTGATTTTTCCGTATGGTATCGCCCACTGCATTCGAACTAATAGGAGGAAATATCTATGGAAAGATTTGCTAACCGCGATGTATGCGATATCAGCATTCTGGATTATACGACTCAGAAGCCCATCATGTACATCGACTATGCGAACGCCACTTCCACTGAGCTGACTGGCGAAAGCGTTTATGCTTATGGTGGTCACGGGCACGTGAAGCGCGTTACTTTTACCGGTGAGCGCGCTGGTACTCTGACTCTGGAGACTCAGGTTCAGACCTTTGAGCTGTATCAGCTGATTACTGGTGGCACTCTGTCTGATACTGCCAAGGTTGTGAAGCGTGAGGTTCTGACTGCTGGTTCTGATGGTTTGACTCTGTCTGCGACTCCCGTTGGTGACAGCATCAACGTATACGCCGCCGATGATGACTGCGGTACTGGTCTGGAAGTTTCCGTTTCTGATAAGAAGGTCACTGGTGATGGTATTACCAACGGTAAGTCCTTCGTTGTTTATTACATCGAAGAGAAGACCAACGTGAAGTCTGTTTCTATTGGCGCTCAGAGCTTCCCCAAAAATGTCACCATCCATGGTGAGACTTACATGACCACCGAGGCTGGCGAGACCATTCCTTATAAGATGATCGCTTGGAAGGCCATGGCTCAGCCCAACGCTCAGTTCGGTTTCTCCAATACTGGTGATCCTCAGACTCTGACCATCACCTTCGACCTGATGGCTGATACCAAGAACGATGATAAGATCCTGGATCTGATCATGGAAGCCTAATGACAATATGGCCCCGGGTTACCGGGGCCTTCATATGACGATGACATGGGCATACCATTGACTCGTCCAAATACGGTGGCGATACTTCGCCACCTTTTTTAACAAAAGGGTTGATAAAATGAAGCTTTTATCGTTCGACCAAAGCACGATGAAAACTGGCTATGCCGTCTTTGATGGAGCTGATCTGGTTGATCATGGTGTAATCGATCTACATAAAGAGAAAAACGCATGGGAGCGAGAGCAACTGATGCGCATCAAAATCAAAGAGGCTATTAAAAACTATAAGCCAAACGTTGTTGTTTTAGAAGGCGTTTCATCCAAAAGTAATCCACAGACAGTGATTATGCTTGGACGCTTACAAGGGCATATTTTATCTGCTGCATGGGATCATGGCTCCGACGTCAAAATTTACCTCCCTACTGAATGGAGGAAATTGGACGGTATCAAACAAGGCCCACGCACGCGAAGTGAGCTTAAACAACAATCCATCGCATTAGTCTTAGACGCTTATGGCGTGGAATTACCAGAAGATGAAGCGGAAGCGATTGCAATTGGAATCGCATATCTAAAAGACTCCGGTGCGATACCGGATGATAAAAAGGAGTAAAAGGAATGGAAGAGAAAAAGGTTAAGAAGCCTCGCAAGTCAGCGGTAAAGGCAAAAATATCCCCCATGATTGATGTGTTGAAAAATCAGCACAAAGATCCTATCGAAGTGCATTTTAATATTGGAGATAAGGATTATACGGTTTTGGTTAGGCAACATCTGGATTATTCTGCGCGGTCTGCAATTATTCCAAGAGTAGAAGATATGTTCTTTCCAGACGGTATTTACGATCCAATGTACGGCGAATCTCTCTTAGAGTTTATCATTATGCAAATCTATACAGACCTTGATTTCAATAATGATTTCTATGTGTTTGACACATTTAGACATGAACATCGAGATATCTATCGTGAGATTGAGGCGAACTTTCCACAAGAAGCCAATGATCTATTTGGTTTCGCATATGATTTGCGCGACCATCTCTTGGAATTATATAAGGTAAGTGACCAGCAGAGGGCTTTTTATGATCGTGTAATTTCTACGTGCGATAGCATCAAGGACATTGCAGACTCGATTGTTGGCATGCTAGATACTGCATCCGTCTCTTTGCATGACGTTGACGCATCTTCCATCAAAGATATGCTTTCTGCAATTAACTATGCTGGCAAGTTAGACGATGAAAAGGTAGCAAAGGCAATCCTAGAGTTCCAGAAGGCTAAGACGCAGAAGAGAGTTGCAGTGAAAGCTGATGATCTCCCTGTTGTTCCGCACATTTAAATTGTATGAGCCTAGAGGATAAGTTAATTGCGTATGGCAATTCGCCTGCGTTTAAAAAGAAAGTAACAGAAGCTCGTAAGGTTGCACATAAATCTGGCAAAGCCTTCGGTCATACGGGATCAGGCGGCGTCGCAAGAGATATTGAATATGCAAAACGTGAAGTTGAAGCAATCCTCAGTGAATTAGAAGCTGTTGTTGATGCTAGATTTCCTGGTATGAAAAATCCGCTCTTCAATCCTATCCCCTCCCCTATTTTAATGCAGGATGGAAGATATCAATTTTCTATTACGTTTTGTCAGGCGACTGTACGCAGAGATAGCCTCTATGAGGAAAAATACGAAGATGGCGTTGATTTGATTGCTTTGTATTCACATGGTAGCTCTCCATCTAAAGATTTCGTCGCTGGTGTATGGATTCCATCTGTTAAATCCAAATATGGGGTAGATGCTCGACATCTATACATTCCAAAAGGATATTTTAAGTCTCCAGATGATTTTTTGCGGCAAAAAGTTGACGAGTTGAATCGTAGGTTGTCGCAGAAAAACATTAGTATCATTCTTGATGCAAAGTATTACCCAAAAGAAAATAACAACGAATGAAATTAGCCGCACGTTATGTGCGGCTAATTTTTACCCACCATAGTGTGGTGGATATGACGCAAATAAAGGTGGTGGGTGAATGGCAACCAATACTAGTCCAGATATTGAAATTTTAGTAGGTCTCGATGGTGGCGACTCTATTGCGGCAGGATCTGGTCAGCTCATCAAAAAACAACTTGATAAAATATTTGATCAGATCAAGCAAGCAAAACAGTTCGAAATTACATTCAATCAAAAGTTTATACAGGATCAGGTTTCTAATGCTATAAAGAAGATGCCTGCCGTTGAATTGAAAGTCAAGCCAAAAATCGTTGGCGGTGGCGGAAATGGCGGCGGCGGCCGTGGAGGTCGTGGCGGAGGCTCTTATCAATCAGAAGTAAATCAGGTTGCTAGAGAGTCCGCCCAGGCTAATCGATACAAAGTACGCGTATTCGATGTAGCATCCACGACAAAAGAGGCACAGGCTGTTGCAAAACAAGTCAAAGATATTGAACAGGCAACTAACGCATCTATCAAGTCTATTAGCCAAACCTATAAGCGCAACGAAACAGATGTTCGTGCGGATGTTAAAAAGACAGCGGTCTATGTAAAGTCTGTTCGAGATCAGTCCATTGCCGGAGGAGCTGTCGAAGATAAATATAACACCTTAAAGTCAACTTTAAAGTCAGTTCGAGATGAAGCCGCCAAGGCGAAGTCTGAAATCGAGCAGTCTTTATCTGCGAAAACTCGGAATACTCCGCAATTCGGTCAATATCTCGCTTCGTTTAATCAAATCGAACAGCAATATCAAGCGATTGAACGGACGATGTTCAACCCTCTTAAACCGTCTGGCGATCAGTTACAGCAGTTGCGTGATTTAATTGCGCTGTACAAGAGTCTTTCATCTGTAATTGTGTCTGTCAAGGGGATTGAGTCTGGATATCACAAAGATAGTTCGTCTCAGCTGAATAACATCATCTCCCTTGTTATTCAAAAAAAGAAACTTGAGACTACGCGTTTGAAGTTAGATCCTAATAGTGAGCAATGGAAGGTCATTGGGGATATCCTTAAGCAAATCCAACCAATCCTTGGAAAATCAATTCAGCAGTATGCGCAACTCACTAATCAATCTGTCAAATCTGCCAAAGCTCAGATTAATGGGATGAAGCAAGTTAGGGATGCAGCTAATCAATATGATGTGAAGCGAGCATCTACTAAAGATGCTTATCGCTCCGCTCAAGCATCGAACGTTGCATCTCAGCAAAAGGCATATGACACACAAATTCAAAAACTATCTCAAATTGGTGAGGCCGCAGTTCAAACGCATGCGATGTTGTCTAAGTCGATGCTTGGAGACACTAAAAATAACACAGTATTTACTAACTACGAAAATCTGTTCAATCTTCTTGAACAAATGCGTTCTCAACAAGCAACCGTCAAATTTGACCCGCTAAATGCAGCTCAGCAGATTCAGGATGTCAAGGCACTGATTGATATGTATGATGATTTGTCTGCACACATTCAGGCGGTCAAAGATACAAATACAGGGAATAGAAACAGCCTTCAAGACATGGCGGATATGAAGGCTAAAATTTATGAATACCGTACGAAGCAGACTGGTTATGCAAAAGGAACTGTACAGTATGACTTTTACGATAAGCTTATCAATGACCCTGCGTCTGGTATGCGCAAATCGTTGAATGATGCGATCGAAGCATATCACAAGCTCAATGGTGTTTCAAAGAGTTCTATTCGAGCGCAAATTCTTGGCTTTGATAATGTGAAGGCAGCCGCAGAACGATTTAGAGCATCTCTTGCGAAATCTGAGGATACATACAATAGCCAAAAGCAGAAGTTGACTGAACTCAGATCCAACTTTTTAGCTAGTTCTCATGGTGTTGCGAATAAGTATGCAAACGATCCGGCGGTTGCTCAACAATACGCAGAATATGCTGCATTACGTCGCGATTTTGCGATTCGCTCTGCGGCGTTGTTGAACGGTTCGTTTGATAAAAATAATGCTGGTTTACAGCAACAAGAGTTGCGAGAGGTCATTGCTCTTTATGGACAGATGGAAAAGGCTCTTGCAAAGGTTGAGCAGGCCAAGAAAAAAGACAGTTCTGCAACGCTTGCTATGCGTAAGACGGCATCGAGAGTGTACGAATTCTATCAGCAAATCAAAGATACTGCTCCTGCAGATTTCAAACAAAAAGTTCTTAATTTGTTTGACGAGGCCACATCGTCCAATGTAACACGCACCGCGAAAGCAATCACGACAGATCTTGAGGGATTAAAAAATGAAGCGTACAAGAGCGGATATGCTGTAGAAACATTTGGACAAAAGCTAGTTCGTGTCTTTAAGCAAAAGTTTGGCTATGCTGTTATGGGCGCGTTAACGATGCAATTACGCAAAGCCATTCAGCAGATGTATTCCAATGTTAAAGATATGGATGATGCGATGACACAGCTACGCATCGTCACAAATGAAACGGCTGGTGCCTATGAACGTTTTGCGACGAATGCAGCAAAATCTGCGAAGACGATTGGTGCGTCTGTCACTGATATTATGAAGGCTTCTGAGACATACGCTCGATTAGGTTATTCTCTTGACGAATCGTTGAGCCTTAGCACGACTACTGCACAGCTTGCAAACGTAGCAGCAACAGATGCCAATACGGCTACTACGTTCATGACAGCCATCCTGAAAGGTTTCAATAAGACCGCATCTGATGCTGAAGGTATCGGAGATATCTTGACGCTAGTTGGCAAAAAATATGCAATTTCTGCCGAAGAACTAGGTGCTGCCCTTGAGCGTGGTGGTGCATCTATGTATGCAGCGAATAACACGTTAGAGGAAAGTGTGGCTCTATTGGCAGCGGGTAACGCTGCTGTCCAAAATGCAGAAACCGTTGGTACTGCAATGAAGACAGTAACTATGCGTATTCGTGGTAGTTCTGCAGATGACCTAGAAGAAGCTGGATTAGCTGCGGATAATTTGTGTGAAAGCACATCCAAACTACGCAAGGAGATAAAAGCACTCTCCGGTGTTGATATCATGCTGAGCCCAACAGAGTATAAGAGTACATATCAGATCATGCTTGAAATTGCTGATGTTTGGGATAAGCTGACTGATGTCAACCAGGCAACCTTACTGGAAACATTAGGTGGAAAGCGTAATGCACAAGTATTGGCATCGATTCTAAGTAACGTCGATGACTTAAAGGGAGCTTATGCGGATGCTCAGAATGCTGCTGGGACAATGGCAGAATCAACCAATCAATATTTGGATTCAATCAGTGGTAAATCACAGCAGATTGCCGCATCGTATCAAGAGCTATCAGCCAGAATTCTTGACAGTGATTTCTTGAAGAGTGCATTGAATCTTGTATATAAGATTCTTGATGCTTTAAACGAATTCGATGAAGCAACGAATGGTGCAGTGAGCGCAACGGTAGGATTTACATTAGCGGTAACCGCTGCTTTTATTGCTGTTGAGACACTCCATAAGGTCTTGTCTATCAAAGCAATAACAACATGGGCGAGTAATCTTGCAGCTGGTTTTTCACAGATTGGTGGTGTTTTAGCATCCGGAAGTATCACAGATTTAATCGCATTATTCCAACTAATGCCAGGACTTGCTGTGGCTGCTGCGACAGCAATTGCTATGATTGGATATTCCGCATATAAAGCATATCAAGAGGCGCATCCCTCATTAGAAGACCTCAAAGCTGACTTAGGGGAATTGCAACAATCTGCGGATGATACTAAAGAGCAACTCCAGACGACTGCTAAACGCATTGAAGAATTGCAGGCTTTGGCAAATGGTGGTAAAATTACTTTAACCGAACAGGATGAGCTTACTCGGCTCAAAGAAGAAAACAGGCTTCTTCAGCAGCAATATGACATCCAGAAGGCACTCATTGAGCAAAAACAAGCAGCAGTTACTAATGCTGCTCGCGATCAAGCGAACGCGTTTCTTGCGGATGGGACAGACACTTACGACGGCGTTGTTGGTGCTGTAACTGGGCACGTTAATTCTGGGCGCGAGCAAGTTGAAGAAGATCTTCAGACATATCAATCTGCTGTCGAAAAGATTAAAGCTGAGTATGACAATGCGAGAAAAGAGGGGCGTGAAGTCAACCAAGATCTCATAGATCAACAGACACGAATTCGTAATCAAGCAGGCGCAAATCTCCAGGCACAAGCAGAAGAGATTTCTAATATTATTAAAGATCTTGACCCAGATAAAGATGCGGTTCTAATTAAAGATTTACAGGGATTGCTTGATCACATACAAGTTGCTGTTGGAGGTACGACTGCAGGCGGAAACATTATTAACGCTACACTTAATTCACGATACTATGAAAATGCAACGGTTAAATTAAAGGAATTAGCGAATGCTGGCACCCTTACTAAGGAGTCCATAGAGGCCCTTAATGACCCTCTGGTCAATGAGTTAATTGCTTATCTTACAGAACTCGGACTATTTAGCTGGGACAATATTGGATCTCTTGCTACTCAATTAAGAGAGACCGGGGATGTTGCTCTAACTCTATCTCAAACACTCTCCGGGGTATCTGATCAGTTAAAGACAATGACTGATAGATACAATCTCTTATATGATGCTCAAAATGAATTTAATGCATCTGGAGCCTTGTCTTCTGATACATTATCATCTATCGCAGAAAAATACCCAGAGCTTGCTAGTAATATTGGTCTTTATATCACCGGTATGAAAACTGGCAAAGAATTGCTTGCTGATTTATCAAATGCATATCAAAATGATGTGTCTAAATATAAAAGGGCGCTTGCTGAGAAACTGTCTGCATCTCCAGAGTTTTACAATAGTTTGTCTGATGACCAGAAGACATACATCAATGATCTAGCTAAAAGCTATGGTATTGATCTGAAAAACTTTAAAGATCTCGAAACGGCGAAGTTAACTTTCCAGGCGCAGATTATTCAAAAGTTGGCTGCTAATTATGCGCAATATACTGGTGCATCCATGCAGACATTATATGATAGTCAGCAACGTCTCATTTTACAGATTGATCGAGAGACCAACTACTATCGGAAGATGGCATTGAAGGGCGAGTTGACTCAGGTGACGCAGTCGATCCAGTCAATTTTAAAATACCAGAATGCATTGGATGATATTGCGCTCAATGGAGTTAAGTACGATCCATCCAAGTATTCCCCTTCTAAAATCAAAGATGACGGGAAGAATTCTTCCGGCACAGACAAATATAAGCAAGAAGTTGAAAAACTTATCAAGATTGAGCAGCACAAGCGTGAAATGGACAAGATAACGGATGAGGAGTATTATAATAGGATAGAAGCCATTGAAAATAAGTATTACAAGGATTCCGCCGCGCATAGAAAGACGTACGAAGAAGAGATTTGGGATCTTGACCAGGAAATTTTCAATGGTCGACGGGAGATTCTGTCTGACTGGATCAGTGATCAGGAAAAGATTGCAGAAGGGTTTAATCTTGGCGGCGACCTGAACTCTCAGAAAAAGGTGTATGAGGACATCTTGAACGAAGTTGAAAAGATGATCGACAGTGCCATTAAGTACGGTCTTGACGAGAATTCGGATTATGTGCAGGAACTTCGCGATCAGTATCATAAGACGTGCCAGGATATTCTGAATATGGTACAAGATTCCTATGATTCCTTCAAATCGTATGCTGATGATTTCGAGATGTGGGATTCCTTCGATTTCACAAAAATTGAGTTCTTGGAGAAGAATCTGGAAGATATCAAGAAACTCTATCAAGAAGGAACTCTGGGTTGGAAAGAATATGTAGAAGCCTATAACGATGTTGCTAAGGAACTTTATGATACCAAGAAAGAAAGCATCGAGACGATAATTGACATGACGATGGAGATGATCGAGCAGGAAGCCAATGACGAGATTGATGCATTAGATGATCAAATCGATAAGCTGAATGAGATTATTGACCTGAAGAAGAAATTGCTTCAGGATACCAAGGATGAAAAAGATCATGAGAAGCAAGTCGCAGAGGCAGTTGCTGAGATTGCAAAGCTGCAAAGTAAGATTGCGCAACTCAGTCTGGATGATAGCCGTGAAGCTATCGCAAAGCGGGCCGAATTAGAAGAGCAGCTCGCAGAGAAGCAGAAAGAATTAGCGGATTTGCAGGGTGATTATGCGCTCGACAAAACTCTCGATGTGCTCGATGAGACCAAAGAGGCTAAAGAGGATGAAGCTGAGGCTGAGAAGAAGGCGATTGAAAAGAGCATTGATTCTTGGGTGAAGAAGTACAAGTTGGCGATCGATCGTATCGATAACGATTGGGATAACCTGTACGATGACCTCAATGATTGGATGGCTGAGCATAGAGATTCAATCGATGGTCCAGACTCTTTAAAGACCGCTTGGGAGAATGTTGACCAGATGGTTCGCCAGACCGGACAAGATATCGAGAGTATCTACAACGGTAATGGAAATATTGGTCTTAATCCGGATGCAACGACAAGCTCTTCTGCTCAAGCCATTCTGGATAAAATGCAGGCAAATAGCGCATATGCGTTATTGAATCCAGGTTCTGGTCTAAGTGCTACGAATGCTAAGTTAGCCGATGATTACTACAAAGCCACTGGAAGAAAACTATACTACAACGATAGTGTTGGATGGGTATTCGACAGCAAGACGAGTACGAATGCTGCATATGAAATCCTTGGAAGTAAAGCGAAGTCTAATCCATATACTGCTGGGACAGCACAGTATGGAGAAAAGAATAGCGAGGCCGTTAAGTGGATACAGGCACAGTTGAAAGCAATCGGATATAAAGACCAATCTATCGACGGCAACTACTGGCAAACGACCGCAAAGAATGTTGCCGCATTTGCAGCAAAGCACCATATTGCATCAGATGGGAAACGAGTAACTCCTCAAATTTTGAAATATTTAAAGGCTTATCATAACGGTGGAATTGTCGATAGAACTGGCGCGATCAACGATAAGGAAGTCCTGTCTATTTTGGAGACCGGAGAGATCGTCCTCGACGATAAGAAGAAGGCCACGTTAAGTTCTATCTTCGGAGGCATCAAGGCATCGCTGAGTGCTATGACCAAAGTCAGTACGATGCCGTATCAGCGTCGTGTTGCTGCAGTCGGTGGATATGGAGATACGTTTGCTCCGCAAGTAAGTGTGAATATTTCCCACAATGGGAAGATGACAGATCGTGACGCAAAACGCTATGGTGATATTGCAGCGGACGCTGCTTTGGAGAAGTTCCGTACGGCGTTCAACAAAAGAGGCGTTTCATAAAACAACGGGGAGAGGTTTCGTACCTCTCCCCTACTCTATATCTCGGAGGTGATGTGGATGATCGTGGACTTTTCTGTCCTTGATTTCAAGGAACGTCCACTGTTGGTTCTGAAGAATCTGGATGGCACTTACATTCAGCCGCTGACATACGCATTTGATGTTCACGCAAAGCTGATGTATAACGAAGTTTCCGAGATTACATTTGAACTTCCGGCGTACGTAGATGGGGCACAGACACCGCATTATGATGATGTTGTGGGTATGCGCTTGATCGATTGGGTCGGTATTGGACAGTTCATCTTAGTAAATCCATCCAGAAAGAGTGATGGAATATCTGAGATCAAATCCTGTACGGCCTATTCTCTGGAATATGAGATGACGTACAAGAAGATCTTTCTCGAAGAAGGCACCTATAACTTTTGGAATCCATTGGCACAGGAAGATACGATCATTGGCCGGATTCTGGAAGTGATGCCGTCGTGGTCTGTTGGAGAGATCGATTCTGCCCTATGGGGGAAATATCGCACGCTGGAATCTGACAATAGCAGCGTTTACGATTTCATCAAGAATACGCTGCAGGATACGTATCAGTGTGTCTTTGATTTTGACACCTATCGGCGCACGATCAATGTGATTGCCGTTTCTAGCATGGTTGCAACGAAGCAGGTATACATCTCCCATGAGAATCTTGCAAAAGAAATTGTGATCGAGGAAGACACGGAAAATATCTTTACGTGTTTGGATGTAAATGGCGCTGATGAAGTTGATATCAGAAGCGTTAATCCGATGGGAACCAATAAGATCTATAATCTCGATTACTTCATGGGGCCGTCATACTTTCCGCAGGACTTTATTGATCGTTGGAATTCATGGAAGGCGACATACCAGTCCTATCAGAAGCCATACTTTAATCTGACTGTAGAAAAAGTTTTGCAAGAGTCTCGCCTTGAAGTAGAACGGGCTGACCTGACTGCACTGCAAGGAGAGTTGTCCGCGTTGGAAACTCTACAGTCGACATACGTTGACGCTTCCGCACAAGGTCTTGATATGTCAGTAGAGCTAAAATCCGTCAAATCTGACATTGTATCTAAGCAAGCTAAGATCACATCAAAAGAAGCATTGATTGAGGATATCATTGATGGTATTGACGCAATGTTCGACCAGCAGCAAGAAATTAACACAAAGTGTAATTTCAAAACGGCTACCAAAGATGACGGAACTCGACTATTTACCGATGAGGAAATTGACTTACTGGATCGCTACATCAAAGAGGATTCTATTGCAGAAGACTCTTTTGTATATAAAACTGTTTCCTCCTATGCGGATTCTGATGTTTCTCAATCATCTGTCAATGCATCTGCTGCCTTTTCTGATGGTTTTGTTTCCAGGACGGATCTCGCGTCTGGTAAAGTTTTATATCAGGTGACTAATGGATCGATTTCTCTTTCCATGAGTGGAAAGTTTTTGGAAGCAAAGGTCGTTAGAGCAAATTTGGAGCATGCAAGAGATAACGGCGTTGTAATGTCAGTATTACTCAACGGTGGAACATACGATGGTGTATCTTTCCAGAGTGGATGTGTTTCGCTTATTGGAACGTTATCCGACCTCAACAGTGATGTGGCTGCAGACCAAGATATCGGCGATAGCTATCTGGAAGGTACAAGTCTAACGATAGATGTGACGTCTGCAAATGTGTATTTCACGCAGAATGCAACTGAATATGAGAAGCGGTCTGTCGAATGGGATCTGTTCGAATATGGCCAAGAATGCCTGGATGAGCTCGCATGGCCAGCATACTCTTTCAAAGTCGATAGCGCAAACTTCTTAGCTGCGGATGAATTTGCACTCTTCAAAAATCAGTTAACGCTGGGAAGTAAGATTTATTTGAATCTTGGAGATGATAAGGTCCTCTCCCCTATTACAATTGGAGTAGAGTTCAGTTGTGATGATCCAGAGGATTTTACGTTACTGTTCGGTGATAAATACTCTGCAAAAGACAGTGCATTCCAATTGGTTGATCTTCTGGAACAATCGATCAGCATGGGACAGACAGTCGCTTCTAATAAGACAAACTATAACTCTTTCATTGAGAGCGGAGCATCCACACAGATCAAAGATTACATGGATTCTGCACTGAATGCAGCAAAGCAAGCAGTTTTAGCCGGATCGAATCAGGAGATTCAAATTGATGGATCAGGAATTCGTCTTCGTAAGATGTTGGCTGGCGGAGATGGATATGATCCTACACAAATTTGGATGACATCTGGCAATATTGTCTTTACAAGAGACAATTGGGATTCTGCCTATATGGCAATTGGAACATATAATGATCCAAACTTTGGAACAACGAGTGGTATTATTGCCCCTAGTATTGTCGGCACGTTGCTTGCTGGTCAGAATATGCTGATTGAAAGTTCCAAGAAGGATGGAGATATTGCTGTCTTCCGGGTTGATGCAGATGGAGCACGACTGTATAACTCCAGATTTGATCTTGTGAACGAGTACGGTTCCAATCAGAGCGGTCAGATTACAATGATGCCACCAATTGGATTAGTTGGCGGAAATGCTACATCTACTTCTCCGCTATTCTCCTATGATGAAAATGGGGATGTAAGTGGTGTTCGGACATCCAGTGGGAATACCATGGCGGATTTAACGTCGTTGAGCAAAAGCGATCTACCAAATGCAAACTTCTGGCTGGACATGAAGGGGAACGCTTATTTTAAAGGCACTGTCTATGCAACTGATGGTGAGTTCTCTGGTACAGTACATGCGACGGATGGTGACTTTAGCGGGAAAATTAAAGCTGCCACACTTGAGGGGACTCTAATCGGTGCTAATGGTGGCGAGATCAAAGGTGTTAGCCTTGGAATCGGCGGGTCTAATTACGATAATTTCGTCGTAGATAGTAACGGCAATGTTACGATGAAAGGTAGCATCAACCTTTCCAATGGATCGATTACATGGGGAGATAATCTTCCTGATACTGGAATTTCAGAATCAGAAGCAATTAACTTGATTGATCAATATGGATATACGCCTCCACGGTATATCAAAAGCACTTATATCAGCAATGCTGTTATTAAATCTCCGATCATTAAGGGAAATAATATGGAGGTATATGGTGCTTATAAAGTTGTACGCGGCAGTGGAAGCACTATGGGATATATGGGAGCCGCATATGGCCAGGATGCATATGGAAATACAACCTCTGGAGTTGCAATCGCTTCTGGATATACAACTGGGACCATGACTGATGGCGAAGGTGATGGAGATACAACGATTACATATGCATCTGACGGTAACTATGTAATCGCTACAAGCGGAGGATGCCGTATGCAGGCATCTAAGAATTCTATTGTCGTAACATCGAACGGTGCATATCTCAAATTTATTACTCCTAGTGGTAATACTACATATCAAATTGGTGTTAGTGCGGATGGGTGTCGGTATTATGATGGGTCTTCCTGGAAAAGCATTGGCAGCGGTGGCGGAACCGTTACGGCAAAGTGGGGTTAATTTATGGCTGCAAATCTATGGTTATATAACTCGTCAAGTCAAACAATAGGGGTTGGAGATACAATTACTGTCTATGCGAAATTAAACCCAGACACTGTGAGCAGCTCTATATCAGCGTATACAGCTAAAATTCTTATAAACGGTTCTCTTAAAGGTAGCGCACAAGATTGGGAGACGTCAGGAACGAATTGGGTAACATCGTGCTCATATACATTTAATACGGCAGGAACATATACTGTAGCAATTGCTTTGTGCAACTCAAGCGGTAGCTATTTAGGTGAACAAACGGGCAATATTACGATTACCGTTGAGGATGTTCAACCAGATGCATGGTCTTGGTCTAGCACTATTGGCGGAACGCTTGAGACGACTCAAACAGGGACAGATACGTATGATGTATACCCGCTGACTGCGAGAGAGTGGAATCGTTTTCTTGACCGTATTGCAGAATGGGTTGATTATTTGGGCGTAACATATTGGGCAAGCGACTTCGCCACAGCGGAAGCAACGTCTGGTACAAAAATGAAAGCATCTCAGGCGCAGGCAGCTGTTAGTTTGCTTGAGGCACTAGATCCACCGATATCTCCACCATCTGCTCCGTATGCAGGCGATTCTATCTCTGCATCGTTTATAAATGGGTTGGCAAAATCATTGAATAGCCTTAGAAGCTAAAGCATAAAAGGAGAGACTATGAATTTATCTGAAGCAAAACAGCGGCAAGAGGCCGTTTTTAGAGCATTAGACTCTATCAGTGTATCCGGTTATCATAATGTCTTGAATCTGGCGGCAAGCATGCAGATTATGGACGATTTGATCCATGCAGACATTCAGGTGGAAATTCCGGACAAACAAGAATGATTTGACAAAGGTGGTTCCATATGAGTTTTTACGGCTCCTCATTTAGTTTTGACGGGAAGTCATGCGAAGAGTTTGGTCTGATGCTTTACGACTTCGATAATACCACGCAGGGGAACAGCAAATTTGCATCGGTAGATATTTCAGAAGACCGGGTCTATCAAAGACCCAGGTCTTTGTTTTATGGAACAACGTATAAAAACCCTTTGGAATTTAAATTAGTGTTTGGTGCTGATGAGTATGCCGCCGAACAGAGAGAGCCGATCGACCGCCAGGATATGGAGGTCATCGGCTCTTGGCTTACGGGGCACAACTCATATAAGTGGCTTGAAATTGATCAGCCAGATTTGGATGGAATTCGCTATCGGTGTATTATTACCGATTTGGAAATGCTGGAGATAGGATTTGACAAGTGGGCCTTCGAATGTACGGTACATTGTGACTCCCCTTTTGCATATACGATGCCGCAAGTGTTTTCCTATTCGGTTGATGGAACGAGTGATATCGTTTTGCATAGCCGCAGCTCCAGTAATCTTGCCTACTTCCCCGTCGTGCAGATTCAATTGCGTGGAAATGGATCTGTCAAAATTGTTAATCACGGCAGTCATGATGATACGTTTGAAATCAATGGGTTCCCGCAGGCTTCTGACACGATTGTGATCAACGGGGAAACCGGAGAAATGATGGCTGATTCTGGTCTTAACGTATATCCATATTGTAACTTTAAGTTTCCACGCCTCGTACGTGGAGACAATCATCTGACGATTTCAGGGAATTGCATCGTAACGTATACGTGTGAATTCCCGGTGAATGTTGGAGGCTGATATGCAAACGAAACTGACAACAATGCCTGAGTGGAATTTCGTTGGTGGAGAAACACAGAAGCGCACATTTACGATTTATAAGCCAAGTGGCATTGCTTATGACATTCCGAATGGAACTGCCAGTTTAGCGATTGTGGATTTTGTAAATCGAGATTCTGATCCAGTTCTATCAAAGCAATCATCTATGGCGGTAGATGGCGACGGTAAATCTTGCAAAGTTGCGTTTACTTTAGATCCATCGGATACGGTTTCATTATTTGGCAAATATCTATATCAAGTGACGATCAAGGATGGGAATGGGAATGCTTCGATTCCATATCACGGCATTATGGTTATCGCACGCAACATTGATCGGCCATTCCTTTCTGGAACGTAAGGAGGCAGCATGATCACTACTTATTTTTTGAATATGATGTTGGGTAATGCTTTTCATGCATCTGGCGTGGAATCCTTTCCGGCTACTTATTATGTAGCATTGAGCACTACCGTTCCGAATAGCGACGGAAGCAATATTACGGAGCCAACTGGTGGAGCATATGCACGAGCTTCATTTTTCTCTATGGGAACTCCGGTGAATGGTGTGATTTCGATTGAAGATGATGTTGAATTCCCAGAGTCAACTGGCGATTGGGGAACAATTCAAGGATTTGCCGTTTATGATTCCGCCAGTGGAGGAAACGTTTTAATGTATGAATCCTTGACGAACCCGCAGGATATTGTTGCTGATAACCAGGCACGTTTCCGTTCTGGATCTCTGAAGGTGACGCTGCGCGCCGTTACTTCTTAATAATGGGGGCGATGCGTGTGAGCACATACAGCATAGTCTTGCGGCCGTTTGAAGAAGATGTCACAGTGGCTCATTCGGACGAAGGATGTATCCATCTACTTGCAAAATTTGATGATTATGATGAATTCCCCGTTTCATGGAATAACGGAGATGCTGTATCGTTGATTGTAGGGAATGAGGATGGTTCTGATGTCGTTCTGCGCGTTGAGGGGCTCGTATCAGACAATTCGATTGTGTTGCTATATGGTTCTTGCGGGATGGAAATCCTATGTTCTTCTGCAGATTTTGAGCGGTTCTATAATCTTCATATCTCGGAGAGTGGGAGTATTCTTGAAATGGTTTCCGATTCTTCTCGGTTGACAATGAGAATCTTCCTTTCTGGGAACCTACATGCAGATATGTCTGATCATACGCATATGACAGTTGCGAAAAACATGCGCAGTAATGAATCTATTTTGCGTATCGAAACGCATCAGATCACATTGACGGCCGTCGTTCTTGCTGTTGTATCTGTGTGGTCTGATAGCCTGATGAGTGATCTTGCTGATGTCACTATGCAGGATATGATTTATACGGAGGTGGGATGATTGGGTAAGACGGCGAATTTAAACTTGAACACTTGTCCTTCCTCTGAGTGGGGATCGACGAAATACGGAGATTTTATCAAGGCATTGGCAGGAACTGATGCAACTTCAAATATGCAGATCCTGGATGCCGTGATTGCCGCATTGCAGAGTGATAAGGCTGATTTGGTTGATGGCCTTGTGCCGATCAGCCAGCTTCCATCATCTGTGAAAGAAGGGCGTATTGTCGATACGATTGCAGACCGTGACAGCATTTCCGATGTTTTTACGACGCTGCGCGTATATGTCAAGGATGCATCAGGAGATGCTACGGTATCTTCTGGTGGTGCTGAATACTTATATGATGGCTCTGGATGGATCAAAACAAGTGAAGAGGAAAGTTTGGATTTGGTTTTATCATGGGCAAACGTCACCGGGAAACCAGATGTTTTCACGCCAGCTGCACATCAGCATGGTCAAGAAGATATTGATGGATTGTCAACTGCTCTTGCTTCCAAAATGGACACGTCTGTTTATGATCCAAGCCACAAGGCTCAGGATATCTTCGCCTATGTGGATGATCAGATCAATAATGCGATTGGTGCCGCGTTAGGAGGAAGTTATTGATGTCAACACTAACTGATTTTTTGACTGGGATTGCCAACGCCATTCGGGGAAAGACCGGGGAGACAGGAAGCATCCCGGCATCCAGTTTCGCAGAGAAAATTTCTGCAATCACAACAGGCGTTGATACCTCCGATGCGACGGCAGCGGCTGGCGACATTCTGAGTGGAAAGACGGCATATGTGAATGGAGCGAAGGTCACAGGAACCATCGCCAGCAATACTGCGTCCAACTTGTCCACCATAGGTGCCACCGTGACTGTACCGGCTGGATACTATCCGAGCAAAGTGAGTAAATCCGTCGGCACAGCTGCCCAGGCCACACCGAGTATCAGCGTGGACAGCGCGGGTAAAATCACCGCCAGCGCTACGCAGAGCGCCGGATACGTCAGCTCTGGTACTAAAAGCGCTACCAAGCAACTCACGACCCAGGCGGCGCAGACAATTACTCCTGGTACAGCTAATAAGACTATTGCTGCTGGTACTTATTTGTCTGGAACACAGACTATCAAGGGCGATTCGAACCTAGTTGCTTCAAATATCAAAAGTGGTGTGAGTATTTTTGGTGTGGCTGGTAGTCTGACAAGCGGAATTACTACAGAATATGTCGTTAAAAATGGCACGAAAGTAGATGGAAGTTCACATGCTATTGCAATTCCATTTATTGCAAATAAAATATGCCATATTGTGATTAGGTTCCATGTCACATTTTCGAGAGATGTGGGTGTACATACTACAATTGATACATCGAGAGACGAGAATGAAAGTTGGTTTTTTAGGAATGATTCCAATACTACGATGTCTCAGGTACGTATCAGCTATAGATCATCAAACCAAATACTTAAGTTATATTGCCGTATTGATCCAGATAATACAAACGAAACCACTCCATTCGATAATGTTCCAATCTATGTTTACTATCTGTATGAATAAAAGATAATCCTTTGTTTTTGGAGGTGATGTAGATGTACCAAGGGGAAACGATCACGACAACCATTAGCGGGTTCCCTGTGCCCGTATCTGAAATTGCGAATCTTTACATCATTTTCCGGTCCTCTGCAAAAATTTTGATTGAAAAGACTTTTGCAGATTGTACGGTAGATGGTGAAACCGTATCTTTTAAGCTCTCCCAACGGGAGAGCTTAAATTTATGTTGTGGACCGATTACACGCTCTGTTATCGTAATTACAAAGGATGGATCTCGATTTGAAAGCGCCCCATCGCTTATTGAATGTGGCCAGACAGCGAAACGCGAGGTTTTAACATGACTGAGAAATATATTGGCTGTGGATGCATTCCTAGTGGGGATTCTTTCTGCACATGGGAACCCGTATTCCAAGACAGCAAACCTTCAGAAATACATATTGAAGTATGTGACCAGATGGATATCAATCTCGGATCAGATGTGAAACCTGTTATTGGAACGGCTCCGGATTATGAACTCGCGGATAATAAGCCTTCCATTAACGGAGTAACTTTGATTGGTGATAAAACAAACGAAGATATTCATATTGGCTCTTTATCAAATATGGACATTGAAAATATTCTGAATTCTTTCATATAAGGGGTGACTGCAATGGCTAAATTTTTAGACGAGAATGGTCTGCTCTATCTGTGGTCAAAGATTAAATCTGCATTTGTTTCAAAAGAGGCAGGTAAGGGCCTATCTACAAATGATTATACGAGCGCAGAAAAAGAGAAATTGGCTGGCATTGAGGCTGGAGCCAATAATTATACGTTGCCGAAGGCATCTGCTTCTACTCTGGGTGGTATTAAAGTTGGTGCTGGATTGGAAATCAAAGACGACGGAACGCTGAATTCAACGTTTGGTGGAACGGCAGATTCTGTTGATTGGTCTGGTGTTCAAAATAAGCCTACTACAGTGGCTGGATATGGCATTACAGACGTTGAGCCAGGCGCAGAAGTTAACGTGCAGGCTGACTGGAATGTGAACGATACGTCATCAGACGCATTTGTAAAGAACAAGCCAAGTATTCCCTCTAAAGTGTCTGATCTAGAAAACGACAACAACTACCAGACATCTGCACAGGTTGCATCTGCTGTCTCTGGTAAGGCAGATAAGGCTACTACTTTGGCTGGATATGGCATCACGGATACATATACAAAGTCTGAGGTTGACGGAAAGCTAACATCCGTATATAAGCCCCAAGGCTCTATTGCATTTGCTTCTCTTCCAGCACCAAGTGCGGATAACCTTGGTTTTGTGTACAATGTATCAAACGCTTTTACTACAACGACTTCTTTCCTTGAAGGTTCCGGTAAGGCATATCCTGCAGGGTCTAACGTTGTTGTCGTCCAGAATGGCGATTCTTACGCATATGACATTCAGGGCGGCTTTTATGATTTATCTCCTTATGCGAAAACAGCAGATTATACTGCTATCACAAACGGAGAAATCGATACGATTGTTGCGTCCTAAGAGAATGAATTAGGAGGACGGATATGGGAAATTTTTTAGACAAAGCCGGCCTCGCTTATTTTTGGGGCAAAATCAAAACCGCACTGTCACTGAAGGCGGATAAAACATCTCTTTCATCTGTTGCGACAAGCGGTGATTATCAGGATTTATCAAATACGCCGACCATACCAACGGTGAAGATCGTGACATGGACATCTGATGATATTGTGGGGTGATGATATGCCAGTTTATTTTGGACACGATAGGATCGACGGTGTATCAGTGACGTTTCCAGGTTGTAGTGGATCACTTACAGATACTTCAGACGCAACATTGAATTCTAGTGCACAATTATTGAAAGATGTAACAGCATATAGCAAGGGGAAGAAGTATATTGGAGATATTCCAACAAGAGGTGCCGGGGACTTAGTTGTCTCTGGCGCTTCTGTCTCCTTCCCTGCTGGATATTATGAAACGAGTCACAATGTATCCGTTGATACAACTTCTTTGTCAGCTCCGTCTATTGAGGTAACTGCGGGTGGATTGATCACTGCAACGGTCGACCAGATGGTATCTGGCTATATTGAAGCCGGAAGTGCATCAAAGACCATGCAGTTGCCAACACAGGGCGCAAAGAATATTACACCGTCTATGTCTCAGCAGATTGCCGTTGGAAGCGGGAAGTATGCAACTGGAGATATTGTCGTAGATGCGATGCCGACTGGAACGCTTGCCACTCCAATTATCAATAAGTCGACTGGTTTAGTGACAGCAAGTATTTCTAGGGCTGGGTATATCAATTCCAGTACGCAGAAGACGTTGCAGCTATCCGTAAAGGGTGCCGCAACGATTACTCCAGGTTCGTCTGCTCAAACGATATCGGCTGGACAGTTCTTGACTGGTGTACAAACCATACAGGGTGATACAAATTTAGTCCCAGAGAATATCATTTACGGGAAGTCTATTTTTGGTGTTCCTGGTAATGTGGTCATCCAAAAATACTACACTGGTACATCTGAACCATCGTCTTCTTTGGGCAATGACGGGGACATTTACTTAAAGGAGTGATGGCATATGAAAGACATTCGCAGGGCAGTTGCGCTGGAAAATGAGTATATTCAGTATCGGCTAAACGGAGAAGAGCCGTTCAGCTTGGCAGATGAAATTGCCAAATACGGATTTGCAACACTAGAAGAATATTTTGATCAAAAAATAGAGTATATGGTGTCTCAAACGGAATTTACGATTGAGGATGTATATCCCAGCAACGCTGCAGAATCGATGCTTAGGTTGATTTCTTCTAAGAAGCCAGGGATTTTGTTGATGGATACAGATATTTTAGTTGTTTATCATGGTGACGAAGAGTTTAATCGGACGTATTGCGAGGAACACGGCATCCCCGTTGTCGACTATTATACGCACGGTGGTACATTGATTGCATCTGATGGAGAGCTGTCTGTTGGTATTTGTATGCCTAATTCTACAGGTGTGTCGGCAGACTGGATGTTATTCAAATTGAGAGACATCCTTTCTAAGTATATGGATAACGTTGTAGTCGACA
>OBLI01000435.1_pt1 | contig 44413 bp, 47 predicted proteins | sample 1519701 | NCBI WGS metagenome assembly OBLI01 (sample SAMEA3663005, study PRJEB22513) | pig gut metagenome | biome: pig gut; feature: pig-associated habitat; material: faeces | place: France | collected 2012
CTTTTTCTTCAGAAAAACCTTTGAACAATGATAAAGTAGTAGAAAAAGTTGGTAAGAAAGAATGTTAAAAGTCTTTTTGCTTACTTTTTCTTCAGAAAAAGTAAGCGTCTGTAGCTCAGTAGGATAGAGCGGAGGTTTCCTAAACCTTGTCTGCCGTGGGTTCGACTCCCTCCAGGCGCATTTATTATTAATTTATATTCAAATATTCGTCTCACGCGCCAAGCACAGCTTGTCGGGTTCTTACCTCTCACAAAACGTGACATTGAGTCACCTTTTGTTCGGCAGAGTCTCCAGGCGCATTTATTATTAATTAATTTCAAATATTCGTCTCACGCGCTGTAATTTGACTGACAGTTTAAGAAAAACTATCAGTTAGAATGAGAAATTTTGTGCTTTTCCTTATTTTGGGCATTATGTTTTGGTGCTAACTGCTTCTATTTTTTACACAGAAACAAAAGGTAAAAAATGTTAAAGGCTCAATTTGCAAGTTATTGTGGGGTTGCACCTGTTGAATGTTCTAGTGGGCTTTCTACAAGGTTTAGGAATAACAAGAGAGGGAACAGGACTCTTAACTCATTACTCTATTCTATTTCAATTTTTCAATCAAGATTTGATGCAGAAGGTTCTAAATATTTTCAAAAGAAAATCTCTGAAGGAAAAAGCAAGAAACTTGCCCGCAAACACCTTGCCAGACAAGTTTCTAACCAAATTTTTTGAAGATTCTTTTTGCTGCTTGATTTGTAACAATTTCTTAATAATCAAGAGAAATATCTACCTACTATTTTTACCAAATGATTTTCAGAAATATCAATTGCTAAATCTATTGGTAATTTAAGTTGGTTCATATCGTATGGTTTAAAGGTTACTTTGTTATTCATATTCTCCTCCAATTCAAGAATAACAATTGTTCTAACCTTTTTATTTTATCAATTTTAAAAGAGGATATCCATGCTTTTTGGACACCCCCCTACAAACTAAAATCCAAACCATTCGTTTATTTTTTGTCTAATATAATTTTTAAAAATTGTTTTGTCATATTTTCCATCACCATTTTCATCAACAAGCTCTTTATATATTTTACCTGAATCATCGTAATAATATTTGCTTCCATATTTTTTCCCTTCATAGTCATTTGAATTGTATGTTATGGTATTTTCTTTATCATTGTATGTAAATATTTGCTCACTAATTAATTTGCCTTTTTTATCTCGTTCAGTTTGCTTTATCGTATTTTCTTTTGAATAATATTCATGATCAAAGTATTCTGACTTTATTTTTATGTTATATTGCATATTATTTTTAGATTTATTCCAACCTAAAATTTCTTTACAGTCATTTAATGTATATGGTGCATCGGGATCTTGATCAGTTCCAATAGCTAATTCATCTTTATCTAAAAGTTCCATAACTAAATGTTCTCTTAAAAACTTTAATTCATTCGAATCAATTTTACCATTATTGTCTTTATCATGAAGGTTAGCAAATTTTCGCACTTCTTCATTTTTAATACTTGTAATAGTAATGGGTGTAAATTTTGTCATAGTTATTCTCCTTATTTTCCTGTGTAATACTATTTCTTTTTTAACTTCTTTAATGTCCTCGTATTTTTATAAAGTATTTTGCTTTTAAAAAATTGCTCGGAGTTTGCGCCGAACTACTACTACTACTACTACTACGTTTGCGCCGATTGTAACAATTTTTCAAAATTGCTTAACAATTCAGAATTTGAGAAAAGAGAGTGGCACAAATAACCCTCTTTTAGGAGGAGGGTAAAATTTGTTAATGAACGTAGTGAATTTACAAATTTGGGTGGTGGTTAGATATATTTATCAATTTCTATAAATACACCCTCAATATTTTTATCTATATCATTATTCCAAAAGCGAATTACTTTATAACCTTTTGATTCTAGAAATTCAGTTCTTATTTTATCGTATTTAATATTACTCGGCTCATTATGTTGACCACCATCAATTTCAATTATTAATTTCTTTTCTAAGCAAATAAAATCAACAATATAATCACCTATTGGATGTTGTCGTTTGAATGCCAAATTTTTATACCTATGATTTCTTAATAGACTCCAAATTTTAGCTTCTTGTGGAGTTTGATTTTTTCTTAACTTTCTTGCCAAAATATTTTTATTGTTCATTCTTTAATCGTAACATGAGAAAGGTACAACCACCACCCGCATTTGTAGTTTTCGCAAGCTCAAACACAACTGCGACCTCCTCCTAAAAGAGGTATAATTATTATTTACAATGCCTCTTGTTTAATAATAGTGCATTGTTTCATTACTATTTTAAACTATGAGCCACTTTTTATCTATACTTTAATCAAACTGTATGATTCCTGTGAATTTTTTGATTAAACATAATTTTACCATTTCGACTATAACCAACCTAATTTGCACATAAGTTAATTTAAGTTTAAGCGGAAAGATATTACCATTTTATACTATTTATGGAGCTTTTTACCTGTCGTGGTAATTCTATAAAAAAGGTATTTATTGTTTCTTCTCCCTTATAATATATATCACCTTCGTGAGCTTTTATAATTTTATTTGATAAATACATTCCCAATCCAAAACCTATTTTGTTGTATTTATTGCTTCCGGAAATATATTTTTCAAATAAATGTGCTTTTGTGTCTTCATCTATTGGTGGCCCCAAATTAGTCATTTCAATAACAATTTTATCATCACGCAAGTACGTCTTAATCAAAAATTCAGTATCTTTGAACGCATAATTTATCCCGTTATTTAATAAATTTGTAATAACCCTACGAATTTGTTTTGCATCAAGCATAATATTTTTCTCTTCCTCTTGCAATGTTGATATATACGAAATAGTCACTCTATTTTCCATTGCAAGTGATTGATGTTCTCTTATACAAGTTTTGATCATTACCTCTAAATCAGTTTTAGATTTTTTGAGAATCACATTTCCATTATCGTATTTATATGTATTGATAAGTGTGTATAACATTTCTTTCATATAATTCGCTGATTCTATTATTGTTTCCAATATTTCTTTTTGTTCAGGAGTTAAAGAGTTAAAATACCCTTTCGCCAAAAGTTCCATACCACTTATTTGTGCCAGCAGAGGATTTTTTAAATCGTGAACAAGAGTTGCAATAAATAAATCTTTTTGGTTTTCTAATTCTTTTTCATTATCAATGTTTTTAGCAATAGTCACCAATCCATCTATTAAATTATCGCCTTTTAAAATCGGAGCTTTTAACACTCTATACCAATGTTGCTTCCCTTCACTATCAAAACACAATTTTTCTTTTCTGAGTTTTTCTTTATTGTTTAATACAAAATCATCTTCCGCCATAGTATCCAAGAAAGCTTTATTCATATTAATTTGAACATTATCCGCATAAGGATCTATTCCGTTTTCTACGAAATTTTTTGCATACTTTGAACCAATAATATAATTTTTTTGGTTATCTTTCATATATACAAGTAGTGGTATATGTTCCATTAGAGTATCTAACTGTACAGTTTTTGCAGCAAGTCTTTCTTTTAAAAGTTCTTCCTGTGTAATATCTCTGGAAATAGTTAGTATATATTTGATTTGATTTTCTTTAACCACAGGAGTTGAAATTTGCTGGACAATTCGTAATGAATTATGCGTTTCGATTTCAAAAGAATAAGATTGTAATTGACCTGTTTTTAAGATATTGTCGATTTTGTCTTTAATAATTTTGTAATTTGATATAGGAATAACATCAATAATCGGTTTACCAACAATATCTTCCTTATGTTTTGCCCCAATATGTTGCATAAAAGCGTTATTACAATCTAAATATTTTAAATCCAAGCTTTTTATTGTAATCATTTCATCACAATCGTGCATTAATACATTCAGTAATAAAGATTGCATATAATTTTGATTTAAAATTTTCAAATTATATTTCTCCCTAATATAAAACTTAACTTTGATTATATTATAAATTTTAAAATTTTGATAGATTATAAGAAATAAATTAGCCACTTGGTTAACCAAAATTTTCATAAGAATTAACTATAATAAACTTGTATAATTAAAATATTCATAAAAAGATAGTAATTTTCGTAATCTATACCTCTAAAATGCTTGATTCAAAGGTTATTTAAAGAAAGAACGCAAAAAGACAGGTCGTCCATCCTATCAAATAATTTATAAATTTTTCAAGTTTGTTTCTTATAAATACATCTCCATCTAATAGCTAATTACATCTTGTTCTGTATGTTAAATTACACTTACGCACATTCACAAAACTCTCCAGCCTCAGCTCACAAATCGCAGTCACCTTTTGTTCGGCCGCATTTATTATTAATTCTATTTATTCTTCAATTTTAAGAATCATAGGTACTTTACCTATTTCTCTGATTTGTCTTTCGAAATCAGATATATTTATTTTGATAGCATCAAATGTATTGTAGTGCATTGGTATGATTTCGCTTGCACCTAACCATTCAGCAGCTTTAACTGCGTGTTCAATATCCATTGTGTATTTACCGCCAATTGGAAGCATTGCTATATCAGGTTGGTATAGTTCACCAATTGTTTTCATTTCTGAAGTTAGTGAAGTATCGCCGGCATGGTAGATGGTTTTACCTTCTATTTCAAATATGTATCCACAAGGGCATCCGCCATATATTCCATCCGAAGTTGAACTTGAATGAAATGCCGGAACTGTTATTGCTCTACCCCAGCTGTATTCGCTCCAACTGCCTATTCCTACATCATATGTTCTTGCGCCTTTTTTAGCACAATAATTTGCTAATTCAAAAATGGCAGTAATTGGTGCTCCTGTTTTTTGAGAAATTTCTATTGCACTGCCAAGATGGTCACCGTGAGCATGGGTTACAAATATATCGTATATGTTTTCAGGCTTATAATTTGGTACACAAATAAGGAAAGGGTCTATCAGGATTTTTTTACCTGTAGTTTCAATTTCAAAAGCACTGTGTCCTAAATATTTTATATTCATTTTTAAGTCCTTTCTTTGGAATGTTATTTATAGTTTAGGCGCTATATTTTTCCATTAATTTTCTTAATCTTTTATATTCTTTTCCCCATTTTTGCATAGAGTCAATTACTGGTCGAAGCGTGTAACCTATATCAGTCAAATAATATTCAACTTTTGGTGGAAGTCCTTCGTATTCTTCTCTTATAATTAATCCGTCTTCTTCAAGTTCTTTCAAACAATTTGTAAGAACTTTTGCAGTACAGCCTAAATATTTCTTAAGTTCAACAAATCTCATTTCTTTTTTTAGAAGTTCTTTTATGATAAGTATTTTCCATTTTGCCCCTACCAATTGTAAAACAACGCTGACTGGATTTGTTGCTAAATCTTTGTATTGCATTAGCCCTATACCTTATCTTCTTTTTGTTCTGAAACTGTATTCCAGAGTTCTCTAAGTTTGTCTTTAATTCCCATCCTGCCAAACCATTTTATAACGAATCTTTCGTCATAACCTAATCCGCCATTTATTTTAGCGCAATCTGCAAGAGAAAAAACTGCTTCGGAGATAGTAATTCTAATAATAAAATGTGGGATTTGATATTTGGAAACATCCATTGATACTTTTAAATTATTATATTTTGCAACGCTGACATTTCTGACATTGTGTGCATCAGATTGCTCATCTAGCATGAATTTTTTCAAGCTGTCTTCCAAATCTTTAAAGCTGCTCATCGACACCTCATTAATTATTCAAACTATGTATTGGTGCAGGAATCCTTCCTCCGCGGTTAACAAAATTTTCTGATGAAAGAGTATTAACATTCATTATTGGCGCTTCTCCTAAAAGTCCGCCAAATACGACTTTGTCGCCAACTTTTTTGTTTGGAGCAGGAATTATTCTGACAGCAGTTGTCTTTTTGTTAATCATGCCGATTGCCATCTCATCAGCTATCATTCCGGCTATAGTAGAAGATGGCGTTGCTCCTGGGATTGCAATCATATCTAATCCTACAGAACAAACGCAAGTCATTGCTTCTAACTTGTCAAACGTTAAATAACCTTTGCTTGCAGCTTCAATCATACCGGCATCTTCTGACACAGGAATGAATGCTCCGGATAGTCCGCCAACGTAAGAACTTGCCATAATTCCACCTTTTTTTACAGCATCATTTAACATTGCTAAAGCTGCTGTTGTACCATGTGCGCCGGCATGCTCAAGTCCCATTGCTTGGAAAATTTGTGCAACACTATCACCAATTGCAGGTGTTGGAGCAAGGGATAAGTCAATTACTCCGAACGGAATTCCGAGTTTAGCGGCAAGCTTTCTACCGACAAGTTCACCGGTTGTCGTGATTTTGTATGCTGTTTGCTTAATTTTATTTGATAAAACTCCTAAATCAGCTTTTTTATCTAAGTCTGCAATAGCAGCTCTTACAACCCCAGGGCCAGAAACTCCGATATTGAGGGCGCATTCCGGTTCACCATATCCGCAATACGCACCAGCCATAAACGGATTATCACTAACAGAATTGCAGAACACAACCAGTTTTGCGGCTCCTAAACCGTCTTTATCAGCTGTAAGTTGAGCAGATTGTTTAATTATGTCTGACATTTTTAAAACGGCATCCATGTTGATACCGGCTTTTGAAGTTGCAACATTAACAGATGAACAAAGCTTGTTTGTAGAAGCTAAGGCTTCCGGAATAGATTCTATTAGTGCTAAATCACCTTTCGTGAAACCTTTTTCTACCAAAGCTGAATATCCGCCGATAAAGTCTATACCAAGATTTGTTGCGCATTCATCAAGTGTTTTTGCAATTTTTACGTAATCTTTTTGCTTGCAAGCTTCGCCTACAAGAGAAATTGGAGTTACTGCAATTCTTTTATTAACAATAGGGATTGAGTAATCATTTTCAATTTCGTTTGCATAATTAACAAGGTTTTTCGCGTATTTATCAAGTTTAAACTTAATATTATCGCAAACGGTGTTAATATTTTCTGCTAAACAATCTCTTAAACTAATTGTAAGCGTTACAGTTCTGATATCAAAATTGTAAAGCTTAATCATGTTTATTGTTTCTAGTATTAAATTCTCGTCAAATATCGTCATAGTAATCAAATTATAACATATATTGTAAATAATTTGAACATTAAAATTGTGTTTTATATATAATAATACTAGTTATTTACTCATCGGAGGTATGAAAATGCTAGTAGTAATGAATAGTCACGCAACAGAGAAAGACATTAAGCGTGTTGAGATGTTTATTGAATCAAAAGGTTTTGAAGCGAGAGTTTCTCACGGAGAAGCCAGAACAGTTGTTCATGCTATTGGTGTAAAAGAAGTTGACCAGAGAGATTTTGAGTTATTACAAGGTGTTGATGAAGTAATCAAATTATCAACAAATTACAAACTAGCTGCACGTGCTTGTCAAGGCAAGGATACCATAATTGAAGTCAATGGTGTAAAATTTGGTGATAAATACACAGGACTTATCGCAGGACCTTGCACAGTAGAATCTTATGACCAAATGGATGCAACAGCGCAAGAACTCTCTGAATCTAATATAAAGATAATTAGAGGTGGCGCATTTAAACCTAGAACAAGTCCTTATGCTTTCCAAGGACTTGGATTAGAAGGGCTGAAAATTATAAGAAGCGTTGCAGATAACCATGGTATGGCTGTAACTTCAGAAATTATGGAAGTTTCTCAGCTTGAAATGTTTGAAAAATATGTGGACATATTGCAAGTTGGCGCAAGAAACATGCAAAACTTCAATTTGCTAAAAGAATTGGGTCATGCGCATAAACCTGTAATCTTGAAGCGTGGTTTGTCTTCCACTTATGAAGAATGGTTGATGTCTGCTGAATATATTATGGCTGGCGGTAATAACCAAGTTATTCTTTGTGAAAGAGGAATTAGAACATTTGAAAAATATACAAGAAATACACTTGATTTGACAGCTATTCCTGTAATCAAGAGATTAAGTCACTTGCCTATTATTGTTGACCCATCTCATGCTACGGGGTTGAGAGATAAGGTCGAACCTATGTCAAGAGCTGCAGTTGCTGCTGGTTGTGATGGTTTGATAATTGAAGTTCATCATGATCCGGATAGAGCAGTTTGTGATGGTGCTCAATCGCTTTACCCTTGGCAATATGATTTGTTGTATAAGCAAATTAAGCAAATAGCACCGATTGTGGGCAAAGAAATTATTTAGAGGCATAGATGCATAGCTGCTCGGTGGATTAGGCTAGAAAAAGTAGTATATCTAATAAACTAACCCCCACCCCTTGTGAGCACTACTACTGATTGTTTTAAAACAACTTGCCACTTTCAACTCCCAAAAGCCACCAATAGTGTCAACATGCAAAATGTTGTCTACTAGTAAATTAGCCCCCTCCCTAGCCCTCCCCCGAGGAGAGGGAATGCGCCAAACCTGTAGACTCATACTTCGAGGCGATGCCGGCAGTTTTAATACAATCTTGTAATCTTGACCTAACAGCCGACCCAATGTCTACGTGCGGGGGTAAATGCACACTAAACTTGTAGGCTCACATTCGAGGCGGAGCTTGTAGTTTTAATATAATCTTGTAATTTCAACCCAGTAGCCGACAGTTGTGTCTACGTGCGTATCCAAATATTTGCGTCAATCCGGTAATCCCACTTCGAGGCGGAGCTTGTAGTTTTAATATAATCTTGTAATTTCAACCCAGTAGCCGACAGTTGTGTCTACGTGCGTATCCAAATATTTGCGTCAATCCGGTAATCCCACTTCGAGGCGGAGCTTGTAGTTTTAATATAATCTTGTAATTTCAACCCAGTAGCCGACAGTTGTGTCTACGTGCGTAGCACACTATTTGCTGAGGGATTTGGAGATGATTATGTATAGGTTTACTAATAGGAATCCGAGGAACATGCCGGCGATTACGTCGACCGGATAGTGGACTCCGAGCCAAAGTCTTGAGATGCCGACCATAAAAATCCAACCGCCAAAGAGTATTGTTAAGAAATATCTCCAGAAATCGGATTTTGCGTAATGTAAAACCAGATAGATTAGAATGCCGTAGAAACACATTGTTGTAGAGGAGTGTCCTGATGGAAAACTAAACCCAGGGTATACACAAGGTCTTTCTCTGCAAACAAAGTTTTTGATTAAATCTGTCACTACAAAACTTGCTTGGGTAAAGAATATTAGTAGGAAGGCTTTCATGTATCTTTTTTCTGAAACAAGAACGCTTCCTGCTGCGATTTGAGGCCATAACATGTTGTAATCACGCCCAAATGAAGAGCAGAATTGCGGAATGTAGCTTGGATAAGGTGAAAGCGCTAAACGGATTGAGTGTAGGATATTACCATCAAACTCTGTGAGGTTTGGCATATATAAAACCAAAATGGTTAGCACTGTTAGAACAATTAATGAAATAACTACATAATTCCAATTTAAAGCTAATCCGTATTCTTTGTTGCGACTCATTTTGTACCCTTCCTAAATTCCGCCTTTTAATTTAATAATCAGACTAAAAACTTTGTTAAATACTGTCATTACTAGCGGTGTAATTTCGCTAATGAAAACTGCGAAGAAGAATAAGGCAGCAACGACTGCAATAAGTTTTTGGATATCAGAAAACATAAATACTTTGTTGTTTTTAAAATCATCAATGCCTTTGTATTCATCTGTGAATGGTTTTACCGGAAGCTTTTCTTCGATTTTTTCCAGAACATTTGCGTATTTTACTTTGATTAAAGTATTGTAGGAATCAACATTCATCCACCACAAAATACTGACGGCTGTTCCCATAAGCGCAAAAACTAGTGTTGCTGATATTTTAGTTAAGAAAACGACATTGCCTGTATAAATCAAGGCAACAATAAGAACAAGGATAGATGCCATATAGAATCTATTTGTTTTAAAGTTTCTGTCAATAAAATTCTCTTTTTGTTCAGAATACATTTTGTATTCTCTAAATATTAGCTCATCTCTATCCATTCTTATTTTATCCTTTCGTAAATTTATGCTTGTTCTCTTCTTTCTCTAACTTCATTCATTAAGTTTTCAAATTCTTTTTCATCGAGTGTTTCTTTTTCAAGAAGAGTTTTGGCAATGTGTTCTAACATATCTCTGTTGTCGCTTAATAGTTGCATTGCGTGGTCATATTGTTTATCAACAATCTTTTTAACTTCTTTGTCAATGTCGGCAGCAATTTCTTCTGAAAAATCTCTAGTGTTGCCAAAATTTCTGCCCATAAAAATGTGTTCTTGTTCTTTGCCATAAGCAAGATTACCCATTTTTTCACTCATACCGTAAGTTGTAACCATACTTCTTGCAAGATTAGAAACTTTTTCCAAGTCGTTTGAGGCACCTGTTGTAATATTGTCTTTTCCGTAAACAAGCTCTTCTGCAACTCTTCCGCCTAAAATCATTGCGATTCTATCAAGCAATTGGTTTTTGCGCATAGTCAAATGATCTTTTTCCGGAAGTGTGAGAGTTATACCTAAAGCCATACCGCGCGGAATAATTGAAACTTTGTGAAGCGGGTCGCAGTCTTTAAGAAGTTTTGCAAGAAGCGCGTGACCAACTTCGTGGTAAGCGGTATTTTCTTTTTCCTCGTCAGAAATAATTCTACTTTTCTTTTCAGGGCCTGCCATAACTTTATCGATAGCTTCTTCTAAATCAGGCATTTCGATTTCTGATTTATCGTGTCTTGCTGCTAATAAAGCTGCTTCGTTTAATAAGTTTTGCAAATCAGCACCGGTAAACCCTGGAGTGCGTTTTGCTAATGTTTTTAAATCAACTTCTTTTGCAAGTGGTTTATTTTTAGCGTGAACATTCAAAATCTGTTCTCTACCTAATACATCAGGTTTGTTAATAACGATTTGTCTATCAAATCTTCCCGGACGTAATAGAGCATTATCCAAGATATCAGGTCTGTTTGTTGCGGCTAGGATAATGATATTTGTATTTTCGTCAAAACCATCCATTTCAACAAGCAATTGGTTAAGAGTTTGTTCTCTTTCATCGTGTCCACCGCCCATTCCGGCGCCTCTTTGACGACCTACTGCATCAATTTCATCAATAAACACGATACAAGGTTGATGTTTTTTCGCTTGTTCAAACAAATCTCTAACACGAGATGCACCAACACCGACAAACATTTCAACGAAATCTGAACCGCTGATAGAGAAGAACGGTACACCAGCTTCTCCGGCAACAGCTTTTGCCATCAATGTTTTACCTGTGCCAGGGGAACCTACTAATAAAACTCCTTTTGGAATTTTTGCACCCAATTTTACGTATTTGTCAGAATGTTTAAGAAAATCAACGATTTCTTCAAGTTCTTTTTTCTCTTCATCAATACCTGCAACATCAGCAAACGTTGTTTTAACTTTGTTGTCCATAAGCATTTTTGCACGACTTTTGCCGAATGACATAGCTTGTGCGCCGCCTGCTTGGATTGATTTTATAATAAGCATAATGAAACCAAGCACTAATAAAATTGTTAGGAAAGAAGAACCTAAACCAAACGTTGAACTGGATTCACTAGCTTTTTTAGCGTTAATTTCAACGTTATTGTCTTCTAATTTATTAAGAATGTCGGAATTTTCAGGCAAAACAACTTTGTATTGGATTTTAGGAGTGGTTGCAACATCTCCAAACAAAGGATTTGGAGCAGTTTTCTTTGATTCCGGTTGTTTTACGGGAATTGCAATCAAAGAATCTTTACCTAAGTCGACATTTTTAATCTCTTTATTTTCAACTTTTTGTAAAAAATTTGTATATGATAGTTCTTCTGTACTTGAAGTAGGGCCTGCAAATAGCATTGATAAGAATGCCAAAACCATTATGCCTAATAGAATGTACATACCGACTGATTGATTTTTATTCATATATTAAAAACTCCCTTTGTAATCTATTGCAACATTATAGCATAAAAGTGGGAAGATGGGATAGGGGGTTAAGTCGTTAGGTCTTTAGGTCATTAAGGCGTTAGGTTCAATAATATTCGCTATCGCTCATAAGTTTAATAAAACCGAACTATATAATTCTTTTAATACGAACTTAACGTCTTAACGACTTAAAGACTTAGCGACGTCTCTTCACATTTTTTAACAAAAAAGTCAATTTTCTTCAAAAGAATGACTTTACATGTATAGGATATCTAATTATGAGCGCTACAAATTTTTTAAACAATTTTACAAATGGTTTTATGTTCGGAATGCTAAATAACAGCAATCCGTTTTTTGGCGCAGGTATGGGGACTTTTGGAGGTTTTGGCGGGTTTGGAGGATTTGGTAATTTTGGTGGGTTTGGAAGTTGTTTCTCACCACAACCAATGTTTTTCAATGCGTGTAATTCATTCACACCATATACTGGTTGTTGTACAACACCTTTCCCTAATAAAACAAATTTATTTATGGTACCTAATGTTATGTCAGGAGCCAGCTTTAGCCAGCTTCTGCCTGATATAAATCCACCGGCATTTAATTTCGATTTTGGTTCTGTCGGTAATAATATTTTTGCAAATAATTGGAGTAACCAGTCATTTAATACATCATTCGCTCCAAGTAATTTTCAATTCAATTTCACTCCACCTATTGCAAATACACCGGAAGCAAAGACAAATACAGATGATGAAACGCTCGGTACTAGTGCAAAAAAATATGAAAAATCTGGAAGTGGTGCTAATAAGAAATTAACTGAAAAATATAATGGTACAGCTGAACAATTAAACAAACAACTTAATAAAAAAGATGGTGTTCTTAAAAATAAGGGACAAGTATTTTTAAAAGCACAGGAAAAATATGGAATTAATGCTGCTGTCTTAGCTTCTATTGCTATACATGAAACCGGATATGGAACAAGCAATTTGGCAAAAACAAAGAACAATATTGGTGGAATACGTAAAGGCAAGGGCTTCAAAGCCTTTGCATCTGTAGACGATTGCATTATGGAACTGGCAAGACTTTTAAAACAAAACTACGTGGATAAAGGGCTTGTGACTGTTGCACAAGTTCAAAAGAAATATTGTCCGGAAAATGATCCTCAAGATAAAAAAGGATTAAATAGTTCATGGACAGGTGCCGTCGGAGGATTAGTAGATAAATTCGAAGCTATGGCATAAAAAAAAGCCGTTTCAATTGAGAACGGCTACCAGACTTGGGGAGGAGGTATGAAAAACCATTGAGGTTTTCCATATTATCTTTATCGGCATTATTCTCAATTTCTTTAGTTTTTTGTATCAAATTTCATACATTCGGATGAGTATGATTGTTATTGTATAAGTTCTATCTTAACTATCTTTTGTTTAAATAAGCCAACAGTACGTTTTTTCATTAAACTTACAAGTTTGCGTCATTGCGAGGGTATTTTACTTCACTTTCAAATGTGTAGTGCAATCTACAAGCTAGTAAGTGTAGTGTAAAACGAAGCAATCCAGTCGTTCTGCTGGTAAGTCTATTTTAAAATTTTAGATTGCCACGAAAATTTTCAAAGTTTTAAGTAAAACTGCATGACTTAAGTCTAACTTTTCTCGCAATGACGTTGCACACTTGTATTCAAAAAAATGCGCCATGCTTAAATAAATCCCTACACATCTTCGCATCTAAGCATCTAATCATCTTTTTATAAGCCGCCCCAATATCTACGTGCGTAGCACACGTACGTAGCACCTGTGTCATCCTGAACGTGATTAGCGTATTATTCTAAATTATTTTCATTCGTAAAATTTTCTGGCAATTCTTTATCCAAGAGTGCGCCAAATTCTTCAAAACTCAATCCCAGAGCAGAAATAATTTTACAAAGGCTTGTTGCGTAGGCTTTATTTTTGCCTTTTTCAATCATATATAATGTAGTTTTAGGAATATCATTTTCGTAGCAAAAAATCGTAAACTTAAGTTTTTTGCTTTTTCTAACTTTATAGAGCACCTGCCCTATAGCTTTTTGGATAATTTTGTCATATTCTTGCATAAACTTAATGATAGTGCTATTATTTGTAAAAATGTTTCCGAAGTCGGAAATAAAGTGGAGTATTCTTTTATGCCTAAAACTTTATTGATAGATTTAGATGGAGTTTTGAACACGTATGACGGAAATTATATCGAGTTGGAAATTGCTCCGCCAAGAGATGGTGTAAAAGAATTTTTAGAAAAAGTATCAAAAGATTATAATATAGAAATTTTTACGGTAAGAGATAAAGAACTTACACAGGCTTGGTTGGTTAAATATGGTTTAGATAAATACATCCAAAATATAACAAATCAAAAAAGCCCGTACGCAAGCATTATTATTGATGATAGAGCTCTAAGGTTTAATGGTGATTTTATTCAGACTTTAGACGATATTAATAATTTTAAACCGCATTGGATGGTTAATGATTAGTGAGTAGTGAATGGTGAACAGTGAGTAGGCAAAATTAAAATTAAAATACTCTATTCACTCCTCACCAATCACTAATCACTATAGCACCCTGTGCGGTAAAATTAAATCCTTCCACTCACTACTCACTATTCACTCCTCACTACTAAACAATTTCCTTTTCCTTAATATATCTTGGTCTTGCTTTAACTTCGTTAAAGATTTGTCCCATGTATTCACCGATTATGCCGAGGCAGAAAATTTGAAGTCCGCCAAAGAATGCAAGTAATACAACCAGTGTTGCCCAACCGCTCGGAGTATTGTGAAGAAAATATTTTTCAAAAATAACTTCTGCTGCTAAAAGAAAACTGCCTAAAACTGTTATTACACCCATTGCAGCAATGATTCGCAAAGGAACAATACTAAAAGCTGTAATTCCGTTCAATGCAAGGCTTGTGAGTGAGAAGAAGTTAAACTTTGAACATCCGGCTTTTCTAGGTTTTACGTCAAAATGTACGTAAGCGGTTTTTAGTCCGATTTCGTGGAAAAAACCTCTCAAAAACAGTCCGGCTTCGGAATACTTTTCTAAAATTTCAAGTCCTTTTTTGCTTACGAGTCTAAAATCAGAATGGTTTGGCGGAATTTTTACACCCAAAAGATTCATCAATCTATAGAAACAAAGAGCGGTGTGTTTTTTGAAGAATGAATCTGTTTTTCTATCGTTTCTGATGCCGGAAACAATTTCTGCACCATTATGAAATTCGTCAATAAATAATTCAATAGCGTTTTCATCTTGCTGTAAATCCGCGTCAATTGAAATTACGCAATCGCAGCCGATTTCTTTAACTCCTAACAAGCCTGCAATAAGCGCTTTTTGGTTGCCATAATTTCTTATGAATTTAGTCCCCTTAACTCGTGTTCCATAAGTATTATGCAAGCTTTCGATTATGCTCCAAGTTGTGTCTTTAGAGCCATCATCTACAAGGTAAATATAGCTTTCGTTAGAAATTTTACCTTTAGCTATAATCTTATCCATAACTCTGATAAGTGTGTCTACAGTTGATTTAATCACGAGTTCTTCATTGAAACACGGAATTATTATTGCAAGTTTAGTATTATATTCGCTCATTGTTTTCCTCTCAGAATTATAATACAATAAATTTGTACATTAGTGAATTATGTTTACATAACTTTTCAAAGGAGCGTGCCGAGTGTCAGACAAAAAATTTATTTTAAATGCAGATGATTTCGGAATGAGTGAAGCCTACAATAGAGCGGTGTTAGAAGGGTATTCTGCCGGAATTTTGAAAAGTGCAAGTTTGGTAGCGAATGGTTTAGCTTTTGAAGAAGCTTATACAAAAATCATTCCGGCATGTCCGGATTTAGGTGTAGGAATTCATCTTAATGTAATTGAAGGAAAACCGCTTTGTTCTGATTTGGATAGCTTGGTCGATAGAGATGGAAATTTCTACAACGGATATGGCGCTCTTATCATAAAATCTTTGTATGACAGAGTGTTTATGGAACAAATTGAACGTGAATTCAGAGCGCAAATAGAGAAGATTCTTGCAGTGACTCCTGTGAGTCACATAGATTCTCACGTCCATGTTCATGCGATTCCTAATATCTTTGAACTTGTGTGTAAGTTAGCAAAAGAATATGGTATCAAGCAAATTAGAACTCAATTTGAACAGCCGTACGTTATTCCAGATGTGTTTAAACATTTGACGATTAAATATCCGATAAATTTAATAAAGGTCGCACTCTTAAATACTTTTACATTGTTGAACAAAGAAAATGTTAAGAGATACGGTTTGAGTGCAAACGACAATTTGATTGGTGTAGGTTATACTTCTATGATGAATAGTCTGACAATTTCTTATGGACTTATGGCAATCAAAGAAGAACAAGTTGTTGCAGAAGCTTTAATCCATCCTTGCAGATATGATGACGGTACGATTAACGGACATTTTACCGAATTTATGATTACTAAGAACGAAAAATTAAAAGAAAAAATTGCAAAAATCGGTTTTGAAATAACAAATTATAAAGAAATTCAAGCGGCAGCAGAAATGGCTGAAAGTGAGTCTGTGTGCGAACAAAAATAATTGGAATTACAGTTTTAATTCTTTTATTTATAAACTTTTTAATTTTTATGAATTCTTCTATAGAAGAAACTTATGTTAATGAGGTGACTTCTCCGGTAGAAATAAAACTTAAAGGTGACGTAATATATAGATTAAACGATTTTGATTGTTTTGATTCATATTATTCAAGTAAAAATACAAATTTAGCATCTAAGTTGAACTTAAGTGAAGATGAAGCTTTTATACTTGGCAATTTGGCAAAATATTGGGCTAAAAATCTTTTGGATAACAGAAAAGTTTACGTAAATAATGACGATTTGATTTACTACAAATACAGTTACAAAAGAAAGTTCGAAAATTCAGCTTTTTGTATCAAAGATGGTAAATTTACAAACAATTTTGCTGCGCAAAAAATGATAAAAAAGATGCGAAAATCAAATTACATGATTTTTGATATGGATACGGAAGTATATTTACCGCTGGATAAAAATTTTCAAGCAAAAAATTATATTGTTGTAAGAAAAGGGTATAAAAAGAATAAGAAATTTTCTGCGAAAACAAAAACGATTCCTGCGGTTCCGCTTGCATTAAAGAATGGGAATTTTAAAATTATTATTTCTGATTTTACACAAAAACTTAAGCCGGACAGAAATTGTTCTACAGAAATGTGTAAGGAAATTTTGAACAATATTAATTTTGCAAAAACATCAATTGATTTTGCAATTTACGGTTATTCTGCTGTTCCGTCGATAGAGAATGCTATAAAGAACGCAAAAGCTCGTGGAGTTAAAATCAGACTTGTTTATGATATTGATTCTACAGGCGGTAATATTTATCCAAATACAAATGAATTAGTCAAGCTTGTTGGAAATGTTAAAAATGATGCTTTATCAAAAGAGAAATCCGCAATTATGCACAACAAGTTTTATATTTTTGATAACAAAATTGTGATTACGGGTTCTGCAAACCTTTCTCACACTGATATGTCCGGATATAATTCTAACGCAATAATTGTTATAAATTCACCTGCGGCAGCTAAAATTTATACAGAAGAATTTAATCAAATGTATGAAGGAAAGTTTCACTCTAATAAAATATTGACGGAAAATACCTCCGGAATTTATTTTTCTCCGCAGAATAAAACTATTCAAAATACTATTTTGCCGCTGATAAGGAATTCTAAAAATTATATCTATATTCCTGCGTTTTTGATTTCACATAAAGAAATGGTATCAGAATTAATTCAAGCTAAAAATCGTGGAGTCGATGTTAGAGTTATAACCGACGCATTGAATGCTTCTGCTAAGTATTCAAAAGTCCGTGAATTAAGAGCTGACGGCATGCCGGTAAAAATAGAAAATTATGCAGGGAAAATGCACTCCAAAACTATGATAATTGATGATAGGTATTTGGTTTTAGGTTCAATGAATTTCTCAAAAAGCGGTGAAAGCAAGAATGATGAAAATTTGATGGTTATAGAAAATAAAGAGGCTGCAATTTTTTATAAGAAATTTTTCCTTTACCTTTGGGATAAAATTCCTAATAAGTGGCTGAAATTTTATCCGCGTGCTGAAGGTTTGGATTCAATAGGCTCTTGCTCTGACGGAATTGATAATGATTACGACGGGCTTGTTGATATGGAAGAAGAAAGCTGTCGTAAGTAGAGGGTTAGATATGTAGAGGCGAAGAGGCTTAGAGGGAATTGCCTTTTGCTTTTGTTTCGTTTGTTACTTATTGTTTTTTTATACTATGATATTATTAAGGAAGTTTTTTTGAGAAAGGAATAATATGTTATTAGGAGTAAATATAGATCACGTTGCAACTTTAAGAAACGCCAGAGGTGGAAATGAACCGGACGTTTTAACTGCTGCAAGAATATGTAAAGAATGCCAAGTTGCTTCTATTACAACGCATTTGAGAGAAGATAGAAGACATATTAAGGACGCTGATGTTGAAGCAATAAGAATGCTTCCGAGAGTTCGCTTAAATTTAGAGATGGCAATGACAGATGAGATGCAAGAAATTGCTTTAAGACTCCGTCCTCACGCTGTATGTATTGTTCCGGAAAAAAGACAAGAACTTACTACAGAAGGCGGTTTGGATGTAGAAGGACAACTCAGCCGAGCAATTGAATTCGTAAAACCTTTATTAGCAAAGAATATCGAAGTAAGCTTCTTTATTGACCCTGATATACAGCAGATTAATGCTGTGTCAAAGACTGGTGCTCCATTTATTGAATTACATACCGGAAGATACTCTGAAGCTTTCGGTACGTTAGAAGAAGAAAAAGCTTTTAACGACCTTAAAGGTGCTGCAATTTTTGCACAGAATTTTGGTTTGAAAGTTAATGCCGGACACGGTCTGAATTATCAAAACGTGAAAAGAATGCACGAAATTCCAAACTTGTACGAATTAAACATCGGACACTCTATTATCGCTCGTTCAATTTTTGTAGGTTTGGAACAAGCTGTGAAAGAGATGAAGAGTTTGGTAGAATAAGAACCTGCCTCTCCACGGGGGAGGACGTAGCTGTTGGCGAGCTGTGCGAGCTTTACAGATGCGGGAGGGGGCTTGTTTTAGTTAACTTTTTTTCGAAAACTTTTAGCCAAATGGAGATATGATTTTATGAAAACAAAAGAAGAAGTTGTTCAAGAAATGCAGCTTGTGGTTGAGCAAATGCGACTTGATGATATAGAAGAAAATCCTGATTGTGAGCATGAATTTTTTAGCTGTGATGCTTGCGGTAGTACCAAACCATTAGCCGGTTCTGTTCAATATGGTAATTACAGACTTTGTAATGATTGTGTACTGTTGGCAGAAGTCGGATTTGAACTTGGACAAATCAAAGATATTGATGAACTAATTAATGCAATGGATGATAAAAGACTCGAAGCTGATTGCGAATTCTTGAAACAAGAAGCTAAAAGGATGGAGAATTAAAAGAGTAGTCTTTTGTGAGCAGTTTCGCAATGGAAAATTGAAAGTGGTTTTAAAATTGACTGCTTTTCATTTACTAGCAAGTTGTTATTGAAAGAAAACTTAGAATTAGGTCAGCTTTATTTAAAGCTGACCTAATGTTTTGAGTAATTTTGTTTTAATAAAATTTGTATCCACCCTCATCAGAGCTCCGCTCAGCTTCTCCCCTCAAGGGAGAAGCTACAACATGCGCTAAATTAACGTGTTTCATGCTTCTCCCTTGAGGGGAGAAGCTGGCTGGAAGCCTGAAGAGGGTGAATATATTATGTTAAAATACTTACTTTTTTAACATGATATATATAATGTCATAAATTTTTTTTAATTTCCTCTGTGAACAAGCTGAAAGCAAAGTAACAATATTATTAAGAATTTCTTCATTTGTATTATTTTGTTCTATTAATAATTCTAATGGTGAAATTTTAAACGCATCACAAATTTTATCAATTGTTTCTGCTGTTGGTTGATAACGACAACGTTCTATATTTGAAACACCATTTAAACTAAGACCAATTTTTTCCGCAAACTCTTCTTGTGTAAGATTGTTTTTTAATCGTAGTTCTTTAATTTTTGTACTGATTAACTTTTGATATTTCATATACTATAGCTTATAGTAATTCGCCAAATAGTATAACACTCTATATGTACAATAATTCGTCATTCAATTGTAAAGTATTGTAAAAACATGAGAAATATCAAGCAATTTCAGAAATCACAAAAACTTTATATATACATAACACGAGATTGCAATCAGAGTTAAACACCATAGGATATTAGAAAAGTTAAAGTAGTTAAATAGAAAAATTAAGGAGAAAAATTATGACAAACCCACAAATCAAAACTCAAGCAAAAGTTCAAGCGTATGAAGGTATTAGTTTAAAAACTATTCAACAAAAAGGTTCTGACGGACAAAAAATCATGGCACCGTTATTTGATACAGATGGTAATGGTAAATTGGAAGGACTTGAAGTTGAACGTTTTAACAGTTCAATTTTTAAAACAGAACCTGGCAAAGTAACTATGTATGATAGAAGTAACGATTCCGAAAAACCATTCGTTGCAGAAATTACTTATGACAAAGAAGGTTTAAGAGGTGAATATGACGGTTGGCATTTAGATGTTTCTGATAAGCATAATAAAAAGAGTGTTACAATTTACGGTACTGGAACAGGCAATGCCAAGATAGATTTACCAAAAGGTAAGGTTGTTCTCAATAATATTAATAGAGATCAATTCTCTGCTGAAGTCGATGCTTATGGCATGAATGTAGAAACCAAGAACTCTAAAATCAGCGATATTAATATTAAAAAAGGTGATTTAAAAATGAAAAACACAAAAAGTGGTGGTTTATTTTCATCTGCAGTAGATGTAACAACAGATGGTAAATCAACTGTTACTACCGATAAAAATACAAAAGTTGATGTTCGTACAGAAGAATAAAATATATAAAGTTATAAAAATAGACTTGAAAGAGGAAATATAAAATTTTAAAGTTTTTATTTCCTCTTTTTGTAGTAAAATATTGTTGTGAAATTATGGGAGAATTGAGGAGTGTATTTCCTTTGTCGACCGTGGTTTTAGAAAGGAAAACTATCATGTGGGAATATTCTGAAAAAGTATTAGAACATTACAGACATCCAAAAAATGTCGGTAAAATTGACGATGCTGATTTAATCGGTGAAGCTGGTTCTTTGGCTTGTGGTGATTCTTTAAAATTATATATAAAATTAGATGGCAACGTAATTAAAGACGCAAAATTCCAAACTTTTGGCTGCGGTTCTGCTGTTGCATCTTCAAGCGTTTTGACAGAAATGATTATAGGAAAAACAATAGAAGAAGCTGCAAAAATTACTAACAAAGATATTGCAGACGAGCTTGACGGACTTCCGCAAGAAAAAATGCACTGTTCAGTTATGGGACACGAAGCATTGGAAGACGCTCTTAAAAAATATTATGGTAAAGATATTGTTGAAGAAGAAAACGGACTTTCTCACGAAGGTGATAAAATCGTTTGTACTTGTTTTAATGTTACAGAAAACCAAATTTGGGAAGCAATAAAAGTTAACGGTCTTAAGACTGTTGAAGAGGTTACAAATTATACAAAAGCAGGTGGCGCTTGCGGTCGTTGTCGTGGCGTTATTAAAGATATGATTGAAACATATTTGAGAAAACAAGGCAAAGCTCCTGAGCTTTCTCCAACTCAAAAGATTTTGAAGATTGGAAAAGTAATAGAACAACAAATATCTCCGCAACTTCAAAAAGATGGCGGAGACATTGAGTTGGTTGATGTTGAAGGCAACAAAGTTAAAGTTAAGCTAATCGGCGTTTGCAGTGCTTGTAAAAATGCTTCTATGACTATCAAAGGTTTTGTTGAATCAGTATTGAGAGATAAAGTTGATTCAGCTATAGAAGTTGAACAAGTGTAAATATAAAACAAATAAAGCGCATTCACCGAAACAAAACCAAAACGAACTTAACGACTTAATGACCTAACGACTTAAAAAAAGGAACACACGATGATATATTTAGACAACAATGCAACAACTAAAGTGGATGAAAAAGTTCTGGAAGAAATGCTTCCGTATTTGCAAAACGATTATGCAAATCCTTCCAGTATGTATGATTTTGCGAAGAAGCCTGCTGCAGCTATAAGAGAAGCAAGGGTTAAAGTAAGAGATTTTCTTGGTGCTAATAACGAAAAAGAAATCTTTTTCACTTCTTGTGGTTCTGAATCTGCTAATATGGCTATTAAAGGTGTTGTAAATTGTAATAAAGAAAAAAGACATCTTATTACTACAAAAGTTGAGCACCCTTGTGTTTTGAATACATACAAAGAATTGGAAAAACAAGGCTATGAAGTTGATTATATCGGAGTTAATGCTCAAGGTGAACTTAATATTGATGAATTAAAATCAAAATTAAGAAAAGATACTGCGCTTGTGTCTGTAATGTATGCAAACAATGAAACTGGGGTTATTTTCCCGGTAGAAGAAATTGCAGAATATATCAAATCAAAATCTCCGGAAACAAGATTTTATGTAGATGCAGTTCAAGCAGGCGGAAAAATTCCGATAAATGTTAAGGAAACAAAAATCGATATGTTAGGTGTTTCCGGACATAAATTCCACGCTCCAAAAGGTGTTGGCGCACTTTATGTTAAACCTGATGTTAGAATAACACCACTTATTAACGGCGGACACCAAGAAAGAGGACTAAGAGCCGGTACAGAAAATGTTCCTTACATTGTAGGTTTGGGTAAGGCTGCGGAGTTGGCTCAAGATGCTTTAGATTATGAACTCAAAGAAATCAAAAGATTGAGAGATAAGCTAGAAGCAGGAATTTTGAAAAATGTATTTAATGCAAGATTAAATACTCCAATTAATGGCAGAGTCCCTAATACTACAAATATCGGATTCGAATATGTAGAAGGTGAATTGATACTTCTGCACTTGAGCGATATTGGTGTTTGTGCAAGTTCCGGCAGTGCTTGTACTTCCGGTTCTCTAGAGCCTAGCCACGTTTTACGTGCGATGGGCATTCCATTCACAGCACTCCACGGTTCAATCAGATTCAGCCTATCAAGATTTACAAAAGAAGAAGATATTGATTACGTAATTGAACATATGCCTGCAATTATGGATAAATTAACATCAATTTCTCCGTTCCAAGATGAACTTGAAGAGCTTAGAAAACGAAGAGGATAAAATAAATAATGATTGATATGTTTTTTGAACCGATTTTAAAATTTTTAGGTGTGCACGCAAAATTTATTATTGGTGTTGTTGTTAATATAATTTTAATCTGGGGAATTTCTTCTATAATTGATATTTTTAGTAAAAATATAGATAAAAAATTAAGACAAAAGAATTCTGATTCACCGCTTCTCAACCTATTACCGGTTTTATCCAAAATATTAAAAGCAGTAATAGTATTTTTATTACTTGCCGGATTTTTACAAAGTTTTGGTTATAACGTAACTTCTCTTATAGCAGGTTTTGGAATCACGGGTTTGGCAGTAGGTTTTGCAGCAAAAGAGGCTATAGGAAATGTTTTTGGTTCTGTAGGACTTTTGGCAGATAGAGTTTATAAAATTGGTGATTATATCAAATTCAATGGGTACGAAGGTTTTGTTGAAAATATTAATTTACGCTCTACTACAATCAGAACACTTGAAGGATTTGTCGTAAACGTTCCTAATAATCAACTTTCTAATGAAGAAATTACCAACGTATCAATGGCAAATTCAAGGAGAATTGATATTACAGTAGATGTTGAGTATGGAACTTCTAATGAGAAATTAGACACTGCTCGTAGAATATTGAAAGAAATTGCAGAAGAAAGCCCTACAATATTAGACAATGTAGAAGTATTTTTTGATAACTTGGCAGCAAGCTCGATCCAAGTAAGAGTAGTAGCTTATACTAGAGAAGTTAGCTGGGCAAAATATGTTCATATAAAAAGCAATATAATAAAACAAATTATTACCAGATACAGAGAAGAAGGTATCGAATTTGCCTTTCCTTCTACAAGTGTTTATATGGCGAAAGAAAAACTACAATTGACAAAAACTGTAAAGTAGTAAATAATAATAAAGTAGGGCACAGCTCTTAACAAGATTTAGCGATACTGCTAGGAGCTGTCTTCATACCCTACAAATTTAACATGTTTAATGCTATTGCTAGTATGCTTAATGCTAGTGATAGCATTATTAATTTGTCTAAAATCATAGTTTTAATACCTCCTTTCCTGTTAATTTCTTCAAAATTTGTTGTTCAGGTGGAAAGTATTTAGTGTACTAAGCCCTACAAAATTATTCTACATTAATTGATGTAATTTGCCTATTTATTAAAAAAACACCGACTTGAAAAGCCGGTGTTTTTTATCTTAATTCGTTATAAACCTAAACTTCTTTGAATACCAAAGTAGCATTGTGACCGCCAAATCCAAATGAATTTGAAAGTGCTGCATGAACTTTCTTATCTCTTGCTTTATGTGGAACATAATCAAGGTTTGCAACATGTTCATCTTGGTTGTCAAGGTTAATTGTTGGAGGAACTTTGCCATCAGTAATTGCTTTAATACAAACAATACCTTCAACAGCACCAGTTGCACCTAACATATGACCATGCATACTCTTTGTTGAACTTACTAGCAAGTTAGGGTTCTTTTCTTTATCGCCAAAAATCTTAGCAATAGCTTGTGATTCTGCTACGTCACCTAAACCGGTACTTGTACCGTGTGGGTTGATGTAATCAATGTCTTCCGGTTTCAAACCAGCATCAGCCATAGCCAATTCCATAGACTTGATTGCACCATTGCCTTCTGGATCTGGAGCTACCATATCATAAGCATCAGCTGATTGACCATAACCAACGATTTCTGCATAAATGTGAGCACCACGTTTTTTAGCGAATTCATATTCTTCAAGAACAAGAACACCTGCGCCTTCACCCATTACAAAACCATCTCTGTCTTTGTCATAAGGTCTTGATGCTTTTGTCGGCTCATCATTTCTCTTAGATAAAGTTCTTGCTGCAGTGAATGCACCGATACCAAGTGTTGTAATTGTAGCTTCGCAACCACCTGCAACCATTACATCAGCATCACCGTATTGGATTGTTCTGAATGCGTCACCGATTGAATGTGAACCTGTTGCACAAGCTGATACAACAGCCTTGTTAACGCCTTTGTAACCATGCTTCATAGAAATTCTACCTGATGCCATATCTACGATAAGCATAGGAACTGTGAATGGAGAACCTTTTGTAGGTCCTTTTTGAATCATAGCCATGTGGTTCTTTTCAAATGTTTTGAAACCACCAGCTGCAGAACTTACTAATACACCAATTCTATATGGGTCAATTTTTGCTTCATCAATACCTGCATCAGCAATTGCTTCATCAGCTGCAACCATTGCGAACTGAGTAAATCTGTCCATTCTGTTTGCGTCTTTTGATGACATATAATCTTCCGGATTGAAATCTTTGTCTTTGATTTCTCCTGCGATTTTCACAGTATGTCTTTCTGTATCAATTGATTCAATCAAAGATACACCACTTTTACCTTCAAGCATTGAGTTCCAGAAATTTTTAACTCCAATACCACAAGGAGTAACGGCACCCATACCTGTTATTACAACTCTACGTTTTGTCATATTCTCTTTTTCCCTTAAATCATATCCCGCCAATATTAAGATTATATTGGCACTTTCAGCTCTAACTTTGTGAATAATAATATTACTCAAGATATAAGAAGAGGGCGAAAATATACAAAATCCTCACCCTCTCAATATAAATTCAAATCTTACTATGAGTGTGAATCGATGTAGCTAACTGCATCTTGAACTGTTTGAATTTTTTCAGCTTCTTCATCAGGAATTTCACAACCGAATTCTTCTTCAAAAGCCATAACTAATTCAACTGTATCTAAAGAATCAGCACCCAAATCAGCTGTAAAGCTTGCTTCTGGAGTAACTAAAGCTTCATCGCAGCTTAATTGGTCAACTACAACTTTTTTAACTTTTTCAAATGTACTCATGTTTTTTATCCTCTTCATTATTGTGTAATACACTATTCCATTAAATTATACTATTTCAAGATAATTTTGCAATAAACTTCAAAAATTGTTACACTTTACTGAGAAATGTAACAATTTTTGATAAATTGTTAAAGTTTTAAAAAATTGTACCGATATACATATTGTTAGACTTGGAGTGTGTGTATATGGTAATTGATAGAATAAGTCTTGAATGTTCTATGTGTGTAATAGCTTGTGCCATGGATGAAGAAGAAAAAGCAATAATGCGTAGATTAAAACAATATGGAATAAAAGGTACCGGTAGAAAATCGATTGATAAGGCAAAATTACATGATATAGAGTTAAGAGAAGCACAAAAAGAGGATTGTATCACAAATAAATTTTTAACCGTAACAAAAGGTGAACAAGAAAAAATTCAAGATAAAAAGAAAGAAAAGCGTAAAGAAATAAATCCTGAGAAATATCCTAATTCTGCAAGAGGACAAAAAATATTGGGAGAACAAATTTATTTGGCTATAAAGATGAAACAGAATAAGCAATAAAAAGGTGGGAACCGCTTTCGCTTTTCCCACTTGTTTTTTCTTTTTTACATTTTATTAAAATTGAAACAGACAATCTAGTCATATATTATTGTCTTTCAAATACTGTTCGTATTCTTGCGATGTTGTGTCATATGTAATATTTTCTTTTATAAGTCTATTGATACGAGGGGCATTTTTATCAAAAACTTTAGTTGTCATATTAATTTTATTGTCTTGATTTCTGTATATTACTTGATATAGCAGAAAATTTATTGTCGTGTTAAATGAAAACGTCGAACACGACCTACAACTTTTTGGAATTTATCTCTTTACAAAACTTTACATAAGAGGGTGAAATTAGCAATTTTTTTGCTCGAAATTCTTTATACAATTATGGGGGAATACAAATATGGGAATTAATATTAGTAACAATTATCCAACAAAACAATTACAAGGTGATTTCAAAAAATTGATGCAACAAAATGTGAAGTCTGAAGCTGAAAAAGCAAGACAAGAACTTGAAGGATATTATAATTCATTAGGAGATTATAGTAAACCATGAATGGAAAACATTTGCAATTTGTACAACACAGGACATAAAACTGAAAGTGAAAAATTTCATAAGGAACATATGAGGTTATGCAAACTATATAGAGAAGCGGCTCTTAAATTTGGTCAAGTGTTAAAAAATCTTGCTAATAGTACGGTTGAAGATATCAGAAATGCAATGGCAGAAGTTAAAAATGCAACTACAGAAGCTATAACCGGTTTGCAAAATTTAATTATCGCAGAAAGAGCTTTGATAAAATAATTTAGGCATAAGTTAGCTGGTCAGATTTTCTAACCCTAATCTAGCTCATCGTCTTCAAAATGCAGGTTTGCTAAAATAACTGCTGTAATCATGAAGTTCAATATTTTTTATGCCATTAAATGACACGCTATCTCATTCCTGTTTGTTGCTCGCTATGTTAATTTGATTGTTGCTTATTAATCCACGAGGCTTATTACTTGTACCTCAATAAAAATGGTGAACACACTAAAGAAGCCATAAAAGATGAGGAGTCTACGGCTAAAATGTTGGAACTTAGAACAATGGCAAACTCGTGCAATAACATTCCTTTTAATGCAAATAATTAAGGTATGTTGTAACTTCTGTCGTACTTGGATTAAAGTCTATACGTCTTGTTTCTTCATTGTTTTCATTATAATTACTTCTTGCTAACCATCGACAATGTTCATCAAATTTTTTATCACCATAATAGAACCACAATCCATCTGTGCGTTTGCCATTATCATCAAGAATACGAATAAATACACTACGATTATTATCTTCTTCGCCTGAATATTCAATATTATATTTCATATTATTGTCTTTCAAATACTGTTCATATTCTTGCGGCGTTGTGTCATATGAAATCTTTTCATTTACTAAATTTTCTACAATTGGGTCATTTTTATCAAAGACTTTAGTTGTCATATCAATTTTATTGTCTTTATTTCGGAATATCATTTGACTTGGTTTGCCATCCTTATATTCTGTGAGTTCATAACAATTCCAGGATGAATAATTATCGCCATCATAATGAATAACTAATTCTTCATCTCCTTTTTTATTTTTTAGAGTTAAAAGAGTATTTCCCATTGTACAAGTAGAATCTATATCAAAATCTTTTCCCATTACTTTTCCTTGTGATTCAAGCCAATCAACCATATTACTTAATGACATTTGCGGAATTGTTTTGTTGTGGTTTACAAAACTAAGTCCATAAGCACGAGAGGCGGAACTTACTTGGGAAGTCATATATTCTTGATTAGAATGTTGCGTTCTATTTTCAGCATCAGAAATAGCTGGTGAATTAGTTCTGTTTTCACCTTTAGAAATAACATTGTAATTGTAACAAGGATTATATCCAATTTTATTCATGTATCACCCCAATCTGTCTACTATATAAATAAAGTGTTTTGAATAATAAAAATTGCCTAATTTTAAAGATATATTAAAAATTGGTATATCTACCAAATAAAAAAAGGTGGGAACAGCTTACGCTTTTCCCACTCTACTTTTTCATTTTTTGTCGAATTGAAAATAGATAATTATTTAAAACAACTTTCCACTTTCAACTTTTAAAAGCCGACCCAATGTCTACGTACGTCTCTCTAACATATACCTTGTAGTTTCACTTTGAGGCGGAGCTTGTAGTGTTAAATTATCTAGTCGTTTTCACCTAGCAGCCGACCCAATGCCTACGTACGTTTCCTTGACATATGCCTTGTAATTTCACTTTGAGGATGACCAGTAGTCGTAAAATAATCTAGTAATCTTACAAAATGTCATCCGACCAAATGTCTACGTACGTAGTACCTATATCATTAAACCGCCGGCAACTTCGATAGCTTGACCAGTTACGTATTCTGTATCAAGTGCTAAGAATTTTACAACTTTAGCGATATCTTCCGGAGTACCAAGTCTTTTCATAGGAATAGCTTTTAAGTATTCATCGATGTTAGGAAGTTCAGCTGTCATAGCTGTTTGAATGAAGCCAGGGCAAACTGCGTTAACTCTGATATTTCTACCGCCGAATTCTTTAGCAAGAGTTTGAGTCAAACCGATTAAACCGGCTTTTGAAGCAGAGTAGTTTGCTTGACCAGCGTTACCGTGACGACCAACGATGCTTGACATGTTGATAATAGAGCCTTGACGAGCTTTCATCATGTACTTAATTACAGCGTGAGTTACACAATAAGCAGAAGTCAAGTTAATCTTGATAACTCTTTCCCATTGTTCCATATCCATTCTAATGAATAGACCATCTTTTGTGATACCAGCGTTGTTTAATAACACATCGATTTTGCCGTGTTCAGCAATCATTTTGTCAACAGCTTCTTGAACAGCTTCAGAATTTGAAACGTCGAATTGGTAGAACCAAGCGTTAACACCGCAAGCTTTGATTTCATCAAGAGCTGGTTGAGCTTTTTCTGCATCACAAATATCGTTGATAATAATATTACAACCTGCTTTTGCTAATTCTAGAGCACAGGCCAAACCGATACCACGAGAACCACCTGTAATAAGTGCAATTTTTCTTTCTGTCATTAATTTTCTCCTTATTTCAAATTTTCGTTGAAGCAAACCCTCAACATACTATTATTCAATATTTTTATAAAGTTTAACTCCCTAAAGCTATTCTATCACAAATGTTTCAAATTTAAACTATTTATTATTTTAATAACCACTTAACATTGCTTAATAAAAGAGCAATTCTATGTTATAAAAATACTTTATATAAATAAGGGAATATTATAAGTATACAGTAAGTTTGGGTAAAGGAGATTATTATGCCACCAATTCCAGTAGCAACGGGTAAAATTGCAAGAACTGTTTATTCAAGTCTAAAAGAAGCTTTAAAAAGTCGACCAAATTTGGTTCCATTAGCGGAATACAGTGGGGTACCAAGATTTAGTAAAAGTACAATATCTAAGATTGATGACAGTGTAGCGCAAGTAAAAGAAATCGAAAGATCAATTGGTGATCTTTTAGCAGTTACACTTGATGGAAACATTCCGGCAGGAGCTACAAAATTATTGAAAGAAGATATGGCTGCGCTTGAAAAACAAAGAGCAAAATTATTAAGTAATATTTCTAAAATAAGACATTGTTGGACAGTATAACTGCCCAACAATGTGAAAAATTTAAACGCTTGCCATTTGTTCTTTTAATGCTGCAACTGTTGTATCCAAAGAAGCTTTGTCAAATACGTTGTAAACAGTTGTTTCCGGAGCTATTTTTTTATTTAAGCCTGCAAGAACTTTACCCGGACCGATTTCAACAAATGTATCAACACCTTCTTCAACCATTTTTTGGATAGTTTGAGTCCAATGTACTGATGAAGAAATTTGTTTAGGCATTTTTGATTTAAAATCATCAGCTTTCAATGTTTCAGCAGCATCTACGTTTGTAATAACAGGCATTTTTGCATCATTTAAAGCTAATTCAGAAACAAAGCTTGCGAATTCTTTACCGGCATTTTCCATGTATTTAGAATGGAATGCACCTGAAACAGCTAGTGGAACCACTCTTCTTACACCATTAGCTAGAAGATAATCAGAAGCTGCTTTAACTGCATCGCTGTCACCAGTGATTACAACTTGAACCGGTGAATTGTAGTTTGCGACATCAACGTAACCAACTTTTGAACCTTCTTCCAAACCAGCTTTTAATTGTTCATCTGTTGCATTTAGAACTGCAGCCATGGAACCGCCTTTTGTAGCACCCATTAAATCAGCTCTCTTTTGAATTGCTTTCAAAGTTGTTTCCAATGACATTACACCAGCTGTGTACATTGCACAATATTCGCCTAATGAATGACCGGCAACGAAATCCGGCGTAATATTTAATTCGGATTTCAAGGCTTCTAATGCTGCAATAGAAGTTGTTACTATAGAAGGTTGAGTGTTAACAGTTTGTTTTAAATCTTCTTCTGGACCTTCAAAACAAATTGTTGAAATACTTTTACCTAATGTTGAATCTGCTGTATCGTAAACAGATTTTGCTGCAGCAAAATTTTCATATAAATCTTTACCCATTCCTACAGATTGAGCACCCTGTCCAGGGAATAAGAATGCTATTTTTTTTACCATAGTATACTCCTTTATTTTATATCTTGTATAAATCCAATTCTATTAGGTTTTGTTCTATCCATTAACAAATCAATAGCTTCATAAATTTGTTTTATATCTTTGTCATTATCTTTGCAATGTTCAATGAAATATCTTTCTATATCACGCAAACGTTGTCCAAATTCTTTGCTATTAAGTGCCCATTGGCGCATGTTTACAAATGTACGCATAATATTAATATTAACTTCTATGGCTTTTTTACTTCTCAAAACTCCTGAAAGCATGGCAACACCTTGTTCTGTAAAAACATATGGAAGATATTGGCGTCCCCCACGAGTTTCCCTAACCATTTTTGAGGTTCCAATTTGGCACCTCAAAAGCTCCCATTCTTCACGAGTTAGTTGAAACATAAAATCCGAAGGAAATCGTTCAATATTACGTTTAACAGTACGATTTAAGTATTTTGTTTCAACTTCATACAATTCTGCAAGCTCAAAGTCCACCATAACTTTTTGCCCGCGTATATCGTATATCATATTTCGTACTTGAACTAAATTTTCCATTTTTGCCTTTTTGCAATTTAATATTACAAATTAATATGTACAGTAATTTTCCTAACAAATTCCTTCTCTCAATCTTACGATTGCACCGCCCCATGTCATACCTGCTCCGAAACCACAAAGAACAGCAGTTGAGCCAAGTTTTACATTACCCTGCTCTACACTTTCAGCTAAAGCAAGTGGAATTGAAGCAGCAGAAGTGTTACCATAATATTTAATATTAGTAACAACTTTGTCATCAGAATATCTCAAACGTTCTTGAACTGCTTGAATAATTCTGATATTTGCTTGGTGAGGTATTAAATAATCAATATCATCAGCTTTCATTCCGGCTTTTGTGATAAGCTCTTCTACGTAGTGTGGAAGTACTTTAGCGACAAAAGTATAAACTCCGCGTCCGTTCATTTTAATACCTTTTGGTTTTGGCTCATATTGTTTAACAAGCGGACAATTTTTACCATCAAATGCTAATTCAATCAAACTTCCATGGCTTCCGTCAGCTTTAATATCAATTGCAATAATATCGTCAACACCGTCTTCTGAAGCAGTTACTACCATAGCACCTGCGCCATCTCCGAATAGAATAGAAGTTCCTCTGTCGTTCCAATCAACTAAACGAGAATTGTTGTCAGTTGCGACAACAAGAATGTTCTTATACATACCGGAAGCGATAAATCCCTTTGCGATACTTAAACCGTAGATTAAACCTGTACAAGCTGCTGTAATATCAAAAGCAGGAATTTGAGTAGTAATACCTAATCTGTTTTGAATATGGCATGCGATTGCAGGATATAAATCCGGTGGAGCAGATGATGCTGCAATAATCATGTCAATATCATCCGGTCCCATTTTAGCTTTTTCTAAAGCTCTTTGAGAAGCTTCCAAGCCTAAATCTACTGCATTTTGTTCACCAGAAACAACTCTTCTTTCTTTAATACCGGTTCTGGTATAAATCCACTCGTCTGATGTATCATATAATTTTGTTAAATCGTCATTTGTTATAACCGTTTCAGGCACACTATACCCAACTCCGGCAATTCTTAAAGGAATTGTATTGTTTCCCATTTATTGTATACTCCTCTTACCCTTTTCAATAAATTAAACTTCGGCAGGGGTTTCCCGCCGAAGTCTTGTAATCTTTTTATTATTCTCCGATTGATTCGGAAATTTTTCTGTTAACAGATGTTTCAACAGCTTCTTTTGCTACTCTCACAGCATTTTTGATTGCATAAGCTTTACTTCTACCATGAGAAATAACTGTAATACCTTTAACGCCAAGAAGCAGACATCCGCCAAATTCTTCATAATTAATTTTTTCGTAAATACGTTTCATGAAAGGTTTTGCTAACATACCAATTAGCATACCCAAGAAATCTGATTTAAATTCGCTCTTAATCATCTTGAATAATAATGAAGAAGTTCCTTCTGTAACCTTTAATACAACGTTTCCGACAAAACCGTCGCAAACTACAACATCACAAAGATTTAAGAATAATTCTCTACCTTCAATGTTACCCATGAAGTTGAATTTTTCTTTTTCTTCTTCCAACAAATTGTATGTATTTTGAGCTAATTCATTACCCTTTCCAGCTTCTTCACCGATGTTCAAAACACCAACACGCGGTTTGTCAATGCCAAGAACATTCTTAGAAAAAGTCATGCCCATAATTGCAAACTGTTTAAGCATTTGAGGTGTACAGTTGCTGTTTGCACCACCATCAATAATAACGATAGGTTTTTTCATTGTAGGAAGTGTTACTGCAATTGCAGGTCTATCAATTCCAGGAATTCTGCCAAGCCCAAATAAGCTTGATGCCATAGCTGCACCAGTTGAACCTGCTGCTACTAATGCATCAGAACTTCCTGTTGCAACAGAATTAACTGTTAATACGATTGAAGAGTTTTTCTTTTTACGAATAGCCTGTCCAGGAGCTTCGCCCATCTCGATAATTTCAGAAGCGTGAGTAATCTTGATGTCAAGAGATTTAACATCTACACGTACTCTTCTCTTTCTGCCTGCTTTACCGCAATCAGATAAGAATCCTTCTTTCTGAATAACTTCAAGACAGTGTTCAATTCTATCTTGCTTACCGACTAATTCTAACGCTACACCATATTCTGCCGCAGCCCATACTGCACCTGCTACAATTTCAAAAGGAGCGTGATCACCGCCCATTGCGTCTACAGCTATTCTTGTCATTTAACTCTTCCCTTTATCCCGTTTTTAAATCTTATCTTTTTAGAAAGTCAGGTGCGGACTGACCGCACCTAATCTTTTAAAAAACTATGCTTCAGGTTTTTCTTCTGTTTCTTCAGCTTTTTCTTCAACTTTAGCTTCTTCTGCAGGAGCTTCTTCTTTTTTAGTTGATTTTTTAGCTTTTTTAACTTCTTTTTCTTCAGCCTTAGCTTCTTCTACAAAACCTTCAGCCTTTTTAGAAACAACTTTGCCTTTATATGTTCCGCAAGCTGTACAAACAGTGTGAGTTAAAACTTTAGCTCCACAGTTTGGACAAGTTGCCAATTCAGGTTTTGTTGCTTTCCAATTAGATCTTCTTTTACCTTGAGCACTGTGCCCTGTTCTTTTCTTTGGTACTGCCATTTCTTATAGTGTCCTTTCTAGTTGTATTAACGTTTTATTTATATATTAAAAATTTTCAAATATCAATTTATGACTCTGTTGATAGGTAGAAAATTATTTTTTATCAATCTTGATGTTTTTAAAAACATCCATTCGATTATCAGGAACTTCCATTTCTTCATCAGACACAAATAGTCCCTCATTACAATTTATACCACAAACTTTTTTATTTGGTAAGTTTAATATTACAGATTGATACAATAAGTCATAAATGTCAATCTCTTTTTCTCCGTTTAAATCCGTAACAAACTGTCCTGACTGGAGTTCCAGCTCTTGACCATATTCGTCGTAAAGAGAATGCTTTGCATACGTTTCATCAATGTCGAAATTAAAATCGTATTTATATTTATTCAAACACCTATCACATTCCAATTGAATTTGACCTTCAACCTCTCCTTTGACTTCTATAAAATCACCCAAAGATTTTATATCCAAACTTGCACGAATTTCACAATCATCCAGTTCTTCAATTTTGCCATCAAATTCGTAATAAAGAGTTTTGTCCGGCTCACGCTCAATGTCTTCAATTTCAACTATTTTATTGTTGCTATGTTTTTTATGCATATGGTTCTTCCTGTAAAACAAGTCCTGCAATTTGAGTTGACACAAAACAAAGTTTTTTTATCGGCCCCATAGGTTCTTTTTCTACAAGAACCGGAGTTGGGCTTTTCATAAGTTGTTTTAATTCAGCATAAACTGCTTGCGGATTTTCATAATACATAACTATAGGAGTTGCAGAACCCTTTAAAAATAAAATCACTGCTTGCCTTGTTTTCTGTGGAGTATTAAATTGTTGAACCATAATGTCTCCTTTAAAATTTGTATAAATATATTTACTAACGTATTATAATATAAAATGTATAAAATGAAAAGAAAGGATAAAATAAGAGAACTTTCTTATTATTAACAAATTTTATGTTTAAAAAAATAAATAATATTCTAAAAAATGGCGGTGTTATCGCATATGTTACAGATACAGTTTGGGGAATAGGATGTCTTCCTGATAACGAAGAAGCTGTAAAGAAAATTTACGAAATTAAACATAGAGATGGGAAAAAACCACTAATATTGATGAGTAACGAGTTTTATAACTTGTTAGAATATGTGAAACAGCCAATAGAAAAGGAAGCGCAAAAGTTAATAAAACAGCATTTCCCTGGGGCATTGACTTTGGTTTTAGAAAAATCCGAAAAAACACCGGACTATATTACCTCAAATATGCTGACAGTTGGTGTTAGAATACCTGATAACGAAACATTTGCTAATATCTGCAAAAATATTGACGGGCACGTACTTGCTACAACGAGTGCAAATCATTCCGGAGAACCTGCTGCATTGAGTTATGATGAAGCGGTTAAATACATTGGAGAGCAAGTCGATTTAGTAATACCATCCTATGGCTGTGAAGCTAAGGGTAAAGCTTCTACCGTTGCCGGATTTAAAGATGGAAAAGTAATTGTTTTTAGACAAGGTGAAATCGAAGTATAGATTCGAAAATATACAACTAAAAGGCGAAATGCAAAGCATTTCGCCTTTTTTCTATTATATCTTTTACAATTTATTTCAAATCATTTTCCACTTTAGTAAGAATTTCTTCTAGTTTAGCAGCGTCTTTAACTCCGCCTTGTGCAAAATTTGGACGTCCACCACCGTTTGCACCGGTTGCTCTTGCAATTTCTCCAACAATTTTGCCGGCATTGATACCTTTTTTAACAAAACTGTCACTTACTTTTACAATAACCATTCTATCATTTGCAAGAACAATTATGCTTTCACCCAATTTTGAAGCTAACATTTCGATTCCGGCTTTTACAGCATCGCCATCAAAGTTTTCAATCCTAGAAATGAACAATTTTCCGCCTTCAATATCTTGAGCTTTAGAAATGAATGTTGAGAATTTGCTCTTAGCCATTTCTGCCTTAGTTTGTTCTAATGATTTTTGAAGTTCTTTATTTTCTTCCAACAATTTTTCAATTCTTGGTTCAACTTCATCAAAATGAACTTTGAACTTAGAAGCAAGCTTGTCGATTTCAGCTGATTTTGCGTTCAAATAATTGATTGCAGCTTCTGCAACAACAGCTTCTATTCTTCTTGTACCTGCTGCGATTGCGCCTTCTGAAACGATTTTAATTAATCTTAAATCGCCTGTATTAGATGCGTGAGTACCGGCACAGAATTCTCTTGAGATTGTTTCGTCTTCTTTTTCTTCGTTTTGAGCAGCACAGCTACCGTTGTCTTTACAAGATTTGCAAGCGAATTTAGAGCAGCCGTTTCCTATTGAAACAACCCTTACGACATCTTCATATTTTTCACCGAATAATGCTGTTGCACCGGTTAATTTTGCTTCTTCAATATCCATAACATCTGTATGAACCGGAAGTTTTTCACCAATCCATTTGTTGATGATTTCTTCTGTTTTTTGAACTTCAGCCGGTGTCATCGCACGTGAGAAAGAAAAGTCAAATCTCATTCTGTTTTCTTCAACTTGAGAACCTGCTTGCTTAACTTCGTCACCAAGAACCTTAATCAAAGCAGCCTGTAACAAGTGAGCAGATGTATGGTGAACTCTGATTTGATTTCTTCTTGCAGAATCAATTTGAGCAAATACATAATCGCCAATATTAACTTCGCCATTTACGATTTGGCATCTGTGAACGAATAAGTGATTAACCTTGAAAGTTGTTAAAACTTCTGCTTTTAAGTTTTCGTTAACAATATATCCGCTGTCACCGACTTGACCACCGCATTCTGCGTAGAATGGAGTTCTATCAAGAACGATATCAGTGTATCCTTCGCCTTCAATAGTTGCAAGGATTTTAGCTTCGCAGCAATCAACAAGATATCCGACGAATTCAGTTGAGCCAACTTCGTCCTCAACTTTTGCATATTTCATATCGCCTGTTACAGAAATCTTTTCAGCAGCAGCTTTTGCTCTGTCTTTTTGTTCTTGCATTGCTTTTTTGAAACCTTCTTCGTCAATTGCAAGTTTGTTTTCTTCAGCAATTTCTTTTGTTAATTCAAATGGGAAGCCATAAGTATCATAAAGTTTGAAAGCACTTTCGCCATCAATATCTTTCTTTTCGGAAATAAATTCTTCAAGCATTTTATATCCTCTATCAAGAGTTTTATCGAATCTTTCTTCTTCTTTTTTGATAACATCAATAATTTTAGCTTTGTTTTTAACCAAATCAGGATAAGCTTCACCATAATTATCGACAACAACGTCAACAAGTTTGTATAAGAATGGCAATTCCATACCTAAAATTTTACCGTGGCGAAGTGCACGTCTTAGAATCATTCTTAAAACATAGCTTCTGCCTTCATTTCCTGGAATTACGCCATCAGAAATCAAAAAGCTTACGCATCTTGCGTGGTCTGTAATGATTCTCAAAGAAACGTCAGTTTTTTCTGATTGTTTGTAAGCTACTCCACTCATTTCAGAAACTTTGTCCAAAATTGGTCTTAATAAATCTGTTTCAAATGTAGAAGCTACACCTTGGCAAACCATTGCAATACGTTCTAATCCCATGCCGGTATCAACGTTTTTGTGTTCAAGTGGAGATTGATTTCCTTCTTCATCTTGATAAAGCTCTGTGAATACAAGGTTCCAGATTTCAACCCATCTGTCACATTCACAAGTGTCAATTCCACATCCGCGAGGATCGTCACATTTGTATTGTTCACCTAAGTCGTAGTGGATTTCAGAACAAGGACCGCAAGAACCTGATGCCCCAGGAGGGCCCCAGAAATTATCTTTTTTACCTTTTCTTTTGATACGTTCATCCGGAACACCAATACTTCTCCAGATTTTATAAGCTTCGTCATCTGTTTCATAAATAGTTATCCAAAGTCTATCTTTGTCTAACTTAAGGACTTCTGTTACAAATTCCCAAGCCCAAGGAATAACTTCTTTCTTATAATAGTCACCAAATGAAAAGTTACCTAACATTTCAAAGAAAGTGTGGTGACGTGGAGTCCTTCCAACATTTTCAATATCAGAATCTTTACCGCCTGCTCTTGCACATTTTTGGCAAGAAGTAGCTCTAGCAGGGTCATATGGTGATTTTTGGATACCTAAAAATATAGGTAAGAACTGCAACATGCCGGCTGTTGTTAATAAAACAGTCGGATTGTCAGGAACAAGACTTGAACTTTCAACAATGGTGTGTTGGTGCTTGTTCTTGAAATAATCTAAGTATAATTTTCTAATTTCATTTCCTTTAAGCATAATTAATTCCTTTTTATCTTAATAAATTTAATGATTTTATTATACCTCAAAGGCATGGAATATGTTAAAAAAGAAATTTGTTACAATTTTTTATGTTAGTAGCAAAAAATATTTTTACGAAGTTTATATAAAATATGATGAGAATAAATTTTTATAATAACAACTATAACAATCAAGCCCCAAATTTTAGCGGTCGTAAATTAGGAGTATCAAAATCGGAAATAGAAGCGCTTTTGCGCCAAGGAAAATCGCCAAAAGAAATTGCAGTAACTTACAGACATAATCCAAGTTGGGGAAATTGGATAATAAAAAGGTTTGAATTAAGTTCATTAAAGTCTGAAAAAGAAAATGATATTGTGAAACAAGTGATTGGCTTAAGTGAAGCTGGTGCTAATATTAAAACTATTGCAGAAATTGTTAGTGTATCTGCAAAAAAAGTCGCAAAGATAATAACAGAATTTAATGTTAAAAAGCCTAAAAAATTATCATCAACAAAACAACAGGAAAAGCTTGAAAGAAATAATGTTATTAAGGGAGAATTGGCAAAAGGATTTTCTGTGAAAGAAGTTGCAGAAAATACGGGTTATTCTGTGTCAATCGTTAGAAATCTTGCAAAGGATTTGAATAAAAAAGAACTTAAAGCTGCAAGAGAACAATTGAAATTTGAAAAAACGAAAGAACTTGCAAATTCTATTTACAATGATTTAAAAATAGGTGAGAATATAGGAAATTTTATTGAGAATAATGAAAAGGTAAAAGCTGCAGGTACAGTTATTGATAAATGTCAGTTGAGCAAAGAACTTTGCCAATTGAGAGATGCAAAATATTTAAAGCAAGTTATAAATTTATTGAATGCTGGCTATATAGCATCAGAAGTTGCAAAAGAACTCAATTGTTCTTCATCTACAGTCTCAAAATATGCAGGTAAGGCAGGCATTACTGATATAAAAGAACGGCGCAGAAGTCTTATGCGTGAGCAAATAATGAATCTTGTAAATCAAGGTAAAAAGTTGAAAGAAATTGCAAAAGAATTAAATTGCTCTTTCCAAGCACTTTATAATTATATGGGTAATGCAGGAAAGCTTCAACGCAAAGAATATCTTCAACATCGAGAAAATGAAATTTATAGGCTTCATTTGCAAGGTGTTGCACACAAAGAAATTGCAAAACAATTTAATACATCAGAAGATACTGTAAATAGGAATATAAGACGTCATCAAAACCGATTATAGATAGCGTTATATTGTTCCAGTTTATCAAATGTCCAGCGACTATCGTAGCTCATTGCGTTTTTGATTAGCAAATTCCAGCTTGAATGATTGTTTATGTATAAATTCAGTGCTTTGTCTACAAGTTGAGTGAAATTCTCTAGAACTTCTTGTTCTGTTAATAGCCCTGATTTTGTTTTGAATCCGCAGCCTTCTGTCATATCTTCAAAAATATCACTTATTGTATCATTATAAATTCCAACTCGTGTTGATACTGGTATGCAACCACATTTTAAAGCTCTAAAATGTATTGTAGAAGTTGTATTTTTTCTTGACGGAAACAATGTTATATCAGCAGATGAATAAAATTGTTCAAGATTAACCGGAGAATTTATATAAACCCATCTACCGTCAAATGCGGAATTTTTCTCCATAAATTCAACCCAAGATTTGATGTTATTATTTTCTAATCCATTTGGAATATTAATGATTATCTGGACATTTCTATATAATTCAAATAGTTTAAGCAAAGCTGCAAGAGCTATATCAACACCTTCTGTAAAAATATCAGTGCTGAAATTACAAAAAACTAAAGGTGATTCATAGAAAGCATCTAAATATCCTTTTATTTCGTAATCATTTGATAAGAAAAATTTTGAATCTACAAATTTGGTTCTTATTCTATCTTGAGAAAATTCTTTTATTAAATATTTTTTGTTCAAACTTCTTTTATCTCTAAAATTATCTAAATCAAATTTTTGATAAATTGAAGCGGGCTTTTGAATCATTCCATAAGATAGCCAATCGCTTTTGTCTTTGAATTCATTAAGCCTTTTATATACAGGTGAATTCCATTTTGAATTATTGAAAATATCATTGTAATAAGTTTCAGAAAAAACTGTCCACAAATTAGCACGTTTAATAGTATGAAAAATTGCGTTGTATGAATTATCATCTCCATAAGCTAATTGTGGAAATAATTTAAGTGCTCTTATATTCATTCTGTTGAATAAAATGTTTTCGTCAATTTCTTCATCTTTGTTAACAAAATTACGGAATTTATAATAGTTTTCATAAAGAAAATCTAAGCATTCACGCATTCTGGAAAAGCCTTTTGTGTTATGCTGATTGAAAAGTGATGCAATACATTTTTGTATAATTTTATCTCTGCAAAGTTTTTTCATTCCAGCTTTATCTGCAAGATTTATTGCAGCCCAAAAAACTTCTTGCTTATTTTCATCATATACTGAAAAATCTGTAACAGTTTGTATAACTTTTATTCCAAATGGAAATTGTTTATCAAATTCTGCACCGATAAAAAATGGAACATCAAAAGCGTGTACAATACTTGGTCGGAGTTTTTTTATCATTTCTCTAGCGGCTCTTGTGAAAGAGGCAAGGTACTGAAATTGTTCCCTATCGAATCCCGAAAAACTATTTGAATAAATACCAAAAACATCCACATTTTCGCTATTTTGTTTAAGTTTATAAAGAGAAGCTGTATTCGTTTTATTTTGCAGAAAAAATTCCACATCTATATTTAGTTTTTCCAGATTATCAAAATTATCTATTGGTATTAAAACTTTTATACCTTTTTCGGGATATTGTTTGCGAAATTCTGAAATAAAATCAAGAGGGATTTCACCTTTGGTTAAAAACAATATTGTATTATTTTCACTTTTTTTAAAATGTTTTAGAAAATTGAATAATGCTTTTCTAGTGTAACGCAAATTTGCTTTAATTTGATATAAACTATCAAAATCTTTTGCCGGCAAAATATCAACGTTCTGCTCTTCCAAAGCAGAAGTTTCGTTGAACATCATATCCAATTCTTTTTCGTGTGATTCGGTATTAAAAATTTCATCCATACGTACTTAAAATTATCATGCTAGCGGGCTTAAATCAAGCAGACTATTGACAATTTATTAGTGTAAGAGTTATACTCATGTTTACTATGAGAAATATAGAAGTTAAATTTACATATTATTCATGCTCCAACGGCTCCAAGTTTCAATCGGGACTTGAATAATTTTGGTATGTAAATTTATATAACAGAATCAAAATGTATGAAGTCCCGAATAGAAAACGGGGCTTTTTTAATGCGTAATTTTTTAGGGAAGGATTATTGTATTAATGAAAGTAAATAATATAAATAGCACAACTTTTAGAGGACCATTGGATGGAATTGTAACAAGTGCTCTCAGAACTTGTGATATGAATGAAATGGTTAATGCTGTTGGCTTAGATGTAGGGGCAATGGTTGTTCCAAGAGCTTATTATGATACTAAAAAACGTAATGAATACGCTGGTGCTGAAACATTTATCAGAGAAATCAGCGGTACTTTTATTAACTGTTTATCTGCAGGATTATTTGCAATGGGAATTTCAAAATTTGCATCAAAAAGAATTCAGCCCGAGATTAAAATTAACCCAAACAGTTGGTATTCTAACGATTCACTAGCTACTCTTAAAAAGGCTTGGGATAAGAGCGGTAATATGGATAAATACTTGAATACTGTTTTTGATAATATTTCTGGTCGTGATGGGAAAAAAGTAAACAAACTTAAAGATGTAAATTGGAAAAAAGTAGAGTGGATTGATGAAAAAAGATGGGATAAAATTAATTGGGATAATCAAAAATATGCAGGAATTCAAGACAAATTGAAAACCAAAAAGGGATTTATTAAAACTTTTTCTGATTTAATCAAAGATAAAAATATTACAAATGACGATAAGAAAAATGTTCTTTCTATTATGGAAAAACGACTTACAAATGTGCTTGGTGCTGAACGAGATACAGAATTAAATATCGGAAATGAAAAATTATCAGCAAAATTGGAAAATATTTTGCGTGATACTCACGATATGGGTAAGGATATTTTTAGCAAAAAGAGCGAAAAAGAAATAAATCTTGCAATTAATAAGATTAGCAAAGTAAATAAACTTAAGGCTTTTGGCGCTATCTCAATTTCAAGTGTGTTAGGTTTAACCAATCAAGCTATAAATAGAAAAATCACAGAAAAGAGAACCGGTAAAAAAGGGTTCGTTGGGGATGTTGATTATACTTCAACTTTCCGTGGTGAACAGAAAAAAGATACACTTCTTCCGCTTAAGAAACTTGGAGCAAGTGCACTTATGGTCGGAATGGTATTTAGTGTTATGGGTGTAAAAAATCTTAAACAATTTGCTAGAAAACTTGAATTTACAGGACCGATTACAAGTGGTAATGCTATTAAAACCGTTTATGCAGCGAATATTGTTGGCCGCTTTATGGCGGCTGATAACGGAACAGAGTTAAGAGAATCTATGACAAGAGATTATTTAGGATTCCTTAACTGGTTGGTATTTGGCGGTTTTGCTGCAAAAGGTTTAGCAAACTTGCTTGATAGACTGGGCAAAGATTTGTTTAATTATAAAAAAGAAGGCAAGGGGTTAGGTCATTGGTTGAACGATATGAGCCTTAAAACACATAATGAAATTGCAGCAAAAGGTGAAAAATTTGCACGTAAAAATATGTGGAAATTGAACCTTGCGCAAGCTTCCGGTATTGCTTATTCTGCTGTGACATTGGGATTGTTATTACCTATGTTGAATGCAAAAATAACTGAAAAGAAGGCAGAGAAGAAGTTTGGTTAAAAAGTTTTAATTAATACCCGCCCGCATTCGTAGTTCATATCAAGTAGCCAACGACATGCCTATACCTACCTCACCCTAGCCCTGTCTTGGATTATTCGGGGTGTCGGCAGAGTAACGTCTGACCTCCACCTTACGGGCTTACGCCCTACCGAAAATCCGCTCTCCTGCTAGGAGAGGGAATGACCGTCACTTGTTTTACAAAATTAAAAACAAAAAACTAATAGCTCCACTTTGAGGCGGAGCTAGTAGTTTTTAAGTTATTTTGTAGTTTGTATCGAGTAGCCGACTTTGTGTGAAAAGTCTTTTTGGTTACTTTCTTGGTTGTTCGCATTAAACGTGCCTACATATTTTTATGATAAAAACTTGGTTAAAATCATAAAAATATTTCGCACTTTGCTCACAATCCGCTTTTCTAAAGAAACAAAAAACTACTAGCCCCACTTCGAGACGGAGCTAGTAGTCTTTATGTAATTTAGTAGTATTTACTAAGTAGCCGACAATATGACTACGTGCGTAGCACCTACATCATGCCACCCATACCGCCCATACCAGCCATTGCAGACATATCAGGAGCTTTAGATTCTTCTGGAATATCAACTACTGCAGCTTGAGTTGTTAATAACATAGAAGCAACAGATGCTGCATTTTCAAGAGCGCTTCTAGTAACTTTAGCAGGGTCAACGATACCTGCTGCGAACATATCAGTATATCTGTCTAATAAAGCATCATATCCATAAGCATCTTTTTCTGCTCTAACGTTTTCTACAACAACATCAGATTTAGCACCTGAATTGAATGCGATTGCTCTAAGAGGTACATCAAGAGCAGCTGTTAAGATTTTATAACCACTCTTTTCATCATCTGTTTCGAAAGTGATTGTGTTCATTTTTGATTCAAGTTCTTGTTGAACTCTGATTAGAGCAACACCACCACCAGGAACGATACCTTCTTCATTAGCGGCTCTTGTTGCGTTAAGAGCGTCTTCAATTCTCAATTTTCTTTCTTTAAGTTCGATTTCAGTAGCAGCACCAACTTCAATAACTGCAACACCGCCTGACAATTTAGCCATACGTTCTTGAAGTTTTTCTTTATC
>OBLI01000438.1_pt1 | contig 44134 bp, 33 predicted proteins | sample 1519701 | NCBI WGS metagenome assembly OBLI01 (sample SAMEA3663005, study PRJEB22513) | pig gut metagenome | biome: pig gut; feature: pig-associated habitat; material: faeces | place: France | collected 2012
TTCTATGCTCACGTGCCGAGCCGCAAGCAGGCATACGATATAGGCGTGCAGCTCGTCAACAGCAACAACGACTTCTATGCAGGCTCTGACTTCGTAAGCCCAGAGAACCCCGACAAGGAGGGCAAGAGCCTCTACGAGCAGGCTGCCGACAAGGGATTTACCATAGCATATGGATATAAGGACTACCAGAAGAAGGCGCGCAAGGCCGACCGCATGATTATGTTCCAGACACAGGAGGCCAACAAGAGAGACCGCTACAGCCTGCCATACGCCATAGACCGCAGCAAGGGAGACCTCACGCTGACTGACATCACAAGGGCTGCCATCAACTTCCTTACAAAGAAGCAGGGAGAGAAGGACGGCTTCTTCCTTATGGTGGAGGGCGGAAAAATCGACTGGGCATGCCACGCCAACGACATGTGCTACATCAAGGAACTAATAGATATGGACAACGCCGTGAAGGTGGCATACGAGTTCTACCAGCAGCACCCCGACGAGACGCTAATCGTAGTGACAGCCGACCACGAGACTGGCGGACTGGTACTCGGGCGGAAGGGCTATGACCTGCACCTCGACGTTGTGGGCAACCAGCGCATGAGCATCGAGAAACTTGGCAAGGAACTGCACAAGCTGCACGACAAACATGGGGAAAAATACAACTGGGACATCGTGAAGGCTTTCCTGGCCGAGAACTTCGGCTTCTGGACCAAGGTATCGCTCTCCGGCGCGCAGACCACACGCCTGCAGGAAGCATTCAACAACATCATGAGCGGAAAGGGGCAAAGCACTGAAACGCTCTACCAGAAGGATGACGAGCTGGCAACTACCGTCCGCAAGATACTGGCCGAGTGCGCACTCGTAGGATGGCAGACGGGCGGCCACAGCAATGGCTACGTGCCATGCTTCGCCATCGGAGTGGGCGCAGAGCAATTCCACGGACGCATAGACAACACGGAAATATGCAAGAATATCGCAACAGCCGCAGGATGGAAACACTAAGCGGCAACGTTGACGGGAAACAGTAACAATGACAAACGACACACAAACCAGTACACCCACACGGAGCATATTCCAACGCCCCGTGTGGGTTGCTGTATTCGCCATTACGGCTGCCATGGTATGGGGATGGGCATATCCTCTGATAAAACTCGGATTTAGAGAATTCGGCATCACGCCAGACATGACGGGGAGCAAGATGCTGTTTGCCGGCATACGCTTCTGCCTGTCTGGACTCATCATCCTCGCCGTAGCAAAAGCCATACACCGGCCATTCGCCCTTGGCAAGACTTCCGATAGCTGGTACGTACTCTTATTCTCGCTCCTCAACACCACCCTACACTACGCATTCTTCTATTTCGGCCTGTCACACTCTGAGGGAGCAAGGGCTGCCATACTCAACTCCATGAGCGTGTTCACCGTAGTTGTGCTGGCATGCATGTTCTTCAAGAGCGACCGCATGACCACACGCAAGATTACAGGCTGTGTCATCGGAATACTCGGAGTGCTGGCACTGAACCTCGGAGGCAAGGAAAGCGGCCACTTCACATGGCTTGGCGACGGCATGATAATACTCAACGCCCTATGCTCTGCCTTTGCATCGCTGATGACCAGAGGGCTTGGCAAGCGCGTTGACGTATTCGTAGGCACAGGCTACAGCCTTGCGGCAGGCGGTGCCCTGCTCATAATTCCAGGGCTGGCCATGGGCAGCACCCTACCCCACGTGTCACTCTGGGGAATTGTCATTCTCGCCCTGCTCATAGCCATATCCACGATAGGCTTCACACTCTACAACAAGCTGCTGACATGCAACCCCGTAGGCAAAGTCGCTATCTACAACTCGCTCATACCGGTAATAGGAGCCGTCAGCTCATGTCTGTGCCTTGGAGAGACCTTCTACTGGAAGTATGCCATAGCAGGGGCGTTGGCCACAACGGGAATATATATCATCAATAAAGGAAAATAACAGCTATTATGTAGGCTATCCCGATATTTTTTCTTACTTTTGCACAATACCACACCAACAAAGCCACATGAACACCAACTACTTGCTTCCCGCCGAGTGGGAACGACAGAACGGAGTGCTGCTTACATGGCCTCACGCCAATACTGACTGGAAACCCTATCTCAAGGACATAACGACAATGTTCGTAGACATGGCAAGGGCCATCGCAGACAGAGAGAGATTGCTCATCGCCACGCCCGAGACAGACATGGTGGGCACGCTGCTCCACGCTGCCCTATCTCCGCAGGCCATGGCCAACGTCAGGATTGTGGAGTGCGACTCCAATGACACTTGGGCACGCGACCATGCCCCAATTACTCTCACCGCTACCGACGGTCAAAACCTGATGCTCGACTTCCAATTCAACGGATGGGGCAAGAAGTTCGGTGCAGAGAAGGACAATGCAATAGGACGAAACCTCCATGCGGCAAACACCCTGCATGCGCCAATGGAGAACCATCTGGACTTCGTGCTGGAGGGAGGCGCCATAGAGAGCGACGGACAAGGAACCATAATGACAACATCACAATGCCTTCTGGCTCCTAACCGTAATCAGCCACTCGACAGGCAAGAAATAGAACTTGAGCTAAAACGCAGGCTAAGGGCACAGAGGGTGATATGGCTCGACCATGGCAACCTCGAAGGCGACGATACCGACGGACATGTTGACACCATAGTAAGGATGGCACCCGACAACACATTATTATATATGGGCTGCGATGATACCAACGACAGCCAATACGATGACCTGAAAGCACTCGAGCAGCAGCTGAAGGAGCTGAGAACATCCGACGGCAAGCCATACCGGCTGCTGGCACTACCCTCGCCAACGCCAATCTATGACGATGGCGAACGGTTGCCTGCCACATACGCCAACTTCCTCGTCATCAACGGAGCTGTCCTGATGCCTACATACCGTCAGCCGGAGAACGACGCCAAGGCAAAAGACATCATAGCGCAAGCTTTCCCTGGCAGGCAGATTGTCGCCATCGACGCATGCACAGCCATCAGGCAGCACGGCTCCATACATTGCCTGACAATGCAGTTCCCTGAAGGAGTTTTATAAAACAAATAATAACTATAATAGGAAACGGAAATGAGAGAAATACGCATAGGACTGCTACAGCAGCACAATACCGCAGAACAGAGGGACAACATGCTAAGGCTTGCCGAAGGCATTGCAGACCTCGCAGGCAGAGGGGCGCAGCTCATCGTGCTGCAGGAACTGCACAACGGACTCTACTTCTGCCAAACGGAGAACGTTGACCTCTTCAATCTTGCAGAGCCGATACCCGGCCCGTCCACAGAGTTCTATGGAGAGCTGGCACGCCAGTTCGGGGTAGTAATAGTAACATCACTCTTCGAGAAAAGAGCACCGGGACTATACCACAACACGGCTGTGGTGATAGAGAAAGACGGCAGCATAGCCGGGAAATACCGCAAGATGCACATACCTGACGACCCCGCATACTACGAGAAATTCTATTTCACCCCCGGTGACCTTGGCTTCAAGCCCATCGATACCAGCGTAGGCCGTCTTGGAGTTCTCGTCTGCTGGGACCAGTGGTATCCGGAGGCTGCACGCATCATGGCTCTGCAGGGAGCAGAAATCCTCATATACCCCACGGCAATAGGCTACGAGAGCAGCGACACGGCTGACGAACAGCAACGGCAGCGCGAAGCATGGACTACCGTGCAGCGCGGGCATGCCGTAGCCAATGGACTGCCCGTAGTCTCGGTAAACCGCGTAGGCCATGAGCCTGACCCCAGCGGACAGACCAACGGCATCACGTTCTGGGGCAGCAGCATGGTTGTAGGTCCACAGGGAGAACTCCACTACCGTGCCTCCGACAACGAGGAAGAGAGTATTGTCGTCGACATAGACCTCGACCACAGCGAGCACGTCAGAAGATGGTGGCCATTCCTGCGCGACCGCCGCATCGACAGCTATGACGACATACTGAAAAGGTTTGCATACAGAGAATAATATTATGTGGGATGCTTATATCCCACCAGCTAAAATGTTTTAGCCCTTCTCAGACGCAATGCATTGCATCGCGCCACGCAATGCATTGCAACCCCCAACGCAATGCATTGCATCCGCTCCTGCAAACGTTTGCGGTGAAAAGGTGCCTTCATTTAGGAATCCCTTCCCATTGTTTTTCCCACTTAAGAATGGTTTTTCCTGTAACTACTTACAGCCAAAATCCCCATAGTTGCGGCAATAATAAAGAGAGCGAGAAGCTGATGGGCAACACTGAGGAAACCGCCACCACGTACGAACACTGTACGTATGGCATCAACGAAGTAGTGCATAGGATTTATGTACGTGGTGAGATAAGCAAGATATGGCATGGAACGCACAGGAGTAAAAAGCCCGCTGAGCAGGAGCATACATACCACAAAGAACCACATTACGAAGACCGCCTGCTGCATGGTATCGCTATAATTGGAGATGACAAGTCCGAAACTGCTCCAGAAGAGGGCCAGCAGCATAGCCAAGGCAAAGACAAGCCATAAAGGTCCTTGACAAGTAATGCCATAGATCGCCCACGAGAGCACCAGGCAGACAACAATGACGAAGAGTGCTATCAGCCAATATGGGATAAGCTTGGCAAGAATGAATATCCATTTGGGCACAGGTGTGACATTAATCTGCTCTATTGTACCAGTCTCTTTCTCACCGACAATATTCAGCGTGGGCAGAAACCCACACATAAGCATCATTACGATGGCAAAGAGAGCTGGTATCATAAACACCTTGTAATTGAGATTCTTATTGTAAAGGAACAGAGTTGAGACCTTCGACTGCATGGCCGTTACCGTGGGGCTGACATGTGCCATAACTATCTGCGAGAGATATGTGCCTCCCATAGAGCCCTTAGTTCCATTGACTGCATTGGCGGCTATGAGAACCCTTGGGGACCGTCTCTGGGTGATGTCACGGCTATAGTTCTGAGGAATGACCAGCACCACATCGGCGTCCATCTTCTCGATATCTTTCAGAGCCGCATTATAAGTGGGTTTCTGACCGTTGAAGACGAAATAGTTGCTTGCCTCTATGCTCTGTACAAGCTGACGGGACAATGTGGAGCGGTCGTTATCTACTACATCCACCCGTATATTCTTCACCTCCTGAGTCATCACCCACGGCATCACGCACATCATCATAATCGGGAAAATGATGATGAGACGTGGCAGGAACGCATTACGGCGTATTTGTAGGAACTCCTTTTGTATGAGATATTTCAGCATAATCTGTTCTTGAATTTTGCGAGTGCTACTAAGAGAAGGAATATTGCCATTGCCGAAAGAACAAATATCTCACCGACAACATCTCTAATATCCACTCCCATTATCATGAGTTTGCGCATTGCCTGAATATAATATCTCGGAGGCACCACGGCAGCAATCCATCTCAACACCTCCGGCATAGATTCGACAGGGAATATCATGCCCGAGAGCATCACTATGGGTACCAGCAATACCATCGCCGAGAGCAGCAATGCCATTAGCTGTGTAGTCGCAATGTTTGAAATCAACAGTCCCAAGGATAATGCAAGTATGATGTATATAGTGGAGACAACGTATATCCACGCTATACTGCCTGCCAAGGGCACATCAAGCACATAGCGCGCCATGAGAAGGATGGTGGTCAGTATACCAAATGCCAGGACGAGATACGGCACAACCTTGGCAATAATAATCATCAGTGGTCTGACAGGCGACACCAGCAGCACTTCCATTGTTCCCCGCTCTTTTTCGCGGACTATAGAGATGGAGGTCATCATGGCACAGACAAGCATCAGCAGCATTCCAAGGATAGCGGGCACGAAATTGTAGGCAGAGCGCATAGAAGGGTTATACAGAAGCCTCACACCCATGTCCCTCTCCAAGAGAGAGGGGAGCAAGTTACTTTCAAGCCCGTCGGTGGTGAGGATTTTTGTTGCGTAGTTCACCCACTGCCGTGCCATATTCGGGTCTGCGCCATCCACAATCAGCTGTATTCTCCTTCCCCCACTGCCTACAAGCATATCATCTCCCCTGTCTTTTGGAGAGGAGCCGAATGTGAGGCATAAATCCGCCTTCTGGTTGCGTATGAGAAGTTCAGCGTCCTTGGGTGTATTTACAGTCTGCGTTACGGTGAAATATTCAGATTGCGAGAGCCTCTCCACAGCCCTTTGCGTCTGCAGATCCATTTGTGATGTCACTACCACTGTGCGCACATTCTTCACGTCGGTAGTAATGGCAAAGCCGAATATCAGCATCAATACCACAGGTATCCCGAAAAGTATGAGCGTCGTGCGTTTGTCACGCTGGATATGCCGTATTTCCTTTATTACAAATGATACAAACTGTTTCATATCTGTTCTCTCTTTGCCTTTCTTGCGAGATAAGTGAATACATGGTCCATATCGGGCTGGTTCAGATTGGCTTTCAGTTCTCCGGGAGTTCCCAATGCACTAATCTTGCCATCCACCATGATGCTTATTCGGTCGCAGTATTCAGCCTCGTCCATATAGTGGGTCGTTACAAATACTGTAATGCCACGATTGGCGGCATCATATATCAGCTCCCAGAACTGCTGGCGGGTAGCAGGATCTACACCTCCGGTCGGTTCGTCGAGGAAGACAATGTCCGGCTCATGGAATATGGCAACAGAGAAGGCGAGTTTCTGCTTCCATCCAAGCGGCAACGAGCCAACCAGGTCGTTACGGTGCTCTGCAAAATGCAATCTGTCCAGAAAAATTTCTGTCTTGTGCGAGATATCATCGTCACGCATACCATATATTCCACCAAACAGCCGGAAATTCTCAGCCACTGTGAGGTCTTCATAAAGCGAGAACTTTTGGCTCATGTAGCCAATGTGTTTCTTTATCTCCTCATACTCCGTGCGGATGTCATACCCCGCCACCTTTCCACTGCCACTCGTCGGCTGGTTTAGTCCAGTGAGAATGTGCATGGCGGTTGTCTTACCAGCACCGTTCGCACCAAGAAAGCCAAATATCTCGCCACGGCGGACACTGAAACTGATGTCATCAACGGCACGGAATGCACCGAAAGCCTTGACAAGATGCGACACATCTATGACATTCTCCTCTTGCCGCATATTCCCACGGTTATGGCGCTCTATTACAGGAGGAGTGAAAATACTGGCAAAGCGGTCAAGGATGGCCTCCGGGGTATCAACACCCAGCAATCGTCCTTCTTTCAGAAATGCTACCCTCTCACACTGCCTCACCTCGTCAAGATATGGCGTGGCGGCAACGATGGTTATGCCACGCTCCTTGAGCATGGCAAGCATTTCCCAGAATTCCTTACGACTTACGGGATCCACCCCTGTGGTAGGTTCGTCAAGGAACAGGACACTGGGCTGATGCACCAATGCGCACGACAATGCCAGTTTTTGCTTCATGCCGCCTGACAACGCCCCTGCCTTGCGGTCACGGAACCGCTCTATCTGACTGTATATCGCCTTAATGCTTTCGTAGCCCTCATCTATAGTTGTATTGAAAAGCGTTGCAAAGAACTGCAGGTTCTCTTCAACAGTCAGATCCTGGTATAGCGAGAAGCGTCCGGGCATGTAACCAACCCTCTGGCGTATCTTGCTCATCTGTCTCACCACGTCTAAGCCATCCACGGTCGCCTCACCGGCATCGGGCAACAGAAGGGTGCAAAGTATGCGGAACAACGTTGTCTTGCCAGCTCCGTCTGGACCTATAAGGCCGAACAACTCACCCTTGTCTACAGAGAATGACACATCGGAAAGCGCCATGACATTGCCGTAGGACTTGCTGATATTATTTACTGCAATCATATACAATGAACTTCACTTCCCCATACATACCTATTTTCACATACCCATCGTTCTCTATTGCCACCTTCAGGGCATAGACAAGGTCAGCACGCTCATCATCGGTCAGTATTGTCTTGGGTGTAAACTCCGAGCGGTTTGATATCCACGTTACCTTTCCATGATACTCTTTCTTCTTCCCATCCCCATAATCAGCATAGACAATGGCATTCTGCCCAAGTTTTATATTCCGCAACTGTGTTGATGTGACATATGCACGAATAAACATGCCCTCAGTGTCAGCCATCTTGAACAGCGGTTTGCCTGTTGACACATACTCGCCACGCTCAACGTATTTCTCAAGCACTGTACCCTTTGCCGGTACCTTTATGTGGCACTTGCGCAACTGGTCACGCAGCTGGTCTTCCTGCACGTATGCAGCATCCATCTGCCGCTGAAGCGAATTAGTCGTCACCGTCAGCGACGATATCTGCGCGTCAAGCTGGTGTTGCAGCACTTCTACCTGACTGTTGGCATCATCAAGCATCTTGCTTGGAGCCGCTCCGTCTGCCACCAGCTCACTATATCTCTGCTGGTCTTGTTTGGCTTTTGCCAACTGCTGCCGTGTAGCAGCAATCTGCTTCCCAATCTCAGGTTTCTGACTCTGATAGACATTCTTTGCAGCCACAGCCTGCTTCAGTTTCAGCCAAAGTTGTGTGGTGTCAATGAGTCCCACTTCCATTTCGGGTGCGACAATATCCCCTTCCTCCACATTGAGACGCACGAGGATTCCAGGCTGTTCGGCATATATTGTAGTCTCCGTAGCCTCAAACACACCCGTAGCGTCGTATTCTTTTTCCTTGTTACCGCAGGCGTTCAGCAACAGAACGATTCCTGCCATAGCCAATATCTTTTTCATGTTCCGTTATTGATTAGTAGTAAACTTCAAGTCATAGATTTCTTTCAGCATTTCAATTTCGTGCATGGTCTGCTGGACGCGTGCCCTATTCTCGTTGTTTATTTCCTTCAAAAGGTCATTCACGTCGATAATACCATGAGAGAGCTTCGACTCAGCAGCCTTGCGTACCGAGGAACGTAGTGCTATTATCTCATCGTCTTCCTCCATCAGCTTCCGGTAACGGCTGATATTCTCGCTCTGCTGTATCTGCTCCAGCCGGTTGTCAAAAACAAAACGCTCGCGGCTCACTTCTGCGTTTTCTTTTTGCATCTGTATCTTCGCCTTGTCATTCTTGCGTGTATATAGTGCCCCGATGTTCCACGATATCCTTGCGCCTATCATGCCGTTCCATGAGAACTTGCGGCTCATCATGTCATCAAACAGGTTATACCCCGGATAGCCATAATAGCCTTGAGCAAAAACACCCAGCCGTGGCATCAAGGCTGCATCAAGTGCCTTTTCCTGACTGTCCGCCAGTCGCAACTGTGCGTCAATGGCCAGCAACTCGGGACGATTGTTGACAAAAGGCTCCGTCTGCTCCGGGATTGCCGGTTTTACTGCCTCTCTCATATCAATGCCACAGAATGTTGACAGCATCCTGACAAGAGCTGTCCGTTGCGATTTCAGGCTTGTCAGCTGCTGTAGGACGGTAAGCCGCTCTGCCCGGACGTTCAGATAGTCGCTCTCAGCTGCCGTTCCACCCTTTAGCATAGAGGCAAGCTTCTTCTCGTTGCCTTCAAGAACATGCTGTAGATCCTCATTCAACTTTATCTGCTCATCTACAAGAAGGAGCGAGAAATACATCTCGTTCACACGCTTGCGTACATTATATATATTGACCCTATTCTGGGCCGATTGCAACTCACCCTGACGGCGTGCTACTTCCTGCCGTCTCTTTATGTCTCCTCCGTCATACACTGTCTGTTGCACGTCTATGCCCACCCGGTATTGTTCCTTCTTCATCCCTTCCATGCTGATGTCCATCTGCCTATATAGCTCCACCATCTCGTCCGGGAATGCCGTAACGTCACTTTGCAGCGTAGCCTGAGCTGTGGCAGACACTTGCGGAAGCCATCTCTTTCGGATGTTCGACACCGTCAGCTCCATAGTCTTTTCTATCAGCCCATAATGCCTTATTAGCGGATAGTTAGCCTCCGCTGCCAGCTGGCATTCTTCCAGTGTCTGGCCCACGGCAAGCATGGGCAGCATGAAGAGTAGAGAAAACAAGTATTTCATAATTGTGTTATTGTAACCTTTTTGCAAAGATAGTGTTTTTCCATCATACAACCATTATCCATAGGATGAATAATATGCTCTTTTTATTCGAATTTCAATATAGGTAGGGGCAATAAAGCAAATTGTTTCAGATAATAATTGGGTCATCATACATTTGGAGTGATTACCACTTATTGTTGCAAGGCCATGGTATATTACTTTCATTGCTGATAAGGTTAATAACCTTGCGGCCGTAAGGTTATTAACCTTGCAGCCTTAAGGTTATTAACCTTATCAGTAGTGTTACCATATTCATTGACTATGACAGATATATTTGAATCACCTCAAGAATAGTATTCTATAAGACCTCACCCCACATTTCGGATGAGCAAAATAGTTCAGGCGTATAACAGGCGATACATCAGGAGAAGACCGCACGGGAAGGAAGAAAACAGACTAAAGTCCGCCTGACTTTCGCAGAATATGCTCGAAAAGTCCCTGACAGGCATCCTCCAGCAACTCTATGACAAACTCGAAGCCACGGTCACCACCATAGTATGGGTCAGGAACAACGGAATGGCTTGGATGATGCGTGGCAAACTCCGTCATCATATGAATCTTGTCCCTCTCCTCCTGACTTGCGGCCATAGCAGCCACCTCGTGATAGTTCTCGCGGTCCATAACAACTATATAGTCAAACCTGTGCAAGTCGTCACTGCATATCTGACGTGCTCTTGTCGAGAAATCATAGCCATGGTCGGCACCGTGACTGCGCATGCGTCTGTCTGGCAGTTCACCGACATGCCATGGTCCTATGCCTGCAGAATCTATCTCAAACAGCTGTGAGGCATTGTTCTTCTCTACGATATGCGTCATTATGCCCTCTGCAGCCGGAGACCGGCAAATATTTCCGAGACATACGAAGAGTACTGACGTGTATTTGCGGCAATTATCGTGCTTTGACATATAAGTGTTGATTGTTTTATGTTTCTTGCTGGTATAATAAAAATCCCCGCAAATATGTATTTGCAGGGACTTTCTGTAAGGGTGCCCGGTGGGACTCGAACCCACGACATTCAGAACCACAATCTGACGCTCTAACCAACTGAACTACGGGCACCATGTTGTTTTTGTTTAGCGGTTGCAAAGGTACGGGAAATATTTGGTTCCACCAAACAATTCCCGCACTTTTTTAAAAAATTGATGTTATCTTGCTGGCTGTGCAGGTGCTGCGGGAGCAGCCTCTGTAGCTGTCTTGGCATCGGCAGCCTTGGTATCAGCAGCCTTTGGGGCAGCCTGCTGGCTTGCGCCAAATCCCTGAGTGTTGGTGGGGTTGGTAGCCTGGTTCTGGATGGCAGCCTGCTCCATAACGCTCTGTTCTGATGCTGCGGTAGGGGCAACATATGCGCAAACGACACTGAACACAACCATCAGCGCAGCGAGACACCATGTAGTCTTCTCTACGAAGTCGGTAGTCTTGCGTACACCCATAATGGCATTTGATGATGAGAAATTAGAAGCGAGACCGCCTCCCTTTGATTCCTGAATGAGCACGATACCTATCATGAGGAGTGCCACCAGTACAATCAGTACTACGAATAACGTGTAAACCATTTTTTTTTACTTATTTGTTTTATTGTTTATTATCAGTTTTTCGAGAAATCGAATTTGATCTGCAAAGTAAGCATTTTTTTTTGGATAATTCAAATTTAAACGGTTAATTATTTCAAGAGCCTTTGAATATCTGCCTTGTTTGATGTAAATTTTGGCCAAAGTCTCTGTAAAATATCCGTCTTCGGCATCTTTCTCGCCTTCATTTGCATTTTCCTGAATATCCGGAACAAAATCCGGCTCAACATTCAATTGTATTTTTCCGCCCTCATTAAATATGAAATTATCTATCAAATCCTGGCCTTTCAGCTGTGGTGCTGGTGTGGTGTTTGCGTCCTCATCAGTCTCAGCTTCGAGCAGGTAGGCTACGTAGTCGACAGCGGCATCAGCAGGTGTGGGTTTCCGTTTCCTGGACTTTTCCTGCTGTTCATCTGTTGGAATAGAGTCAAGGAAATTGTCGATGAGCGAAATGGTTCTGTCTTCTCCCTGTCCTTCCTTTCCTGTCTGCCCATTAGCCTTGCTTGTTGCCAGCCTATAGTGCGCAGCCTCTACTATATTGAAGAGCACCCTTCTGTCAGTTATGTACACGGCAGCCTTCCGGAGCTCCTCATCGAACGACTGGTCGTGCAGCAGATAAAGGTTTTGCAGCAGCAGGATTCGTGCCGTCTGGTAGTATGGATGGAGCGCAAGAAGACTTCGGAGATCATACAATGTCTCCTTGTCCATTTGTTCCGGATGTCTTATAAGCTCGGTTATGTCCATAGTCTTCTACCAGTTGGCTACTGTTGCGTTGAAAATCTGGTCTGTAAGGTCTTTCACCATTTGCGTGACGAGTTCCTCCTGCACGGCGTTCAGGCTTTGCGTGGTCTCGTATGTTGTCGTTGCCGTAAACTGTTTCTCGAAGTCCTCCGCATGGTTGGTGTTGTTTGTAAACCTCACGTTCACCGTCATGGCAAGTTCCGTCTGTGCCGAATAGCCCTCAGACGATACCGACTTGTTGCGCTGTGTATATTGTGTTATCTCGCCCTCTATCACCATGTCTCCTCCCTTCTTCACCTGTTGCAGCTTTGTATGGTTGGCATAGAGGTCCTTCAGCTGGTTGTTGAACATCGGCGCCATTGGTCCCCAGATATATGTGCTTCGGTTTGGGAAGTCTGCGATGCGTATAGTCTTCACCTTGGCATAGTCTATGCTTGCCATGTTGAACTTATACGACACGGAACAGGCAGCGAGCAGCGCCAGCACCATGACTGTCGCCGCCGAGGCAAATATCTTACCTGCTGTGCGCGGGTTTCTCTTATTTGTTGTCCTTGCTGTCGAGTCCATATTGTTTAATTTTTCTGTATAACGTACGGTCGCTTATGCCCAGTTCGGCAGCAGCGAGTCTTCTGTTTCCTCCGTTCCTGTCGAGAGCCTTCTCTATAGTCTGGCGACTCAGGTCACTAAGGTTCAGGTTGTCGGCCACGGCACCCTTGGTGTCTGAAGCCTCATTGGTAATCTCCTCTGCCTCTACGAAGTCAGGCTGTATATGCCTGTGCTTGTATGGGGTATCGACATATGCTATGTGTGTCGATGGATTGTCGCTTGAGATGTGCCTTGCCTCGTCTATCTGCTTTCGCAGGGTATTAAGGTCCCGTCTGAGGTCAGAGACATTCCCCCGCAGTTCATAGAGAATCTTGTAGAGTATCTCCCTCTCGCTCTCGAACGAGTGCTGTCCCGGCTGGTCCACCATGGCAAGCTGCATGCTCTCCGGGTCCTGGGGTATGTAGTTGCTGAGCACCTGTGCGTCGATTTCCCTTTTCTCGCTCAGCACCGACATCTGCTCTGTTATGTTCTTCAACTGCCTGACGTTTCCCGGCCATTTATATCTTAGCAGCATCTGCTTGGCCTCCTCGGTAAGCGTAATCTTGGGCAGTCGGTATTTCTCTGCCATCTGCATGGCAAAGAGTCTGAACAGCAGTACAATGTCGTTTCCCCTATCACGCAGCGGTGGCATCTGTATGGGTATGGTGTTGAGCCTGTAGTACAGATCCTCACGGAATCGTCCTTCTGAAATAGCCTTCCGCATGTTCACGTTGGTAGCGGCCACTATGCGCACGTCGGTTTTCATTATCTTCTGTCCGCCCACACGTATGTACTCTCCTGTCTCCAGCACCCTGAGCAGACGTGCCTGCGTTGCTATGGGCAGTTCTCCCACCTCATCGAGGAAGATAGTGCCCTTGTTTGCTATGCCAAAATATCCCTCGCTCTCGCCCACGGCTCCTGTGAACGAGCCTTTCTCATGTCCGAAGAGTTCGCTGTCGATGGTTCCCTCGGGTATGGAGCCACAGTTTATGGCAAAGTATCTCTCCCTGCGCCTGGGACTGTTGTCGTGGATTACGCGTGGTATGATTTCCTTTCCCACTCCGCTCTCACCGACTATCAGCACGCTGAGGTCAGTAGGTGCCACCTGCAGAGCCACGTCAAGGGCATGGTTCAGGGCATCGCAGTTGCCCACGATGTTGTATCTCTGTTTAATATTCTGTAGTTCGTCAGTGTTCATTTGGTGACAAAATTACTAACTATATTCGAGAAAAATTCATTTTGGCATAAAAAAGTTGCTGTTATGCTACTTCTGTTGCCTGTTGGCTCTCGATGACTTGTCGAACTTTATGAGCAGAAGTCCTATTCCTGTCCATACCAGTTCCCTTATTCTCACAATGAGAGCGACGAAGATACCTCCGCTTGCCGACACTCCGAGCCTGGTGGTCGACATAAGGAATCCTCCCTCGCGTCCCACCAGCTGCAGTGGCATGAAGAACAGCATGTTGGCGAAGAGCGTTGTGAAGGCTATGATAAGTATGCATTGCACGTAGCTGATGCCGGGATTGATGACGAGCAGTATGAAGTACACCTCAAATGCCGAGAGTATGCGGCACACCAGCTCAAGCAGCACTGCGACAACAAACCTTCCAGGACTCTGGCTGTGCAAGGCGGCAATCTGCCTGTCGATGGTGTCGAGCTGCTCGCGGTGCTTGTCGAGGAAGGGCTGTGCCCACTTCTTGATGAACGGCAGATGGCGCAGCAGGTTCATAGCCCTGTTGGCAAGTCCCTTGCGGTAGCCAATAATGAAGAACCACAGTCCGAGCAGGCAGAAAGCCATTGTTGCCGTCAGCAACATGCCCATGAAGACATTGACGGGCTGCGTCGCCACATATAATATAATAGAGACGAACCAGAACCAGAAGTGACTGAAGATATGCGTCATGGCATAGAGGATGACCGATGACGACGCACGCTCGGTACCAATCTTCGGTGCCAGCTCCATAACCCTGTAAGGCTCACCGCCCATCAGGCCTCCCGGTGTGGCATAGTTGAGTGCAAATCCCGAGATGGTGATTTTGTACAGCCACCAGAACTTCACTCCCGGCTTGCCTCCGGCATTTATGATGAGATACCAGGCCGAGGTGTTGAAGACATACAGGAATGCCCACAACGCAAGAACGGCCAGAAACCAGTATCCTGCATGGCGCAAGCCCTGCCACACCTGCTCGAAGTCAAGCTGCGTGACCATAATCACCAACACGGCGATTCCAAATGCGAAGAACGCATTCTGATACTTCTTGTTCATCCGTTTTACTGCTGTCGCTCCTTGATTGCGTTTTCGTGCTTCTTCGGTATCGAGAACCTTACCTTCTCGCTTTCGTCCCTCTTCTCATGATAGAGTTTCGGCAGCGGATTGGCATACGGTTCGTCATAGTCCTTGCCATTGCGGAAAATGTCTATGGCCGTGAATATTGCCTGTCTGAATGCCGTCTCGTTGGCCTTGCCCAGTCCCGCAATCTCGTAATGGGGGTTCATGTCGGCCGAGGCAACAACTACCGGCAGCCCAGCCATGCAGTTGACAAGGCGTTCTGGCGAAAGGGCAAGCAACGGAGCCACGCCCTGGTCGTGATACATGGCCAACACGCCGTCGAAAGCCTCGTAGTCGCCCTGTCCGAAGAAGGTACCGGCGTCATACGGTCCGAACACATTTATTCCCTTGTCGGCCAACTGCCCTATGACGGGCATTATGACCTCCTTCTCCTCCTTGCCTCCGTTGGCGCCATCCGGATTGAGCGACAGGACGGCAATGCGTGGCGAGGAGACACGGAAACACCTTCTTAATGCGGTGTGGAATGCCGTCAGCTTGTCGCTGAGCCTCTCGGCAGTCACTGCCCCGGCTACTTCTTTGAGTGGGACGCCGTCCGTCAGCAGCACCATGCGCATGCGGTCATTAACCATCATTCTGAGTCCCTTGCGCCCATCACCCAGGCATGTCTCGACATACTCGAAGTTACCAGGGAACTGAAATCCCGCCGGCTTTATATTGTCGCTGCTCTGGGGGGCAAGCACCAGAACGTCAAAGTGGCCGTCCTTGAAGTCGGCTATAGCCCGGTCCATGGCAGCCAGTGCCGCCTTTCCCGCCTCCGGGGTGTCGAGTCCCATGTCCACCTTCACCTCCTCATCAAAAGTGGCTATCATGTTTATCCTGTCATCCTGGGCTTCGGCGGCATCGGCTATGATGGTGAAGTTGGCCTGCATGTTGAGCGCCTTACGGTGATAGGCGGCCACCTTTGGCGAGCCATAGATGATGGGCGTGCACAGCTCCAGTATCTCTGGTTCTGCAAAGGTTCTAAATATCAGCTCATATCCAATTCCGTTGGTGTCACCATGCGTGATGGCCACACGAATTTTCCTGTTCTCCATTATATAATATATATTATTGTAATTATTCAAGTTTTGCTATTGCCCCACCTTGTCCAGGTTCCGCATTTACTTGCGGGCCGTACTCAGCAGTCCGCAGGCGGCGTATATGTCTTGTCCGCGGCTCGCCCTGATGGTGGTGAAGATTCCGTGAGCCGTCAGATAGTCACGCAGAGACTCCATCCTCGCCTCGTCAGCTCCGTCAAGCGGGACGTCGGGAATTTTGTGAAACCTTATCAGGTTGATGCGGCAGTCGAGCCCCTTGAGGAGCTTGATCAGCTCGCGGGCATGCATGGTGGTATCATTGACTCCTCCGAAGACAATATACTCAAACGAAAGCCTGCGCTGGTGCGAGAAGTCATATCCACGCAGCATCTCCACGATGTCCGCTATATGGAATCCCCTCTCTGCAGGCATCAGCGACGCACGCTGCTCCGCTATGGGCGAGTGCAGGCTGATGGCCAGATGGCATTCGCTCTCCTCTATAAACCGCTTGAGTTTGCCCTTTATGCCTACGCTACTCACGGTGATGCGCTTCGGGCTCCAAGCATAGCCGTAGCTTGCCGTCAGCAGGCTCGTTGCGCGCAGCACGTTGTCGTAGTTATCCATAGGCTCTCCCTGTCCCATGAAGACGATGTTCGTTAAGCTCTCAGCCTCGGGCAGCATGTATATCTGGTTCAGTATGTCGCATGCCGTGAGGTTTCCCTCGAAGCCCTGCTTGCCAGTCTGACAGAACAGGCAGTTCATCTTGCACCCCACCTGCGACGACACACACAGCGTAGCCCTGTCGTTGTCGGGAATGTACACCGTCTCCACAAACTTGCCGTTCTGGGTGGGGAACAGGTACTTGATGGTGCCGTCCTTTGAGTACTGGGCGTCTATGTGCGGCGCACAGCCTATGGTGTACCGCTCAGAGAGCCTGTCCCTGTTGACCTTGGATATATTCGTCATCTCGTCAATGGAGCGCACATGTTTCACATATATCCATTGAGCCATCTGGGAACCGGCAAACGCCGGCAGCCCAAGTTCCTTAGCCACGTCCTTCAGTTCGGGCAACGTCATTCCCAGCAAGGTCGTCTTGTCCATATATTTGTCTATTTCCTTCATGCTTCATCACGCTACCCCCAGCAGACCCCGGGGCAGCCACTTACGGCCACATTTCGGCCTATCCTCTGCAAAGTTAACGCAAATAAGCAGAAGTACAAAATTATTTTCGATTTATTTGATTTCGCTACCCAAAACCATATCAATTCAGCAACCGACATACACCTGTATAAAGGCCCACTCCTGCCCCAATTCTATTTTTGAAAAAATATCACTAAACATCAAACCTCGTACAAAAGCGTCCGCAAGCAACAAAAAGACAGCCGTGATGTGAAAACCGATAAAAAGCCAGGGAACCTCCGTTTTGCACAACTATTACACAGCAGGCTCCGCTGGCGCAGAACAGCAACCCCTCTGGGGGCAAGAGAGAAAATCTTGCGGATTTCTTTTGAGTTATCTGCCAATTATATTAACTTTGCACGGAAGAACCTTTGAAAACACCTTAACAGAATATGAGAGAGAAAATAGACTGCTTCCTGCCCTGCGCAGACATTGCAGACCTCGCCGAGACCATAGGCGACCTTTCGGCAAGCAAAACCGTACAGCACATACACCTGCTGACGGGCGACGCCACCAACATCAACAATATACCCCAGGGAGTGGAACTCCTGGAGACAAAACACCCCCTGAGCACTGATGCCATACTGCAAATTGCGGAACGGACAGATGCGGAATACGTGCTCATAAGCACCAAGCCCACACCCGTGAGGCTGGGACAGCACTCGCTGGAGAGATTTCTGCGAGTGGCCGCCGACGCCAACGCCGCCATGGTATACAGCGACCACTACTCTGTGGTGGAGGGAACTGTGGTCAGACATTCCGTCATCGATTACCAGAAAGGCAGCGTCCGCGATGACTTCGACTTCGGACAGCTCGTACTCGTCAACGCCTCCCTGCTCCACGAGTACGCCGCCACCCCACCCGCCCACAAATATGCACATGCCGGACTCTACGACCTTAGGCTGTTCCTGAGCCGCAAGGGAGAGATTTTCCACATCAACGAATACCTGTACACGGAGGAGGAACTGGACAACCGCAAGAGCGGAGAGAAGCAGTTCGACTACGTGAACCCGAGAAACCGGGCCGTACAGGAGGAGATGGAGCAGGCCGTCACTCACCATCTGGCAGAAACGGGAGCCATAGTGGACACATACTTCTGCAAGGTGCCCGACTTCGACGAGCAGGACTTCGATTACGAGGCATCGGTGGTAATCCCCGTATTCAACCGCTCGCGCACCATTGCCGATGCCGTAGGCTCGGCGCTGTCGCAGAAGACAAACTTCAGATACAACGTCATCGTTGTCGACAATCATTCTACCGACGGCACCACGGAGATACTCCGGCAGCTGTCAGCCGACGAACGGCTGATACACGTCATACCCACACGCACCGACCTGTGCATAGGCGGATGCTGGAACACAGCCATAGAGCATGCCAAGTGCGGACGTTTCGCCGTACAGCTGGACAGCGATGACCTGTATTCCTCAGAACATACCCTGCAGCGCATAGTGGACGCTTTCTACAGACAGAACGCGGCCATGGTGATAGGCAGCTACCGCATGTGCGACTTCAGCCTCAACACCCTTCCGCCGGGACTCATCGACCACCGCGAGTGGACCGACGACAACGGCTGCAACAATGCGCTGCGCATAAACGGTCTGGGAGCACCACGCGCATTCTTCACACCACTGGCACGCCAGATCAGCTTCCCCAACACCAGCTATGGAGAGGACTACGCCATGGGGTTAGCCTTCAGCCGCAGATACCGCATAGGACGTATCTACGACGAGCTATACCTGTGCCGCCGGTGGGAAGGCAACAGCGACGCCGCGCTGAGCATAGAAAAAGTCAACGCCAACAACACCTACAAGGACAAGCTGCGCACGCTGGAGATTACGGCCAGACAGCAGCTGTCGCAGGGCAAGGCCGACATATCCGCCGACAACAAGCTGCAGCGGTTCTTCAACAGGCAGCTGGAGGTATGGGAGGAGACCAACCAGAACTACCAGCAGCTGTGCCACGTGAGGAAAAAGTCGCTCGGCGACATTGAGCTGCAGCACAACCCGGCACGAATAGTGTCGACAGGAGCCAGCATAGACAAGGCCACCATAGACCGGCGCCCGTGCTTCCTATGCTCGAAGAACAGGGATGACAGGCAGATGGCAAAAGTGCTCGACTGCGGACTGGAACTGCTCGTCAACCCCTTCCCCATCCTTCCCATGCACTTCACCCTGCCCACATGCAAGCACCAACCACAGGACGTCAGGCTACTCTATGGCAGCATCTACTGCCTGCTCGGGCACTTCCCCGAGATAATGGTGTTCTACAACGGTCCACGGTGCGGGGCGTCGGCGCCCGACCACGCCCACCTACAGGCAGGCACATCGGGACTGCTGCCTCTGCAGGCATGCTGGCAGCGGCTGTGCAGAAGCCTTGAGCCTGTGTGTACGGAGGATGACGGAGCACAACTGTCATATATTACCGAATACACCGTACCGGCTTTCGCCATACAAAGCCGCACCCAGCAGGCTGGCGAGAAACTATTCAACACCCTGCTCAATGCCATGCCGACAGCCGACGGCGACACGGAGCCGATGATGAACATCGTGGCATGGAGGATCGACGACACGTACACAAGCATCGTCTTCCCACGCCGCAAGCACAGGCCAGACTGCTATTTCGCCGAGGGCAAGCAGAAGGTGCTGGCATCACCGGGCGCACTCGACATGGCCGGACTGATAATACTGCCACGAAGCGAGGATTTCGACAACATGACACAGCAGACGGCTGAGGACATTCTAAGAGAGGTGGCCGCAACGAGGCAGCAGGCAAAGGAGATTGCCGGAAGAATAAAAGACGGACTGCAGACTGGCAGGGAGATGCCAATGATGGAAAGAGAGCCACAGGTATGCGTGGGACTGGCAAGTACGGAAACCATAAAATTCACTCTCAACGGGCCGCACCTTGCAAAAGGCGAGGAACTGACTGGCACGCAAGAGGTGACCTTCGCAGAAGGAGGACTGCTGTGGAACGGCAACTCCTACCGCGAGCTGCTGTTCTCGCCTGTTGACAAGACGGCATCCTTCTCCATAGAGGACATCACAATAGGCATCGACTTCCACTGGGAGCGCAAGCAGACGCTAACCTACCGTGGCGCACTAAGGCTCGTGGTTGAGGAAGACAAGATATGCGCCATCAACGAGCTGCCCGTGGAGAGCTATCTGGAAAGCGTCATATCGAGCGAGATGAGAGCCACGTCATCACCCGAGCTGCTAAAGGCACACGCCGTAATCTCACGCAGCTGGCTGCTGGCACAGATGGAGAAAAGGCGCAGGCAGCAGGAGAGCGGCAACAGCTTCTTCTCGTTCGTCAAGGGCGACGATATGCTCATCAGATGGTATGACCGCGAGGACCACACCATCTTCGACGTATGCGCCGACGACCACTGCCAGCGCTATCAGGGCATAACCATGGAGACAAGCCCGCACGTGGCAAAGGCCGTAAGGCAGACCAGGGGGCAGGTGCTCACATCAGAAGGAGACATCTGCGACGCGCGCTTCTCCAAATGCTGCGGAGGAGCTACCGAGGAGTTCCAGTTCTGCTGGGAAGACACGCCGAAGAGCTACCTCAAGGCCATAGCCGACAACAGCAACGAGAACACTCTGCCCGACCTCACCATAGAGGAGAACGCCGAGAAATGGATAAGGACCTCGCCCGACGCCTTCTGCAACACCGCCGACAGGCAAGTGCTCGCGCAAGTGCTCAACGACTACGACCAGGAAACGACCGACTTCTACCGCTGGACCGTAGAGTACACCAACAAGGAAATCAGAGACCTCATTGCCGAGAAACTGAAAACAGACCTTGGCGACATCGTCGACCTGATACCATTGGAGAGAGGACGGAGCGGACGGATTTCCAAGCTGAGGATTGTCGGAACGCAACGCACGTTCACCATAGGCAAAGAACTCGAGATAAGGCGCGTACTGAGCAAGACCCACCTCTACAGCTCCGCCTTCGTCGTCGACAAGCTCGACTTCACCAACGGCGTGCCGTCGGCCATCAGGCTCACGGGGGCTGGATGGGGGCACGGAGTAGGACTGTGCCAGATCGGTGCCGCCGTCATGGGCGAGAAAGGCTTCTCCTACGACGAGATATTGCTACACTACTATTCCGGCGCCCGGATAACGACGCTATACAAATAGCTCCACATCTGGCCTGCCCGCTTAGCCGCCAACAGAGAACATGATATATAAGTCAAGACAAAACCCAATGGCATGGGTGCCGACACTATACTTCTGCAAGGGACTGCCCTACGTCATACTGATGACCGTTTCGCTGGTGCTCTACAAGCAGATGGGACTCACCAACGCCGAGACCACATTCTATACCGCATGGCTACACCTGCCATGGGTGCTGAAGCCCATGTGGCAACCGTTTGTCGCACAGAAGGGCATGCTCCGGTGGTGGATTCTCGGCAGCGAGATACTCACGGGAGCCGCACTCGCAGGCGTGGCCCTCACGCTGCCAGCCCCATTCTGCCTGCAGGCATCGCTGGCACTATTCTGGCTCGCAGCGTTCTCGTGCGCCGTACACAACTACGCTGCCGACGAGCTGTTCCTCCGGACACAAGGGCCACGCCATACCCCCGTCTACTGGACACGCACCGTCTTCTACCGTCTGGCCACATTCACCGCACAGGGCATTCTGGTGATGATGGCCGGCAACCTGCAGGTGGTATACCGTGGCAGCATGGGCTACTCCTGGAGCCTCGTGCTTTATGGCGTGGCTGGACTGTCGGTGCTGCTGTGGATATACCACGGGCTGTCGGTGCCGGCAGAGAAGCGGCGCAGCATATACCGCATAACCAGCAGGCGGAGCATCGCACAGACGATTGGCGAGGCCGCCGACACCACGAGGCTGTTCTTCCGCAAGCCCGCCGTAGCTACTGCAACACTCTTCATGCTGCTCTACAGGCTTCCCGAGGGACTGCTGTCGAAGGTGTCAGTACTATTCCTCATCGATGCCTCCCACAGGGGAGGGCTCGGACTGTCGCCACAGGAGTATGGCCTCGTAGCAGGCACCGTCGCCGTGGCAGGACTGTCGCTCGGAGGAGTGCTCGGCGCAATGGCTATGGTCAGGGGCGGACTGCGCCGATGGCTTTGGCCCATGGCCGCAGCAATGTCGCTGCCCAACATAGTGTATCTCTATCTCAGCCATGCACTGCCCGGGAACCTGATGTCCATAGCCCTATGCCTCTTCGTCGAGCAGCTGGGCTACGGATTTGGCTTCGTCGCCTATATGATGTTCATCAAGCGCTACGTGTCCGGCTACCTCAAGGCACCCCACCTCACTCTCGCCAAGTCGCTCATGGCTCTGTCCATGATGTTGCCGGGCATGCTCTCAGGATGGGCGCAGACCATGACTGGCTACCGCGACTACTTCCTGCTCGTAGTACTTAGCGGCATAGCCACCATCATCGTGACTTGGCTGGCAAGCAGGGAAATCAAGAAATCGAAAACAGGCTGGGCATAAGTTGCGCCAGCCTGCTTTCGTCCGTCAGTCTATCATCATCGGGCCGCCAAATCCACCGCCTCCGCGACGGCTGCCACCCATTCTTTGTCTTTGTCCTCCAGGTCCCATTCCCGGACCATCCATGAATTTCATTTCCTGTCTTGCCTCCTTGCTTCCGAAAATGTTCAATTTGTAGTTGACATGCAGCATGACATACGAGTTGATGGAGTTGTATTCGGTATCGCTTCTCTGCATGGCATTGATGGAGCGCGAGAAGTTGCTCTGCTGTCCGAGAATATCGTAGAACTGCAGCATCACCACAAGTGGCTTGCCCTTGAGGAAGCCCTGCGAGAGCTGTGCGTTCCACACCAGCTCGTTGGTGTTCATGGAGTTGTCATTATATCCCCTGCGGCTCTTCTCGTGAATGTCCGTTGACAGCGACGTGCCCCACGGTAGAGTGATGTTGATGTTTGCGCCATACGAGAACTGCCATGTATCGAGGTTGCTCTGCTCCTGCAGCTTGTTGCGTGAGTGGTTGTAGTTGAGCGAGCCGTCAAGCTCCACCTCTAACCAGTCGTTGCGGTAGCTTCCCGAGAGCCTCTCGTTGATGCCGAGAGTCTTTGTTATGTTCTTCTGCGAGTCCGACTTTCTGTCTAACGACACATAGCCTACATTGTTAGCGAAGGATGCGTCAGACCAGGTGTTGACGTTCCAGTGTCCGGCCGAGTCGAGCGGGGTGTTGAACATCAGTCCTCCATTGAGGTTCCAGTTGCCGTTGATGTTCTCCGGTCTGGTGGTCTGTCCGCCTGTTGTCTCGTCGTAGGTAACCTTTCTTGCCACGGAGTTGCGTGTGGTGCTGAACCTGACGTTCGCCATTACTGTCTGCATTGTTTTCTCGAAATAGCCTCTGAACGTAGCGTTAAGGTTGTTAGTGAACGACGGTTTCAGTCCCGGGTTACCCTTGGTGATGTTGAGTGGGTTGCTGTCGTCGGTGATGTCGACAAGGTCGGTCATGCTCGGCTGCGACGTAGTACCGCGATAGCGTATGCGCAGATTGGTAACCTTGTTGAACCTGTAGCGGAAGTCGAGTGTAGGGGCGACGTTGAGGACGTGCCTTACGGTATCTATGTATTTGCCCTGATAGTCCTGAATGAAGTCGGATGACTGTGGCTGCAGCATCACGCCCGTGCTGAAGTTGAATTTCTCCCTGATCATCCTGAACATCAGCTCGATGTCGTGCGTATAGTTCTTGTACTGCGAGTACCGGCTAAGCTCCTCGTCGTAATAATCCCCGATGGGGCTGCCGAGCCTGTCAAGGTATCCGTTCCAGTTTCGGTAGGTGTTGCTAACCCCTTCGAAGAAGTTCTCGCCCATGTTGCTGAAGTCGTATGTTGAGCGCTGGCTCTTTGAATAGCTGTAGGTGAACTTGTAGCTCAGCTGCAGGAAGGTGGCCTTCCAGAGCGGCTCGCTATAGGTAGCCTGTGCGCTGTAGTTGTAGTTCTTGGACGGTGTGAGGTTATAGCGGTTGGTCTGGTATGTGGAGTCGTTGCCCAAGGCATCGGTTATCTGGTATAGATGCACGTTGTTGGTAGTGAGGCTCTTGTTGTCGGAGTCGGTGTATTTTGCGTTGAGCTGCACGGTAACGTTGCGTCCCTTGTTTCCAAGTTTCCTGTTGTACTGGAACATTGCGCCATAGGAGTTGCTGGAGCTGTTGCTCAGCGAGGTGTTGTTGCGGCTGTTCACCATCAGGCTGTCCTTGTCCATGATGTCGAAAGCCTCTTGTGAGAGAGGGTCTGTGACATACAGGTACGGGTCGTCGGCAAACGATGCGGACGCGCTTGCCGAGCGGCTGTCTGATGACGAGTGTGAGAATGTTGGCCGGAACATGATGTTTGTCATGGTGTCGGGCGTCCACTCCACCCTTGCCTGCGCGTTCCAGCTGTCGCTCCTGCTGTAGTTTTGCGACAGGCTGTTGCCGAACGACTTTGCCGTAGAGACGAAGTTCTCGCTGGAGTTCTTGGTCAGCTGGTCGCCGTCATTATGGTTCCACCTTACGCTACCATTGAGCTTGATGACATCCTTTTTCTCGTAGTTGAAGTTTGCTCCCAGCATCTTGCTCGAGTTGAGTCCGTTGTTACCCCTGCCGAAGCCTCCTCCACGTCCGCCAAATCCTCTGTCGCTGACATTATTGGCCGAGGCGAAGCCCATGACGCGTGCCTCAGAGTTGAAGCGCGCACCCATAAGACGCGCGGAATATCTGTCCTCGGTGCCTACGCCTACGTCGGAATTGGAGAAGAAGCCCTTGTTCATGCCCTTCTTCAGTCCGAAGTCGAGCACCGTCTCTTCGTTTCCGTCGTTGATGCCGGTCACCCTTGCCAGGTCGCTCTTCTCGTCGTAGGCCTTTACTTTCTCAACGATGGATGTCGGAAGGTTCTTCATGGCGGTCTGGGTGTCACCCGTCATAAACTCCTTGCCGTCGACAAGGATTTTCTTCACCTCCTTGCCGTTGATGGTAATCTTTCCGTCGTCGTCGACCTGCGCTCCCGGCAACCGCTTCACCAGTTCCTCTATGGTGGAGCCTTCGGGCGTGCGGTATGCCGCACTATTATATATAAAGGTGTCTTCCTTCACCGTAACCTTCAGTGCCTGTGCCGTTACCTGTGTTTCCTTGAGCATGATGGCATCGGCAGTCATCTGGACAGTCCCCATGGCGAGGTCGTTGTCCTTCTCCATCATGAGTTTCTTGACGGACGTGATATAGCCTATGCTGGAGATTTTCAGCAGGTAGGCCCCACTCTTGGGAGCGGCTATGGAGAACTCGCCCTTCTCGTTGGTAACTCCGCCGGTAACGAACGTACTGTCGGCGGTAAGCAGCTGCACTGTGGTCTGTACCATTGGCTCCTTGGTTTCCTTGTCTACAAGGCGACCCGTGATAGTTCTGTTCTGCGCCATCGCCGTCATTGCCATGACAGCCATCAGCGCCAAAAATATGATTTTCTTCATGTGTGTTGGTGATTACGGCTTCTATGTTGTACGTGGTAATAGATACGCACCTGTAATAGTAGACGGAGAAAACGCCATTAGGTTTAACCATAACAGAAAAAAAAGCATTTTTCATGTTTCACCTATATATATATTATAATGTATAGGCACTCTTTTATTATATTTTCTCACATTTATGCACTCGTTCTCATAAATTTGTTGTATCTTTGCAATAACACCACAAATATCATGGCTAAAGCCTTGACATGTATCATCACGAACCATACGTTATACAGAAGATATGAAACAGGGAATTGTTATTTCTGGAAATCTTGAGAGAGAACTGGCACTGGCCTTGGCCGAATGTGAGCATGACAAGCTCTTTGTACTTGCAGATACCGTCACGTCGGAGCTGTGCTGGCCTGTGATAAAGGACTATCTTGTGATGAGGGGCGCAAAGCTTATCGTTATAGGAAACTCAGACACCTGCAAGACTGTCGGCACCCTGACTGACGTATGGAAAGAACTTGGCGACAACGGAGCGTCACGACACTCGTGCCTCATCAACCTCGGCGGAGGCATGGTTACCGACCTTGGCGGATTTGCCGCGTCTACATTCAAGCGGGGCATCAACTTCATCAACATTCCTACAACCCTGCTCGCCATGGTCGACGCATCGGTGGGAGGAAAGACGGGCATCAACTTCAACGGCCTGAAAAACGAGGTTGGAGTATTCAGTGAGGCACGCTACGTTATTCTCGACACCAGTTTCCTGAAGACACTCGATGACGACAACATGCGCTCCGGATATGCCGAGATGCTGAAGCACGGACTAATCTCCGACGAGGCCCACTGGGCGGAGCTGGTCGGCTTTCCACTCGACAGTCCCGACCTGCCGCGACTGCAGCAGATGGTAGCACGGTCAGTGCAGATAAAGGAGAACATTGTTGCCGAAGACCCTCACGAGAAGGGCATACGCAAGGCACTGAACCTTGGCCATACCTTCGGCCACGCTTTCGAGTCATGGGCTTTGCGACGCACACCCGTGCTGCACGGCCACGCAGTAGCCTGCGGACTGGTATGCGAGCTGTATCTCAGCAGCATCAAGACGGGATTTCCCGCTGACAGGCTGAGGCAGACGGTGAATTTCATCCAAAACTACTACCCACGGCTCGCCATTACGTGCGAGGACTACGGAGAGCTGATAGAGCTTATGACCCACGACAAGAAGAATGCCGACGGCATAATAAATTTCACGCTACTGGGTGGAATAGGCGACATCAGAATTAACCAGACTGCAACAAAAGAGGAGATTATGGAGGCACTGGACTTCTACAGGGAAGGATGAGCATGCCGAAGTATGCAAGGAGAAAAGGAGATAAGTGACAGTAGTAAAAAAAGGAGATAAGAGGAAATAAGTGACTCCCTCAAACCCTGCGCCCTTTGGTCTCAGACCTTTGACCTGCGCCCTTTGACCTCAGACCTTCGACCCTCGACCTTCGACCGCAAGACTTAAATAAACAACAGAACAACAAAAACAAAAACTAAAAGACCAATGAAACTTAGGTATTACGCAATGGGAGCACTGCTGACAATGATGCTCCCCACAATGGCTCAGAAAAACCAATGCTGCAAGAGCCAATGCTGCAAGAGTACTCTCTACAGTGGCAACCCTATTCTGGCAGGATTCCATGCCGACCCAGAGGTGCTGTACTCAGAGAAGACGGGCAAATACTACATCTACTCTACCACCGACGGCACACCCGGATGGGGAGGATGGTATTTCACATGCTTCTCAAGCGATGACCTCACACTGTGGAAATACGAAGGCATAAACCTCAACCTGCCTCGCGACACCAAGTGGGCAAGCGGCAACGCATGGGCACCATGCATCATAGAGAAGAAAACAGAGGACGGATATAAATACTATTTCTACTACAGCGGAGAGACTGGTCACGGCAAAGCCATAGGAGTGGCCATCAGCGACTCGCCGACCGGTCCGTTCGCCGACTTCGGAAAGCCCATCGTCGACCACAGGCCTAAGGGACAGAAGCACGGACAACAGATTGACGTTGACGTATTCCAGGATCCCGACAACGGCAAATGCTACCTCTACTGGGGCAACGGCTACATGGCTGGCGCAGAGCTTAATGACGACATGACAAGCATAAAGCCAGAAACAGAGACCCTGATGACTCCACAGGGAGGAACGCTTCAGGACTATGCCTACCGTGAGGCACCATACGTGTTCAAGCGCAACGGACTGTATTATTTTCTCTGGAGCGTTGACGATACGGGCGCTGCCAACTATCACGTAGCCTACGGCACAAGCACATCGCCTTTAGGCCCCATAACGGTTGCAGAAAACCCCGTAATACTGATACAGGACGCAGAGAACGAAATCTACGGCACTGCCCACAACAGCGTACTGCAGATACCGGGCAAGGACGAATGGTATATCGTTTACCACCGCATCAACAAGAACTACATAGAGCGCGACAAACAACCCGGCATTCACCGCGAGGTGTGCATCGACAAGATGGAGTTCAACGCCGACGGAACCATCAAGCCTACAAAGCCCACGAAGAAAGGCGTGAGGGCATTGAGGAAGTAAAGGGTTATTAGGTAGGGTGTACAGTTTGATGTGCAAAAATTGAATATCCTAATTCTGAAGTTCATGTCGGTAATTGTCGCGCTGTAAGCGCAAAAGCGCATAGCCCAGGGTAGAGCGTAGCGACACCCTGGGTTATTTCATGTAGGTGATGGTCGCGCTGTAAGCGCAAAAGCGTAGATAACAGCAGGACAAATAACGCTTTTGCCCTTTCATGGCTGCTTCCATATTTTCGCTGCCTCCCCCCTGGCGGGCTTTCCCGTAGCTGTCACAGGCAGGCTGGTGACATGGCGGCACGCCTTAGGCTGGCTGTAGCGGGGAAGCACCCTACGGCAAACACTAAGCACGGCATCGGTATCATCATCCTCAGTAAGCATGACAACCTCCTCGCCAAACTTCTCCGACGGGCGCCTCGTTATCATAAATGGTGCGGAAAGATAAGGCCTCAGTGCGTCCTCCACCTCCTCAATCTGTATCTTCACTCCTCCTGAGCATATCACGTTGTCTATCCTTCCCGTTATGCGGAACCTCTGTCCACTGTCTGTGTCCTCAACGACGGCAAGATCATGGGTATGCAGTTTCTGTCCGCATACGGCCGGGGCAGAGACAACAAGACAGCCATCGCTGTCGAGCGACACGCGCACACCGTCGAGCGGACAGTACCACAGACTGGCATGCTCACCGTCGAGCCTGCGCAAGGCTATGTGCGACAAGGTCTCCGTCATGCCATACGAGCTCCATACGGCATTGGGGAACTCCCGCAACGCTGCCTCAAGCCTCTCGTCGATGGCTCCTCCGCCTATCAGCAGGTTACCAATGTCCATGAGCCGCTGCCGCTCCACATCGTCCTCAAGGGAATTGAACACCTGCATGGGCACCATGGCGGCGAAGTCGACGCGGGAGCTGACCGTGGCAAGAGGATGTCCCGAAGGCTCCACGCACATCATGTCGAGGCCGCAGGTCACACATCTTACAACCATCATCTTTCCAGCTATATAGTCCATGGGCAGGCAAACGAGCGCCTTGTCGCCCCTGCTCAGGCCAAGTGCCTTGCATGTCATTCGGGCCGAGGCTTCCATGCGCCGTTTCTCCGCCATCATCAGCTTTGGGGCTCCCGTAGAGCCGCTTGTGTGCACAGCCACACAGTCAGAGTCATTATTCCACTCTGCAAGAAACTCCTCTACCGTCATACTATCGTCTCCGTAACTGTCCTCACGTCGGGACAGAACCACATCTCCTGCCCCCTCATCTGCAGCGGCATGTCGATATTGTCGGTGAAGAGCTGTCCTGTGCCCAATCCCTGCGCCATGCCTACAGCAGGGCCGTATGTGCGTGCGGCAAGGTGGGCAATGGCATTCAGTCCCACGTTGCTCTCCAGCGCGCTTGTCATCCACGAGCCGATATTCCGCTGCCGTGCCAGCTCTATCCACTCGGCCGTACCGGCCATGCCACCGTGAAGCGATGGCTTCAGCACGATATATTGCGGTCTGATGGTATCAAGCAGCATCTCCTTCATCGACTTCAAGTTGACACCTATGAGTTCCTCGTCAAGAGCCACCGGCACGGGCGAGGCAGCACAGATGCGGGCCATGTCGCGCCATTGCCGCTGCCGTATGGGCTGCTCAATGGAATGAAGGTCGAAGCGGGCAAGAATATCCAGCATGGCAAGAGCCTCGTCGGGGTCGAACGCACCATTTGCATCCACCCGAAGCTCCACCTTGCTGGCCGGGAAAGCCGAGCGAACGATGTGCAGCAGCTCGGTCTCCGCGTCAAAGTCTATAGCTCCTATCTTCAGCTTCACACACGTGAAGCCCGCATCGAGCTTTTCCTGCATCCGTTCCAGCATCTCATCGTATGTTCCCATCCAGACGAGGCCATTGGTAGGAATGCCCTCCTCGCCACGGGCAAAGGGGGTGTCGAAGAGTGCGCAGGAGCCATTGGCATCGAGCTGTGCGAAAGCCGTCTCTATCCCGAAGAGCATGGAGGGATAGGGGCGCAGCATGTCGAAGGGTATGCGCCCCGTCTGCTCTATCATGTCGCAGACCCTACGGAGAACATCATCATAGTCGGCAATCTCATCACATGAGAGGTCGGGCAACGTGGCACACTCCCCTACTCCCCGTATGCCGTCGCGCACGATGGTCACGAAGCGGCTCAACCGCGTAAGGTATTCGCCCCGCGAGGTCTTGGCAGGGCGTTTGAAGTGTAGCGTACGCTTCTGTATGTCTATCTTCAGCATATCATCCTCGATCTGCATTATGGAAACACGGGATATTTGTCGAAGTCGGGCTTGCGCTTCTCCAGGAATGCCTTGCCGCCCTCCTGGGCCTCATCCATGGTGTAATAGAGCATTGTGGCATCGCCTGCCAGCTCCTGTATACCGGCCTGCCCGTCAAGCTCGGCATTCAGCCCGGCCTTGATCATCCTAAGAGCCAGCGGGCTGCGCTCCATCATAGTCTCTGCCCACTCCACGCACGTGTCCTCAAGCTGCTCCAGTGGCACCACCTTGTTCACCATTCCCATCTGCTCGGCCTCGCGTGCGGAGTACTGCCTGCACAGGAACCATATCTCACGCGCCTTCTTCTGTCCAACCATGCGTGCGAGATAAGACGCTCCGAAGCCGGCGTCGAAGCTTCCGACCTTTGGTCCTGTCTGTCCGAAGATGGCGTTCTCGCTGGCTATCGTCAGATCGCACATCACATGCAGCACATGACCGCCGCCAATGGCGTAGCCGTTCACCATGGCTATGACGGGCTTAGGCAGTCTTCTGATCTGCATCTGCACATCCAGCACATTGAGCCTTGGCACTCCGTCGGCACCGACATATCCTCCACGTCCCTTGACGTGCATGTCGCCACCCGAGCAGAAAGCCTTGTCGCCGGCACCTGTGAGTATGACAACCCTTATCGATGATGACTCACGGCAATAGGCAAACGCCTGCGACATCTCCCACGTCGTCAGCGGCGTGAAGGCATTGCGGTAGCGTTCCCTATTGATGGTTATCTTAGCAATGTGATTATACTCCTCGAAGAGTATCTCCTTGAAGGCGAAGCCCTCAATATTCTTCCATTCTCTTTCCATATATTTTTTTTAATTTAAGTCGAAGGTCAAAGGTCGAAGGACGAAGGGCAAAGGGCAAAGGTCTATCTCCTCTATCTCTTCTATCACCTCTATCTCCTCTACCTCCTCTATCTCCTCTATCTCCTCTATCTCCTCTGCCCACATGCCATAACGCTGTCGTATACCCTCTGGTCCTCCTCGTCATCGGTAAACACCTCAAGGAGCATGGGTGTGGGACATTGCTCATGTGTGAGCCATCTGATGCCATCGGCAAGCTGGGCAGCCTCATGTACTGCTCTGTATGCCACACCGTTCTGCTGGCATGCGCCTTCGGCCGACGTATTATGACGCGCCATGACCATGCCATCGAGCGCTGGACTGTCCTCAAGCTTTCCGAATCGTCTGAATATTCCACCGCAACCGTTGTTGAGCAACAATATCCGGAAGTTGCCGCACAGGTTGCCATGCCACAGGGCATTGACATCATAGAAGAAGCTCAGGTCGCCAATGACGCAGTATACTGGTACGGCACTCATCAGCGAGAAGCCTGCCGCTGTAGACAGCGACCCCTCGATGCCGTTGACACCGCGGTTCACATACACATATCTGTCGGCATAGAGCAGGCCTGCCCTGACAGACATGCTGTTGGCAAGATGAACGCAGCAGTCGCTGCCCTCAATGGCCTTAAAGAACTCCCTAACTGCTGCCACTTGCGAATACTCTGGGTCACAGCCTGAAACAACAGACTGTGCACAAATGCCATGCCATCGTTCCGTCCATGCTGTGTCGGCATTATGCTTGCCGTCCACGGCAGCAGCCATTGCATCCAATGCCTGCGATGGTGTCGCCTCTACTATGTCCGTAGCTGTCATGAGCACATCGGTCAGTTTGCCATCGGCTGTCACTACATAGCTGTTTGCAGGGCGGCATCCCTGTAGGAATGTTCTCATAGACTTGCTCACCATGTTGCCACCAACGTAGACAACGGTATCGGGAGCGTAGTCTCCGGTTTCTGTCAGCAGCATCGCCATCCTGTCGAGCGACGGCATCACACCACGGCAGTCTGAAGCCAGATGGTCGGTCAGCACGACCGCATAGCTACGAAGCCTTTCCAATGCCGTTGCCGAACGCTGGCTTTCCGTGAACGGTAGCTGTCCGACTACCACCATCAGTCTTGGCGATGCAGCCACGCATGCGGCAAGCGATGACATAGTGGCCTCGGTAGCCACGGCACGATGGACCCTCACCACCCTTTCCTCTGGCAGGGTCTCCGCGGAGAAGCCAAACAGAGGCTCGCTCACTGGCACATTGACATGCACGGGGCCGCTTGCCGGCGACACCATGAGCGACAAAGCCTCGTTGACAAGGCGGTTGCAGAACCATTGGGCTGTAGCGTCCGCAGGCTCGGGCAGGGTGACCGAGTGCCGGACGATGCCTGCCAAGGCTCCCGTCTGCACCATCGTCTGCCCTTGCAGCTGGCCAATCATGGCCTGCGGCCTGTCTGCAGAGATTACAAGCAGGGGTATCTCCCTATAGTAAGCCTCGCACACGGCTGGAGCAAGGTTGAGCAACGCAGAGCCGCTCGTCACGCATACGGCGACCGGCTCACCGGATGCCAAGGACAAGCCAATGGCGTAGAAGCCTGCCGAGCGCTCGTCGGTAACGGAAATGCAACGCAGCTGCCTGCACACACTGAAGTTGTGTGCCAAAGGAGCATTCCTGCTGCCTGGGCACACCACGACGGTACGCACTCCATGCGCCACCATCAGCGAAGTCAGAATATTGATATTTGCTTTATCAGAATACATAATCTATAGTCAGGACACATTATCTATGTGTTGTTTGCAGAGCCGAACCTATAAAAATCTATCGTCTGACGACCAAGGCTCTCATGGCCTCCATCTTGGCGACGGTCTCCTCCCACTCTTTCTCCTCAATGCTGTCGGGCAGTAGCCCGCCTCCCGCATGCATCAGGCAGCAGTCCTCACGTATCTCCATGCACCTCAGAGACACGTAGAGGGCATACACATCTTTTATGCCCCAGGGGCCGGCATAGCCGCTGTAATAGCGGCGGTCGTCACTCTCATTGGCCAGAATGAATGTCCTCGCCTCGTCCTTGGGCAGTCCGCACACGGCTGGCGTGGGATGAAGGGCCTCAACGATGTCGCCAATGCCATAATCGCCATTGTCCGCCATGCTGAACGAGAAATCGGAACGCAGATGCAGCAGGTTGCCAGCCCTGACGGTATATGGCTCGCCAACCTCGACGCGTCCGGCAAAGCGGGTCAACGTCTGGGCTACGTAGTCGGCCACCAGCTTCTGCTCTGAAATATTCTTTTCCGACCACGGCTCAGTCTGCTCACCATCCACATGCCTCATGGTGCCAGCAAGGGCCATGGTGCGCCAGAGACTGCCCTCACGGCGCAGCAGCGTCTCGGGAGTGGCCATGAGCCACGTTCCGCACACATCGCTGCTCACCAGAGTTATCATCATTCGCGGATACCTGCGGCAAGCCTCGGCAAAGAGTCCCTCGGGCGAGGGCCGCCCAGACATTGCGACCTCGGCAGAGCGTGAGAGCACTATCTTGCCGAAACGTCCCTGAGAAACGGCTCCATGGAAGACGGCAAAGTCGTGTGCGTAAGCATTGCGGTCAGCATGCTCCACCCCATGCACGCCATCAGGCCGGGCATGGAGAGAAACAGCCTCAGCCTCGCCCTCTATTACGACTATAGGCGTTGAAGGTGAGGCCACAAACGGTGCCACAACAAATCCCCTGACGCCGTCCAAGTCGCTTGCCGTCAGCAACCTCAGCGGTTCTCCTGTCTTCTGCTCCACCCTGTAGGCCATGGTGGCGTAAGGCAGTCTGAACATGGCGTAATGGCTCATTGCTGTTTCTCCTTTGGTTTTGTCATTATGTAATTGGTGACGCTAACCGAGGAAATAAGCTCTCCCTCGGAGTTACATATAGATACCTGCCACTGGTGGATCGTGCGCCCCTTGTGGAGCAGACGCGCCGTAGCCTCCACGCAGTCGCCTTCGAGCACGGCCTTGACGTGGCTTCCGCTGACATTGATGCCCACGCTTATCTTGCCGGGGCAAAGGGCCAGAGAGCCTACGCCGGCAACATTCTCGGCAAGGGCAAGCGATGCGCCACCGCTCAGGAACCCGAATGGCTGACGGTTGCGTCCGTCGACTCTCATTCTTGCCTTGCAGGTATCAGGGTCGGGTGTTGATATGAATTCCATGCCCAAAGTCTTGGACAATCCGTCCTGCTTGCTGAGCATTTTCTTAATTTGTTCTATGTCCATATTCTGTTATGTGTGTTTCCTCCGTTGGCCTTCATCCTACAGAAGTCTGGCGATTGCCGGGGTGACCAGCGGAGTATCTTCTTCTAATACATGAGCGCGTTGGCTTCTTTATGCCCTCAAAGTTACGCAAAAAATTCTGGAATGCAAAAATACTTGGGCAAATATGTCATCTTTTTCATAATGGCTCATACATATAGGTGTGATATAGTACGCACCAAGGTGAATTGGCTCCAGCACTGAGGTGAATTGGCTCCCGCACCAGAGTGTGTTTTCAGTCGGACATAAGCTCAGCAGAGAAGCTGCGCAACTCGCACAAGGCCCGCTGATATTCACGCTCGGCATTGAGTGCCCTGTTGGCGGCATCGTAGCAGAAGCCCATCTGCACGAGATAGTCGACAACAGCGAGATGGCCTTCGTCATAAGCCTTGCGCAACAGCCTGATGTCGGCATAGCGCGTGGAGGCTTCACGGCAGGCCACGGCAGCAGCTCGCAACGACACAGCCTTGTCGTAGGCCATGCGCACCTGACTGTAGAAGGTCTGGCGGGCATCGGCAAGGCGAAGCTCGGCAGCCTCACGTGCGGCGTGTGCCTGGCGAACCTTGTTGCGGTTAGACCATAATGGCACCGACACTCCTATGGACACACCGCGGAATGTCTGCTCACGGGTGTTCTCACTCATATATCCAAGCGTCAGCGACGGCACGTTCTGTGCCTTGTTGAGCGAAAGCTGGCGGTTGCTCACCTCTACCTCCTGCCTGACATACGCCAAGGTGGGGTTGCCAGCCTCTGCTGATGCATACCACTGCTCAAACGGCGATGGCAGCGGCGACACATCGAACGACTGCTGCTGCAGGCTTATCTCATGGCCGCCATTGAGACGGGAGAGAGCGGCCGCCACAGCCTGACGCTCTGTAGACACACGTGCCATCTCGGCCTCTGCGGCAGCAAGCGACATGAGGACATTGTTGTACTCTATCTGGTTGCCGTCGCCACTGTCTAACCGCTTCTTCTGCGCATCGGCAACGGCACGGGCGACATCAAGGCGCGTCTGCATCTCGGCGGCAAGGGCATTGTAGTAGACCATGTCCACACACAGCATGCGGGCCTCGGTGATGATGGCCAGCCGCCCGGCCTTTAGTTGCAGGTCGACAAGAACGTCACGCTGCGAGGCCAAGGCTCTTTTCTTGCCCGAGAGTGTGGCGAAGTCAAACTGCTGCGATGCACTGAAATCCTTGCGATTGCCCATAACGGCGGGGCTTCCCCACAGATAGGCAAACTCCACCTCGGGGTCGGCAAGCGTCATGCCCGTGCGGTTGTCGAGCTTCTGCGCCTCGGCCTCGGCCCTGAGAGCCTTCAGCGTGGTGTTGTTGCTCTCAATATCTGCGAGCACCTGCCCTATGGTTGTCTGTGCATCCATAGGCAGCAGCATGGCTGCCATAATGGTGACTAAAGCATATTTCTTCATTTCTTATTGTCTTGACGGTTTATGAGAAGATACATTATTGGTATGATGAAAGCGTTGAGCAGGGTCGAGGTGAACAGTCCGCCAAGAATAACCTTGGCCATAGGACTCTGAATCTCATTGCCGGGCAACTCGCCCCCCAATGCCATAGGCACCAGGGCCAAGGCTGACGACAGAGCCGTCATAAGTATGGGGTTGAGCCTGTCTATGGAGCCGTGCATAACGCTCTCTGTCAGCGTATAGCCCTCAGCACGCAAGTCGTTGTAGCGGGAGACGAGGAGCATGCCGTTGCGGGTGGCTATGCCGAAAAGCGAGATAAAGCCTATGGTGGCAGGAATACTCACCACGCCGCCCGACAGCCACAGCACAAGCACGCCGCCTATTAATGCCAAGGGCAGGTTGAGCAGGATGACTGATGCCTGACGGACGCTGCGGAACTCATTGAAGAGCAACAGGAAGATGGCGGCTATGGAGAACACTGAGGTGACGAGCAGGGTGCGCGAGGCTGTGCGCTCGCTCTCGAACTGACCTCCATATTCCACATGATAATCCTCTGGCATTGCAACTTCCGCATCTATGCGCTTACGTATGTCGTTGACCACTCCCAGCAGGTCGCGGCCTGAGACATTGGCCGACACTACCAGCTTACGGGCAACGTTCTCGCGATTGATTGTGTTGGGTCCCATGGCAGAGGTGATATTTGCAAGGGTGCCCAACGGCACCTTTGCCCCATTGGCATCTACGGTGATGGCGGCAATGTCGGCAGCCGTCATCCTGTCGGCATCGGCAACTTTCAGCGTGAGGTCGAAGGATTTCTCGCCCTCATACACCTGCGACACTACCTGTCCACCCAAAAGCACACCCACCATCCGGGCAAACTGAGGCAGCGTCACGCCATAGCGCGCAAGCATCTCGCGACGGGGCTCTATGCGCAACTGCGGACGCTCCACCTGCCGCTCTACGTTGAGGTCGGCAATGCCGTCGATGTCCTTTACGGCCTCCTCTATCTGCTTGCCAAGAGAATAGAGGGTGCCAAGGTCTGGGCCAAAAACCTTGATGGCGATGTTGGCACGGGTACCGGAGAGCATGGCATCAATACGATGTGTCACGGGGGCACCAACCTCAACGGCTATGCCGGGAATGGCACCGAGCCTTGCGCGGATGTCGTCCATGACCTCCTGCTTGCTCCTGTCACCAAGGACGAAGGGCACCTCAAGCTCGGAGTCGTTGACACCGAGGGCGTGTTCGTCAAGCTCCGCACGTCCGGTCTTGCGGCCAACGGTCTGCACCTCGGGTATGGCAAGCAAAGCCTCCTCCACCCTATGGCCTATGCGGTCGGACTCCTCAAGGGAGATGCCAGGAAGGGTACTAACGCCTATGGTGAACGACCCCTCGTTGAATGGCGGAAGGAAGCTGCGCCCAAGGGTGGCAAAGCCTACTATGGCAACAACGGTGAGAACGGCCGTGACGGCAAGAACCTGGCGATGTCTGGTGAGCGCACGGCCGAGCAAACGGCCATATACCGTCTTGAGCTTGCGGGCGACATAAGGCTCCGTGAGAAGTTTTCCGCTGCTCGGACGGCGGCCCGCAAGCAGATAGCTGCACAGCACGGGGGTGAGCGTGAGGGCTACAAGAGTGGAGGCGCCAAGAGCCGTGACGAAGGCGATGCCCAGAGGAACCAGCAGGCGACCCTCCATGCCACTGAGGAAGAAAAGGGGCACAAAGCTGGCAACGATGATAAGCGTGGAGTTGAGAATGGGCAGACGGACTTCCTTGGAAGCGTTGAAGATGACGGTCAGGGTCGACTGCCGGAAGCCTGGCGGCAAGGAGCTGTTCTCGCGCAGCCTGCGGTACACGTTCTCGACATCCACTATGGCATCGTCGACAAGCGAGCCAATGGCTATGGCCATGCCGCCAAGGCTCATGGTGTTGATGGTGAGCCCAAGGAGATGGAGGGTCAGTACAGATACCAGCAGGGAGAGCGGTATGGTGATGAGGGATATGACGGTAGCCCGGACATTCATGAGGAACAGGAAGAGCACGATGACAACAAAGAGTCCACCCTCGTAAAGCGACTTCATGACATTGTCGATGGAGCTGTTGATGAACCTCTCCTGACGGTATATGTCTGACGACACCTTGACATCACGGGGAAGGGTCTTGCCAAGTTCCATCAGCACAGTGTCTATCTTGGCCGTAAGGTCGACGGTGCTCGTATTGGGCTGCTTGGTAACGGTGACCATCACGCACGGCTTGCCGTCATGGGACGCCGTTCCCATCTTCGGTCTGCTGTTGCCTATCTTCACCTCGGCCACATTGCCCAACAGTACGGGTCCGGAGGCTGTGGTCTTGACAAGCGAGCCGGCAAGTGTGCCTACATTATCCGATGCGAGTACACCGCGTATGATATACTCGTTGCCGTACTCATAGAGTATTCCTCCTGCCACATTGCCGTTCATGCCATCGACGGCTTCGCACACCTCGTCGAGCGACACTCCGTAATGTCTCATGCGGCCCGGATTGAGAAGTATCTGGTATTCGCGTACCTCACCGCCAAGCACCGACACCTGCGCTACGCCACCTGTTGCGAGCAGCCGTGGACGCACGGTCCAGTCGGCAATGGTTCGCAGGTCCTGTAGGGAGGTGCTGTCGGCTGTCAGCGACACAAACATTAGCTCGCCAAGGATGGACGACTGAGGGCCAAGCGTAGGACTGCCGACGCCATCGGGGAGCATTTCCTCTACTACCGCTGTCTTCTCTGACACTATCTGTCGGGCACGGTAGATGTCGGTGCCCCAGTCGAACTCCACCCAAACAACGGAGAAGCCTGTAGTTGACGACGAACGCACACGGCGTACGCCGGTGGCTCCATTGACAGCGGTCTCGATTGGGAACGTTACAAGACGCTCTACTTCCTCGGGAGCCATGCCGTTGGCCTCGGTCATAACGACAACGGTGGGAGCGTTGAGGTCGGGAAACACGTCAACATCGGTATTCTTTGCCGTATAAAGGCCGGCGATTAGCAACAACACCGCACCAAGGAGCACGACAAGCCTATTGCGGAGCGAAAGCTTTATTATTCTGTTGAGCATGGTAATAGGCTGTTGTTGTTAATGACTATGTCCATGGGGTATCTCGGTCGACATTGAGGCGAGCTTGACATTGTAGGCACCTTTGGCCACAACCTTCTCGCCAGGTTTCAGCCCACAGATGACGACACGGCGCAAGCCGTCGCTGTCACCAAGGGTTACTTGCCGCTTTACATAGTCCTCGTCATGCTCCTGCACATATACGAAATACAGCCCCTGCTCCTCGGTAATGGCAGACAGCGGAACGGTGATGGTATTGTTCCTCGCGGCTCCAATGAGGAACACCTCGACATAGCTTCCTGGCAGTATGTCACCGACATTGTCGAACTCGAAGACTGCCGGAACAAAGGCTCCGTTGTCGGAAAGGCTGCGACCATACGACACGAGCCTGCCATTGAGAGAGGCAAGGCTGTGTAGGACATTCCTGTCTGAAGGCGATATGAAGTTGGCGGAGCTGATAGTGCGCAGGCTGCCATACTCGCTCTCGGGCACGAACGCTTTAAGCTGCAGCCTTCTGTCGCGGGTTACAACGGCTATGGGCTGTCCCACCGTGACATACTCACCCTGTGCAACGAGCAACTGCTTGACATATCCGCTCATGCCCGATGATATTGCTATGCCGCGCGTGGTCATGCTCGCTGCCTGCGCATGGTATGCGTTGCGGGCTGTCTCGTAGTTGAGCTTTGCCTGCTCATATTCCTTGGCCGAGATTATCTTGTCGGCAACAAGGCGTGACGCACGCTGGTACTCACGCTCTGCCGTCTCGAATGCAGCACGCGCGTTTACGGCCGGATCGCCATCCTGCAGATGCTTCGCCGATACGCTGGCTATAGCCTCGCCAGCCTTGACTGCCATGCCCTCGGCAATGGAGCCGCGGTAATAGGTAAGAATGCCTGAGGCCGTAGCCACAACAGTCTGCTCCTCGCCCTGCGGAGCTACTATCTGCCCGCTGGTGCGTATGACGGAATGGAATGTTGACGGCGTTACAGTCTCTATTGCCAGCCCGGCCGCCTTGGCCTGTTCCTTGGTAAAAGAAATCTCGCCTGCGTGGTCGTGACCATGCCCGGTTTCCTCCTTATGTTCTGACTCATCAGCATGGTCATTGTCATGGCTATGCTCACCGCAACAACACAACAGGAGTACGGCGAACATGAAAATTAGTAATATGTTTGATTTCATTGATAATATACTGTTTAACGGTTTATGACCTGTGGTTGCCACATACATCATACCAACAAGTGCGGCAACGCCCCTACGGGCATGGCAGCATTGTCGGATAGCGGTTTACCACAAAAGAAAAAAGACTTACGGGTTATGCCATGACAAATGGCGGTGCACGAAGGCCCGACGAGTCAGCTATCCACTCATCATACAGACGGATAACGGAAACGCAAGCGTAATTAACGCCTGAGCCTACAGGATGCTCAGGCAAACTGCCTACAATAGCAGTCAACAACGAAAGCGGATAAAGATACTGGGTGTTGAAGGCATACCCCGCATGGCTGGGGCGTGAGGCTATCAGGTCGGTCTCCTCAACGCAAAGCGTTCTGTCACCATGGTGGTTGGTATGCGCATCATTCTCAGCATTGTCTATGTCGCAACGCTCAACAACATTGCACCACACGCCGTCATGATGATGGTGTGGGACAAAAGGCATCAATGACACTATTATTGTGGCAATGAGCATTACTGTTACGAGCGCGTTCTTTTTCATTCAGATGCAAAGTTAGCAAGGATAAACAATGCAGCAAAATAAAAGGAGTTAAAAATTATTGCTGTCCGATAAAAATCGGGATTTGATTAATTCAGCAGACCCTAATTATTCATATATATATCATACAAGTAGAATTAAAAAGTAATAAAATTAATATATACCAAACTTCATCGTTGAACCCATTGGCAGGACAGGATAATCTAATACCTGAAAACACCGATGGGTTCGGGGGCGAATAGCCCCTGAGTTGACGTAAATCAACTTACTCGACAAATATTCAAATTTTATTTGTGAAAGCTTAGAAATAATCACAGTATCTTGAATTATGATAATACTAAATCGTAAACTTTCCATTTGTCATCACCTCCAAGTACAACTTTTGCCGTGACATCACAATCATGCGTGATGTTATACTTCTTAAGCAGGCTACGATGAACATAGAAATCTTTTATAAATGCAAAGTCTGGTTCTTCGTCATATTCGCAATATCCTCCATGATATTTCATCACTAATCGCCCTGTAACAGTGCCTTTAACACCTTTGCAGCCAACGTCCGAGGTTTGAATATCCAAGAACTTTATCCTTTTCTTTCCTTCCTTATTCTTTTTTATGCAATATGATATACGTAAGAAATCTCCAATATTAGGACGAATTTCTGTTTGGTCAAAACGAACAACGTCACTCACTTTTCCAGGACCGAGTACTACGTGAAATAATTTTTTTGACGTATTAACATCATCAACCACCACTATACGGTTTGGCATAAATTGCAACGCTTCGTCAGAAGTACATGGCTCAACTTTTGCTACGCAAATACGAGTTTCGTCTTTACGCTTATCTTCATATTCTCTAAACCTTACAAATGAATCAATAGGAAGTGGATTCTCTTTGTATTCCGAGAATGTTTGTTTGGAGTTCTGTGTTATTATATGGAGAATTTTCTTATTTTCATTAACATAATCTATAACTCCATATTTTAATGGTAATATTGACCATGACTCCTTATCAGTCTTTCTTGCTATTAAGGGATTAGTTTTCTTAACTGTAATTGTGCGATGCATCCACGAAGATGTATCTAGTTGTTTTTCCTCAATGATATTACATCTGAATTGAATAACATCACCAGCTTTCGCTTTTTTTAGAACAGGAAATCTCTTTGTTTTTACACATAAAGTTGTTTCGTTGCCATCAAATAGATTGCAGCGTTCAATATCATCATACATCCATTTATCTGTAATTACAAAATCCACCCACTCAAATTCTCCATAAACATAATCCTCTGCTTTGCTTATATACAAGTTGAAATCAACTTTTGTTGATGTATCTGAACCAGATACTGTATTGGTCATTAGTTCACGATACCTGTCAGAAAGCGCCCAGCCTTTTTCTTTTCGATGAGAAGCATATGCTTCTAGTTCTTTGGTCGCAATGGAACTATAACCTTCTTTTTGCCACAACGAAGCAAGGCTTAGATGTATGTCACCTAAGAAATCTTCATTCTTCTCGATTTTTTTTGCTTTAAGTAAAAGTCCTATGCATAAGTCGTTATTGCTTGATAACAGATTTGCCAGTTCTGCCCACAAATAGTATTTTTCGCCCATGTGCAGAAGTAGTGATTTGTATAAGGTTATTGCTTCTTCTATTTCACCACACCAGACACAAATTGTTGCATAGTTCCTAACATTCCAGTCATCATCAGAATCGATATTCTTTACCTTTTCAAACACGCCCTTTAACCAAGCTAAGGCTGTGTCTGGAATATTTTCTTTTGTAGTTGCTTTTATGATGTCAAAGCATTTTTTTGCGCTCTTTACTGCTAATGACGGGAACTCTTTACCTTCATCATTTGTTTCTTTAACCCAATCTTCATTTCGGAAATTACCCAAACCATCCCATTTGCTGATAAATGGGATAAATTTAGATGCGTTCTCATCTATCATGAATCGATTTGCAATTTTCAATATTTCTGAGTGCCAATGAGAAGGACCTAACCCCGAAAAGTTATCTGCATAATTCATGAATTCTTGAAACAATTCATCACTCTTGTTATCCTTCTGAAGATTCATAAGTCTCCAAAAGTATGATTGACGCAAGTTTTCCACAATTACATTTTGTCTGTCGAATTGAGAAACAAAACCTGAAACGTCAAATGTTTCTTTAGAATCTAGGATTACTTTACAGATACGAGATGTTAATGAAGGAATATCGTGACCATCTGCCCATCCTTCTTGATAATCATCATATCTTAGATTCTTGGCTCCCCAGAGCATAAAGAATTTATAGAAACTAAAATCAGAATGACCTTTAGAAAAATTAAGGGCATAATTAAGAATCATAGAATGTAACAAAGAGGGACGTTCGTTTTGGAGCTGCATATAGTCTCTTAGCAAGCAACGAATCTGAATAGATGTGAGTTGGTCTCTATTCGCTTTCATATATCTATACACAATCCAGCCAAAATCTTCATGAAGTTTTGGATCTATATTTTTGGCATCTATGCCAAATTTCTCTGTGATTCTTTGATATGCCTCGTTTGGATTTGTTTTTGACATATCTGAGATTTGCTTAATCTCATTTGCATTGGGCAAAATGAGTTTATACAAATTTTGGTATGCCCTTTCGCCAGCTCCATTGTCATCCATCATGTCAGGAAGAAGTTCTTCCATTTGATTAAGGCAGTATCGAGCTTGTTCCAAGTTATTAGTTGGAACGAATTGATTCATTGCAAAATCACGAAGGACCCAAAATAAGGACATACGAGTCCATTCATTAGGATCTTCATTTAACTCGCGACGAGCTAATTCAAGGGCTTCATTAAGTCTGCCTTCTTTTCTTAAATTGGTAACATCTCTTACTGACATATATGGCTATTGTAATGCTTGAATCAATTTCGTTAATTTTTCATCTTCTACACCCATGTCACTTGATGGAAGTGCATGTGTAATAGTTTGATTTCCTTTAAAGTAAAAAAGTATTTGTGAATAT
>OBLI01000439.1_pt1 | contig 44000 bp, 57 predicted proteins | sample 1519701 | NCBI WGS metagenome assembly OBLI01 (sample SAMEA3663005, study PRJEB22513) | pig gut metagenome | biome: pig gut; feature: pig-associated habitat; material: faeces | place: France | collected 2012
AACGCTCTGACTACCGCTGTAATGCAAAGTTATTATAAAAATATATTATATAAAATAAAAAAAAGTTAAAAGTGTTTTATAGTAATAAAATATATATTAACTTTGTGGTCAGATAGGACATTGAAATACATTTTGGCATTTCACCGAGTAAAGATATAGATAAACATAAGCCTATATAGAATAGTGATACTACGCTTTATGAGTGAGAGTCTCATACTCGGAGCAAATCTACCTAAAATAAATTGTTTGTTAAACAGAGTTGATAATGGATATGTGGCAAGGCAAAAAAAACTTTGCCACATATTTTTTAGAAAAAGTATGATTACAAAGGAAAATTATTTAGAAGAATTAGCGAAAGCGAAAGCAAACGCATACACAAAAGAAATAAAGGAATATACTCGTAAAATGAAAAACAATTTTTCAAGAGATGAGCATATATCTATAGTCTTTTGTCATTTATTATTTGTTTATTATGCGTTTGATTATATTCATCAAGCAAAAGAATATGCAAAGGAGCATAGATTGATAGAATTTAAGAAACTCGGCAAGTTACTAAGTGAAATAGAGCAAGAATATATAGAAGATATACGCAAGGATTTGAAAGAAGATGGAATGAATACTGTAAAAACAAATGCAGAAGAATTTCAGCGTATATTCGGATTAGATTTCACAAAATTATACTTTGCCGTAAATAGTGAAATAAAGAAAAAAGTGGATTTAGAAGAACCGCATTTAATGACACTGATTATATGCGCATTATTAATGATTAAAATAGAAAGGGAACAAAATGAAAAATCAAACGAGTTAATAAGAAAAGTCTTAGGGAAAGACAGTAAAGAGGAAAATGTAGAACACCGATTAATAACGGAGTACTACAATGTGTTAAATTCAGCGATACAATGGTCGGAATTAAACATATCGTTGAATGAACATAATATAAAATTAGCGTGTGATATAATTAGATTAAGGACAAAACAAATTAAATTTAACGTATGAATTTAATATTAGTAGATTTAATACTAAGTGCGATATTTTTGCACTATGCAAGTAAAATAGAAATTAAAAATTAAACAATAATAGCAATATGGCAAGTTATAAATTTTCAATAGACCTGACAAAGGTAGATGGAGCAGTAGTGAAAACTAATTCTGATGGTAAAAAAGCCGTAATACTCCCGATAGAAGAGGGCGATTTATACGAAAGTGAAAAAGGCAATGTATATTTATCTCTTGTAATGTGGGAAAACGAGAATAAGGGGGAATACGGTCAGACACACACAATTAAAAAGAGTTATTCTTTAACGGCAAGAGAAAAATATGGTGCAGATGCGTTAAAATTGAAGCCTGTATTGGGCAGTGCTAAAATTTTGGAGAAACGTAAAAATTCATCAGTCGCAGCACCGAATAATGCACCAAATACTCCGAGTACAAACGATTACAGCAATGATTGGTAATGAAGATTAAATTTAAAAGATTATCCGAGTTCGCCATAAAGCCTACAAAAGCGCACACAGATGATGCAGGCTATGATTTTTACGCTACCGATATGGCAGAAGAAAATGGAGCTTATGTTTATCATACAGGGATTGCGGTTGATATACCGCAAGGATATGTAGGTTTAGTATTTCCTCGTTCATCGGTAGCGAGGACAGATATTATACTCACAAATTGCGTAGGTGTAATAGACAGTGGATATACGGGAGAGGTGACTGCAAAATTTAAGATATTAAATGGGAAAGAGCAACCTTGTATATATCATCTTGGAGAAAGAATTTTTCAAATGATAATAATCCCTATACCGGAAATTGAGTTTGAAGAAGTAAATGAATTACGAAAAACAGACCGTGGCAGCGGTGGATATGGAAGTAGTGGAAAATGAAAGAAATAACATTAAAGAAGCTTAAAGCGGAAAATTTCCGTTCAAAAACATATTCGTATGATTTTAACGAGAAAATGAATTTGTTTTTAGGAACAAATGGAGTAGGAAAATCCGTACTATTTGATTCATTCTTATGGTTGTTACTCGGTATAGACCAATATGGGCGAACAAACTATGATTTGTTTGATAATACAAAAGAATTAGTGCCTGAAAATGCCATACCAGCTATTGTAGAAGGCGTATTTGAATTGAATGGTATAGATTATACATTCAAACGTCAGGCACGTCAGAAATGGGTGCGTCAGAGGGGGCAGTCCATTTTAGTAAAGAGCAACACTGATGAGTATCGTTTCTTTTTAGATGGGATAGAAATGCCTAAAAAGAGTTACGATGAGAAAGTAGAAGCTATTTTTGGTATGCCAATAGAGGTATTAAAGATAGTTTTGAATGTTCGTTATTATCAGAGTTTGAATTGGAAAGACTTGCGTAAATATTTTGCAGATTTAGTAAAAGATGCAAAAGTAGATATATTAGATTTGCCATTAAATTTACAAACAACAATATCTACATTAGGATTTTCGTATGCCAAAGATGCTGTAAAGCAAGAAATTAGGAGACAAACAAAAGAGGTAGAAAACAATCGTACTATTATAGATACGCTTACAATGTCTTTACCTGCAATTGAAGATATTGAAAGTGCTGAAAAGAAAGTATTAGAGTGTAAAGAAAGGATAGAGAAACTTTCAGCATTAGCGATTACTAATGGTCAATCCGAGAAAGCACAAAAAGTAAAATCTTTATATTTGGAAATATCAAGACTTGAATCTGAATTGGATATATTGCAAAACGAGCCATACGAGCAGAGAAAAAGAGATATTTCCGCATTAGAAGAAAAGTTATCTTCAATAGAAAAAGAAAATAGTGCTTTAGCGGAGAAAAATAATAAGCGCAAAGAAGAAATTACACAAAAGAAAACAGATTTAGCATTTCTTGAAGAAGAAATTCGTGATACGGAGGTTGAATTAGAACGTTTGCGCACTTTGAATAAATCTTTAAAGCAGCGAGAGTTTTCAGATACTTGTCCTTATTGTGAACAAATATTGCCCACTGAAAAACTTGCAGAGGCTAAAAGAGATTTTTTTACACGAACCGATGAGGAACGCAAGCCTGTTGTAGAACGTGGTAAGAAATTAGCGGAGAAACTTGCTATATTAAAAAATAGACACGAGCAAAAACAAGAGGAACTAAATCTTTTAGAGAAAGAACCGGAATGTGCATATTTGGATAAGGATGGTTTAATTAAAGAATTAAATACTCTTAATAGTACTCCAATAAAACACGATGAACAAAAGATACGTAAAAAAGAAGATGCTATTTCTAAAAAGAAAGAGGAAATAGAAAAATTGAGTAGCGATAATGAAGAAGATTTGCAAGAAAAGATTTCTGAAACTATGAATGAAATGGCAGTATATCAGAATGTATCTGCACTTCGTAGCACCCGAGAGAACTCTTTGCGTATGATTTCTGAAAAAGAAAAAACATTGAAAGATATTGGTGCTTCATTGGCGAAAGAAGAACAGAAATTAGACTTGTTAATTCAAAAAGAACGTGAGTGGGCGGATAATGTGAAACAGACAATAAATAAAGGTCTGAATTACGTGAAAATAGAAGTTTTAGATACCGATAAAGCAGGTAATTATATAGATGCTTGTAATGTAACATATAACGGTGTAGATGTAAATGTATCTAATACGGCATCAAAGATACTTGCGGGGGTGGATATTTCTAATCTTTTCTCTCGCCATTATGGAGTTTCTTTGCCGTTGTTTATAGATAATGCAGAACAAATAGCGGACTATACGTTATATGTTAAGGATAGACAGGCAATATTGTTAAAGGTGGATGGCTCAAAAGATAAACTAACAAAAATGATATAATGAATTATTTTCTTTCCTTAATATTAAGTAATATACCGGGTTCTACGGAACGTATGGAAGTGATAAAGGGTGTTGAAAAGCAATGCCTTGTTATTCCCATTGATTCCGGTCAATTAATACGAATGAAAAATGGGGGATTGAAAATAAAAGTTAGATTAAATGAATGTGAATCTGATGGTTCTACAAAGACACATAAAGCAAAACTTATGTTCCGAAGTTTTTCAGAAGCGAAAAAATACAAAGACACAAGGGTTGGCACTCTTGTAAAGAACATAGGCGCAATGTATTTGGATTATGATAAAGAAAATTTTAGAGAACAGTTAGATATGGAAAATAGGAAGTCAACAGATGTATTAATAAAATTTCGCATATTTCTTGATGTAATACAGCCGTCAAGCATAAGGAGGGACCCTGTTTCAAATAGACGATATGTAGAGGCGTATCTACGAAAGAGAGAGTTCTTAGATAATGCAAGGCATACACACGATATAATAGTGAAATATGGAGAAAGCGAATATCAAATAGGCATCGGTACAGAGCAAGATACAAAAGAATTGGACAATGCTCCAAAAACAGAGCCGATGCCACAAAATAAAAATAACAATATAAAAAACGAAGATTACGATTGGTAAAATGCGAGAAATAAAAATAAATGGAATTAGTATCGCCAATAGTCATAGAGGATACTTGGAAGAAGAACTATGTTATAATATACCATTAAAAATGAAAAATAAAAAAGATGAAAATGATAGAGAAGTGGATAAAGAAGAATCAAGAAAAGAAAATAAGCGACCGTATTGAGGAAATAAAAAATATGTTTGCTATTGAAGAAAAGAAAGGTTCTTTATATCTAACATTAGGCGGTTTTGCATTTGCTAAAATAGAAAAGTATGCATCGGCAGAAGAAATAGCCGAGAAATTGAATGTAGCACGACAAAACGCAATAGAATTGGAGGGTGTGAATAATGGTTGCTGATATGGAAAATGTATCTATCAAGGTAAAGAAAATAACAGATGTTTCTTTGCTTCAAGATGCAAATAGTTTTACAACCGGAAATGAGAGCAAGATGAGCCTCTCAAAAGGATATAGGTTCGGTCACAGTCCTATCCGCACTCAATTATTTTGGATTGAAATGCGAAACATACCTTTATTTGTAGCAAGTCAATTAGTGCGCAGCCATATTGGAGTACAATTTTTTCAGCGCAGCAAAAGAATTGACCGTGGTGGCTCAGATTTTACGAGCGAATGTGACAAAATATCACTTATATTATCAAAGGTTTCAGATAAGATAGGTGTGTTAATGTCTTGTGAAGAAGTAAAAGAATGTGTTTTTGCATTAAATGATATTATGCACAAAATAGATGCGCTACCAAAACTATTTGATAGAAATGCCGCTACGGATTTAGCATTTATAGCTAATGCAGAAGCACTAATAAATATGGCACATAAAAGAATGTGCAGTAAAGCGTCTTTAGAAACTCGTATTATTATAGGACAGTTAAAAAACGAAATGCAAAAGGTTGATTTTGATTTAAGCGAGCATTTAGTGCCTCAATGTATATATCGTGGTGGCATTTGCCCTGAGCCTAAATCTTGCGGATATAATACGAGTGACAGGGGAATAGAAAAAATAAAAGAATATAAAAATTTAATGGGTAATTAAAAATGAAGATAGAAGTTAACACAAAGGAGTTGAAAACCGCATTGTCGTTGATGTCAATGGTTGCAAGTGATAAATATTCAATGGCAATATTAAAACACATAAAATTCACAGTAAAAGGATTACGAGTAAAAATTGAAGCAACAAATATTGATACTACAATCGTAGATTATATAGATGCAATAAATTCAGATTCTGATGGGAGTTTTTTATGTGAGGGTAAAACTCTAACTAAACTTATTGATAAAATTAACACAGATAATGTTGTGATTTCTTTTATTGATAATTCGGTAGAAGTATCAACAAAAAAAACGAAAGTAACAATAGGAACAGATGCTGTGGAAAATTATCCGGCTATTCAGACAATAGAAAATTCAGATGATATAGTATTGCAAAAAGATATGTTCTGTGATACAATAAAAAAAGCATCAGCATTTATAGGCAATACGGATTTTAGACCCATTCTTAGTCAAATTTATTGTGAATTAAAAGGCAATACAATTAATGTATATGCAACAGATACGCATTGTTTATTCTTTAAAAAATACGATATACAGGATACAGCGGATATGTCTTTTTTCATAGCACCGAGTGCGCTAAATTTACTTCAGAAGATTGCATCAATAGATACGCAAGATAGTATTTCTATTTTCGTTTCAGAAAAAACAATACTATATCAGTTTAAGAATATAAAGCTATATACATCAGTATTAGGAGGAAAGTACCCACAAGCAGATAAAGTGGTATCACAATCATTCACATTGCCACATAAGTTTTCAGTAAATAAAAAAGATATGGAAGAGGCTCTTTTACGATTATCACTATGTACAGACCAAACTAATTTTGCTAAGTTTGAAATAGGCGAAAATAATGTTATGCTTGCAAAAAGTGAAGATTTGATGTGGCAGAAAAAAAATACAGAAGAAATTGAAGTTACAGCCGACGCAAGTATCATATTTGGAATGAATATAGAATCATTCAAACGCATTTTTGGTGCTGTTGATGAAGATAATATAAATATATATTTCAGAGATGCGGCATTTCAATTCGCCTACATAAACGAAGATAAAAGTAATGTAGTAATGGCAATGCCAATGCAAATAAAAGAAGTGTGATATGAAACTTTTATACGATATAGAATATTATCTTGCAAAGATGCCTCAGTCTTTGCAAGATAAAGTATTGAAAAGCATTGAACTTATTAAGAAAGCCGAGCCATTGGCTAAAATCTATGATAAAGAAAAAGGGTTCTATTTAGGATTTAGTGGTGGCAAAGATTCTCAAGCTATATATCATCTTGCAGAATTAAGTGGTGTTAAATTTTATCCGTATTTCTCCCCTACAAGCATAGACCCGGCAGAGAACATTTCTTTTATAAAAAAAGAGTACCCCGAAGTAGAATTTATGCCATTAACAACAAGTATATATAAAGAAGCTATAAAAAAAAATATATTGCCAACCCGACAACAACGTTGGTGTTGTTCCGAGTTTAAAGAAAAAGTGGGGGGGGGGAAAAGTTGTAATTGTAGGAGTGCGAAAACAAGAATCTTATAAGAGAAAGTTTCGCAATGAAATTGAAGTTTCAGGAAAAAAATTTTCAGGGTCAATAGAAGATTTTAAGGAATATCGGGAAGAACGAATAAAAAAGAAATTGAAAAAGAAAAAAACTATAGACCAATTTGATGAGCATAAAGAAACTATGGTTACTTGTTTGAGTGGTAAAGATGAAATTATACTTTCTCCTATTCTTGAATGGACAGAAAAAGATGTATGGTCTTTCCTCGTTATCATAAACGTGCCAACGAATCCATTATATAAAACGTTCAAAAGAGTAGGTTGTATATTATGTCCTATGGCAAATCTACATTGTAAAAAACAAAACTTATTGAAATACCCGTATGTGAAAAAAAAATGGGTAGATGCTGTAAAAATAATGTTAAACGTAAATAAGTATAGATACAATTTGAGACAACAATATTCGGAGATTTCAGATGATGATTTTGCAGAATGTGTTGTTGATGCTTGGATTAAAGAAATTCCATTAAAACAATTTTTATCAGACAAATTTCTTCAATTTAAATTAGACTTATGAATGGAATAATAATTAACGATGACATATATTTGCTTGTACAATCTATTGGTATAGATGATTGCTCGCAGTGCGATTTAAGAAAAATCTGCAATGCAAAAAATGAACAGATGTGTTTGTATTTTGATACAAGTGCCATTGGTGTCTGTTTCAAAAAAATAGATAAACTTATAGAAGTTAACCCTAAAAAAATAAAGAAATAAATAAAATGGCAAGATGTGTTAAAGGTATTTACATTCCATTGTCTTTTTGGATAAATAGCACATTATCATTATTAGAAAAAGCAGTTATGATAGAAATGTATAGTTATAGTGATGATGTAAAAGGTGCTATTATCCGAGTTCCAACACTTGCATCTGCATTGAATATAGAGAAAAAAGATGTAGAATTTGCATTAAGCAGTTTATATAAAAAAGGTGCATTTACAATTGCATCAGATGAAGATGGCAAACGTTATTATAAACCTGATTTATTTAAGAAGAACTATACCGAAGAAGATGTAAATGAAATGAAAGTCACAGAAAACAAAGAAATGAATCGGTATGATTATAATGAAATTGCGCACAAATGGGCTGAATTAAATCCTAATTTGCCAAAAATAACAAGGTGGTCTCCGACTCGCAAAAATAAATTAAGGGCATCACTTAAAAACTCAGGGTTAAAATTGGAGGATTTATATAAAGTTTTTGAGATAATTTCTGTCACTCCTTTCTTAAATGGCGAAACTAACAGGTTTCAAGCGCAATTTGATTGGTTAATATCAAAATCTGAACACATTTCAAAAATTTATGAGGGATTTTATTCACGCACGGTTAAAGAACGAAAAGAGTATGAGAGGATACTTGGGATTACTGAAAAAGAAAGTGCGGAAGAAAAAAAAACAGATACTTATAAATAATATTTTTATCTTTGTATAAAAAGATGAGATATGATTAGCGAAGATAGAATAAAAGGTTTACGTCTGTGGTATGATTTGTGTAAAGACGGCAAAGAACTTGTGGAAATTAGGGCAATAGACCCTATGACTAACAAAGTATATTCCGGCTATTTCAAAGATATAAACACAATCATATCACAGTTACAATCTTTTGATAATTGTAATATATATTGGACTCTAAATGATATAGATGAAAGTTGCTATTCTCGCACTCAAAGGGATAAAATGTTGCCTAAAGTTAAAGAATCCACGAGTGACAGAGATATACTCGGCTATCGTTTTATTCTTATAGATATAGATTGCGAAAGGAGCGCAGGTGTAGCGGCGACTGATGAGGAATTAAATTATGCTAAAAAGAAAGCTAATGAAGTATATGCCTTTTTGCGTAATGAGAGTTTTTCCGAGCCGTTAATTATTTGTAGTGGCAGTGGTGTACACATTCTTTATCGGGTTCACTTAAAAAACACACCTGAAAGACAAAAACTCGTAAAGTCCTTTCTTGATGCGTTAGGAATGTTGTTTTCCGATGAAAAGGTCCATATAGACGGTGTTGTTGGCAATCTTAGCCGTATAAGCAGAATGCCTTATTTTGTTAATCGCAAAGGCTCTAATACAAAAGAAAGACCCCACCGAATGGCATATATTGTTAAAGCACCAAACACATTAGAGACAACAGACCCTGAATATATAGAAAGAATTGCAGCATTATTACCTGAACCTGAACAGCCTACAAAAGATAATCATTATAGAACTGCATCGGAATTTAATATAAATGAGTTTCTTGACAAGTATAAAATAAAGGTTGCAAAAAGAATAAAAACGGCTCAATGCGAAAAAATAGTATTGGCGGAATGCCCTTTTAATCCAAATCATAAAGCACCGGATAGCGCAATTTTCGTATTTCCAAACAATGCCATTGCATTTAGGTGTTTGCACGCATCGGATTCCCATTATACGTGGAGAGATTTAAGGCTATTGTTTGATAAAACCGCTTATGATAGAAATATATATAACGAATATGTTCATAAGCGTAATTATTATGGGCAGTATAATCCGCCTCCATTTATACCTGAAGATGAAGATGAGAAAAGAGGCAAGGTGTGGTTGGAAATGTCGGATATTGAAGATACTGAATTAAATCCTAATGATTATCTACCGTCAGGATTACCAACGTTAGATGCGTATATATTAGGTTTTAAACTCGGTCAAGTATCTGTATGGACAGGCAGACAAGCATCAGGGAAAAGCACCTTGTTAGCCGAGTTAATGCTTATGTCAATTCAAAGAGGCAGGAAAGTAGCGTTATTTACCGGGGAAATGAGCGCAAAAGAAATTAAATCTTGGATAATGTTACAAGCAGCGGGTAAAGCATATAATAAACCATCTCAATACACGGATTTTTATTACACACCTAAAAATGTGCGAGAGAAAATCGCAAAATGGTTAGGTGGAAAGTTCTTTTTATACTCCAATGAATATTCTAACGATATTTTGAATTTGGAAGATAAAATCCACATATTGCACGCACAGCAGCACATATCAGAGATTTATATAGATAATCTAATGGTGTTGGAGATAGACGAATTAGGCAACACAGACTTAGAAAATCAAAAGCGGTTAATGAAAAGACTATGTGATTTAGCGAGAGAGTTAAATGTGCATATTCATTTAGTTGCGCACCCAAATAAAAATAGAGATTGGCTTGATGTTAGTAGCGTTTGCGGAACAAGCAATATCGGTAATTTAGCAATGAATGTATTTCTCGTTTCAAAAATATATCCTGAAACATTTGAGCAACAAGCAAATGGAACATTATCAAAAGCACAAATTCAAGATGTCCTATTGAGCGGTTGTTCCACAATATTGCAGATAGGCAAATGTAGGGAGAAAGGTACTGCAATCGGAAAGATAATAAAATTATGGTTTGAAAAAGAGAGTAACCGATTAAAAACAGACCCTTATGAAAATATAGTATTTGGTTGGGCAGATGCTCCAATGAGATTAGAAGTCCCATTAGAAACTTTACAATATGAAACTACAGACCCATTTGCAAGTAATAATGACGCTAATGAAACACCTTTTTGAAAATAATTTTGTATCTTTGCGATATGAGTATAACACTTGAACAATTTAGAAAAAATGCTGACATTCACGGAGTTTGTGGAATGAGCAAATTATGGGATTCTTGTAAAACAAAGAAGCAACTAATAGATTTAGCCTTAGATATAAAAGGGATTATGTATATATCTAAGGCTATGGCTGAGGGTTGGGGAATTTCCGCTGATGAATTATGCAAGGAGTTCGGAAATTTCTTAAATGGTAAATATGTCCATTCATCAGGATTATATACATCAAGTATGGTTATTCCATTTGGAAATGAGCAATTTTCATATCTAAAATTAAATACGACTTGTACGATGATTATTAATTATACAGGTTATATAGAATCAATCGGGGGAAATGAGATACACCTTGTTAATTGCAATTGTTATATAGATGGCGGTAAATATGGAACAAGGGTCTATACTTATGGCAAGTGTGTTATAGATGGTTTAAATTTCAAAACAATAGAAAGTTATGAGTAATGGATATAATTTTTATATGCAGCGGTATCCATATAAAAACGTTGTATATCATCAAGAAGATATAGAGGAAATCTATACGTGCCAATATTGCAAATTTTCAGATTTTTTCACACCCGGACAAACAAAAAATATATATACAGAGAGTTTTGCCGAAGAAGATGGAATTAGAGTTTATTCTCCTGAGAATGGTAATGTAACACACGATTCTTACGAGTGCCAACTTGTACTAAATTTTATTGGTGATGATTGTCTTAAAAACTTAGAGCAGTTTATTGATAATTATATGGGGCGCAAAATTGAATACTATGATACTTTTAGAAGAAAGTATGCTTCTTTAATTATGCAGAAAGAACCTAAAGTGTCTGATGAACGTTTATATTCTGATAGAAAATACGTACACGTTGAATTTACGTTTACCAATTTTTTAGGTAAAGTATATAATGAATCTTTAATAGAATAATAGTATGGAAAATGAATCTTTGATGACATTAGAAACATTGTTTGGAACATTTTCAGTAGGAGATTTCGTTAGATATATCCCCAATCCGAATACGTCAAGTATAGAGACAATTGTGGCTATTGCTTATGGTGAAAAACAATGTTATTTGTGCTTGTCTAATGGTGAATATGTTTGTCCGACATATTGCATTAAATTAAAGGTTCAAGGTGCAGAACGAAAAAGAATGTTGGATTTATTATCACAAACTGAAGAATTATGAATGAGATTTTTAAGGTACTGAATGATATAAAAACCGCTGACATTCCTGAAAAAATAGGAGAGAAATATAATAAAGTATGGTTAAAGGCGGTTGTAAGAGTAAGACGGAAAAATGGCAAAATAGGTTTTTGTCTTGCCGAGAATAAAGGTACAGGAAAGCCCCAAATAGTCAAGGACTATAATCCGTGTAGCATTATAGATGAGATTATATCTATACACCCTTATGAGGAGATAGACCCATTAAAGATGCGCCCCAAAAAAAAATACACATATAATGATGAATGTCTATATAGATTATTGGTTAGGGAGGGAATGACAGAAGAAGAAGCCGAAAAGAAGATGTCTTTTGAAGGCAAAACAGATGAAGAAATACTTAAGAGCCGAGAAGAAATAGACGAATGGCTGCAAGGTCGTGAATTTCTGCGACAAAAAATGATTGTAGAAGAAGAACGCAGATGCAGAGAAATAGTGGAAAAACAAGAAGAAAAAACAATAAAAAAACGTGGTAAAAATGGCAAAAAAAAATAAGGTTAAAACTATTCAAGAAAAAATAGAAGATTTGAAAATTCAAATCTTAGGCAACGCAAAAGATGAAAAACTCGCAAAAAAAATATTGCAAAAAATATTAAAACTTCAACAACAAGCAGATATAGTACCTACCGAAGTTTTTATTCCTTGTTCAGATATAGAGGGAGTATATGATTTAGGTTGTGTAAAATTATCTAAGGGTAATGGTCTATATATATTTGAAGCGAAAGGTGGATATAAAGTAATAGTTAATATGAATATGCAGTCCACATATCAAATGTGCGAATATTTATATAGTTTGAGAGACGCAAAAGATGAAGATTCTCAATCGGCAGCAAATATATTATTTACAGTTTTGCAATCAACGCTTGTAGCTTCGTTAAATCAAGAATCTGCAATAAAAATTGCTACGGCAACTTTACAATGCTTAAATGAAATATCTGAAAGCATAACAAGCGATGGTGGTGCTGAATTGATGAAAGAAAATATAAAAGACAATGTTTCAAGAGATAATTTAATGCAAGCCATAGGTTATCTAAAAGGAGATGCTTAGAACTAAAGGAGAGAACGTTTCCATTCTCTCCTTTAGTTTAGTAATTTTCATTTGTCAATGTTATTTTAATCTCAGGTAGTATTTCTTCACTCTTACAAATATATTGAATTTCTGAAATATCTCTTTCATAAATTTTATTATCGTAATTAATTACCACTCTGTTATTTTCTTTTAGAGTTGGAATTAAAGACGTGTTTTCGGAAAGAAAAACTCTTGACAATGAAATGTCAAAACTAAATTGTTCTACATTCATTTCTTCAAGTTTTTCAAGCATTTTTTGCTCTCCTTTTTTTTCTGCGGCAAGTATATATTGTTCAGGTAAATCAATATAGATTATATTAAATTTGTCTTTTTTTTGTGGCAAATATCTATGTTCTTTATTCGGAATTATTACACCAAATGTTTCAACATCTTTTTGAACACAAATCCATATTGAATTTGTCATTGTGTTTTGTTGTTCTGATTGTGGCTGTTTTTTTACTTTATTAGAATAGCTACCTGGAACTATATTGCCATTGCTATCAACTTGTACCGGGTTTTTGAAACTCTTTAGTCCGTTGTCATCTTCATATTCAAGAGTCTGTACTTTGAATTTACACCCATTGCAATTTCCGGAAGTCATTTGCAACGTCATAGCATTTTGTTGTGATGCAGATTTAAACAAATCAAAGCCGTAATCTCCATCAAAAATATGCAGCTTTATATAAAAAAACGAATGTTGATAATCAAGTGCAGTGCTACTTGTATCTTCATTTGTTCCATTCTTCAGCAAGTCGTTATCATCACTATCATAAGCAATATCAACGATTTCTCCAAATAGTTCTCCATTTGCATTTGTAATGCCATCTATTGTAGGTTTTATATCCTCATCTTCATATATATATTCTTTTGGATTACCATCTACATATTCACTTTCAAATGCGTAATAACTGCCGTCTGCTTTGATATATTTATTATTTAATGCCACATAAAATCGTTCAGTGCCATTAGTATCACGATATAGTGGTGGCATTAGATTGGTTTGAAAAGGAATGCGAGAAATCGCAGTCCACCATAATGTAGAATTTCTAAGAGTGTTATCTAAAGTTCCACTATAGGAAATGCCCAATTCTCCGAAAAGGTAATTTTTGCCATCTATTTTCCAATAATAATTTGTTTTAGATGCTTCTGTAGGGGTAGTAATCTCTACAGAATTTAAATAGGAATAATAATGCGTAGATTTTAATTGGCTTGTCAAATCTTTTTTGAAAATTACCTCAACATAATAAGTTGTATCTGCTGTTAATTGACCAAGGCTGATATTGCCTAATGATACTACACACTCTCTTATTCTACTTTGCCTTGCATCTCTTAGCCAAACAGAGTCAATTATTGATGAGCTTAATAAATTATTAAATTGGGATTCAGGTAGTGTGTTTTCCGTCTTTCCGACAGCGAACATTGCGCCATTAAGTGTTGATAAATTATATGTGGCATATATACTTGTTTTAAATGCAATATACCAAGTAATTTTTAATTCTTTATAAGAAATGTCTGATGTAAATTTATCCCAATATCCAAAGTTAAGACCGAGCCTATCTATTAATTGAGAAATGCCATCATCAAATTGTACATCTTGAAAAGAATTTTGTTCATCTATATACATTGGAGTTTTATTCTCAACGCATAATGTCGCTTTTTGACCGGCTCTTAATAAAGAAAATAATTGAGTATAATTTTCTACATTTATTAAATTCGGGTTTAATTTGTTTAAGAGAGAAGATTCATCAAATGAAGCCGTTTCTATTTTAATATTACCATATTCTGTTTTATTAGGATAATAATAAGGGATATTATCTGAAGAACCTTTAAAAGTAATTCTATTTACAATTCGCTCGGTTTCATTTGTTTTTTTAACGGAAAGCAATGAATCTTGATATTTGAATGTTCTATTTATTTTTTGTGGTTTTCTTCCAAAATAAATAGTTTTGCCCTCAAACTCAAATGGTATTTTGAATTTCTCAAAACTTTGTGTTAATATATCCCAAATAAATTGGTCGCTTAAATCAAACTCAGCAGATTGTTCTAAATCATAATCTCCTGTATTATCTATAATAGCGCAGAACCCATCTTTCCCTAATTCAGTATTTAAAGTAGGATTAGGAAATATATCTGTGATGGCAGAGTCGTTTATTTTAGAAAACAAGAAAGCACAATTTAAGCGAGAAATTAACTCTTTTGGAGTACCATAGAATTTAAATTCTGTTGAATTTGATACGGGCTTTGTAGTTAAGTCCGAAGTTAAAGATTTAGGCACTACATCATAAAAATACACATTAGAGAGAATATTCCTTTCAGAAGTAAATTCTAACTCGTGAGAATAAACTGCATCTGAATTATCTTTTGAAGATGTTGGTGTTTTGTTTAAATAATATTTTTCGCCATTAATCTCTACATATTCTTTCAAAGTCCATAATTTGTCTAAACATTTTGGATATTTTATAGTAGCCGTTATATTAGGTATGCCCATTCGTGGCAATGTAAGAGTATAATCGTGTAAATATATACCCTTATCATCAACAAGGAACAATCCGCTATCCTCGGATAAGAGAGGAATACCATCTTCGGAAGTTATTAATGAAAATAAATCTTCTTCCGTTGATATGTGCGTAATATCATTGTTCTGTATTGGTAGTATTTTCTTGTATGACATTTTGCTCTATAATGCTTTTCTCAATTATTTCATCATTCTCTTTTTGCACTCTTGCCATTTCATCGGGACAACTTTCAGTATTCTTTTCAATCAAAGTTTGTGTAGAGATGGCACCTGCTCCTTTAAGTGTGCAGAGCATTTGATTATAAGATTCTGCGGATTGTGGTCTCCAAACTGAAAATTTAGTTCTAATATTTAGTGTAGCAAAATCAGTCATAGCGGTATCAAAATCCGGGTCTCCCGTAGCAAGTAATTCTCTTGCCAAGCCTTCTTTGAATAATCGCATCATTTTATTGGCAAAATTCTGCCAATCATTTACGTCTTGTAATGCCGTTTCAATATCTAACTCCTGTGTTAATTGTACTGCAAGCCCCGATGTATCTCCGGACATTGAAATATCTTTAGGAAGAATAAAAGTAGTACCTGAACCTTTTTGAATGGAATACTCCATTTGTTCAAGTGTTTGTATCATATTTTCAGGAGATGGCGGATTTAATATTTTTGCATCTGCATTTGCATCGCCTGAACTATCATTAAGTACAACATTACCATTAATTTTTTGAGCTTTAGAGTTAAATCGCCCTTTTACATAAAGAACACCCCAACCGTATCTGTTTTGAATGACCATAAAGGTGTTATATGTTCTTTCATACACTTCAATTAAGTCTTGAACATTATCCCAAGCGACTTTTCCTCGTTTTGTTACCAATGGTATTTCAGAGAACCCGTGTTTTTCAACTTTAATAAGTTTCCAACCGATTTCTTCTTTTTGGACAGAATCAAAATCAAAAGAATTTGTAAAGCGATATAGATAATTATTATCATAACAATCTATATATTCTTTATCATTTGACTTATAATACACACATTCCAAAATATGTTCGCCATTTTCGTTTTTATGTGTGATAATAACAAATCCATCAGAGTACTTCAATATTCTTGCTTTAATATGCCCATTTTGGTCGTGATAAAAAAGGACACCAACAATGCTCTCAGATTTTTGCGTTAATACGGCTTCTGTTTTAATGCCGTCAAGGTTTCTCTCGTCCCAAATTTGTTTAATTTTAATAAAATGATTTTTTTGTTTTTCAGTCGGATTTGAATTTAGCAACAAATGCGACATTGGATTATTGCACAAATGTAATGTCTGTTTTTTTGCTATATTCTGTTGAAAAGGAATTGGCATTCTTTTTTGTTCAATATTAATCCACCCATTTTCTGCATTTTTTACCGTTAAAGATGGAATGTTCTCATCATAAAGTACGGAGTGACTATAAGGGTCATATTCTTTGAGTAATTGACAAATAGGTATAATCGTTCTTCTAATGTTTGGCAATGTAGCTGTAACAGTAGAGCCAATAAGAGCTTGTTTCTCTACGTTATAAATGTTTGTAGAGAAAGATACATTACGATAATAAGGTTTTGTTTGCAAGAGTTTTTCAGGCTCTGCTAAAAGTTTTTTAATTAAATCTGCGTTTGCCATATAAATTATTGTCTTTCAATTAAATCAAATGCTTGCATTGCCCATTCCTTTGTCATTTCATAACATTCTCTACGTGTATATGGGCAAATCTTATTAAATTTTGGTTGAACAATAATATATTGTTCATCGTTTTTTTCAGCCGCACCGAATTTGTCATTTAATTTAACACGTAATTCGGATTCGGTTTTTTGCAATAGAGCTAAAGTTTTATAATCAGCTCCTGCGGGGTCGTTCATCGCTTGATTTTTTAATTCAACGATTTCTTTTAATTGTTGTTCAATACCTTCTCGGTTTTCATCAAAAGAAAGTTTGTCTTTTTCTTTTTGTATTTTTTTATTTTCGGCAAGTAACCTCGCTATATTCTGCGGTTCGTCTTTCTCTTTTTCTTTGGTACTTTGGGCGGTTTCGCAGCACAAAAATTGTATTTTAGGTTCACTTGCATAAGTACGAGGTTCAATCTCCCCACTTACACCGAAGATTAATTGATAGGCTATATCTATATTTTTTAAGTAATTGTAGAGAATGGAAAAACCGACATCTCTAACTCTCACATCAAAGCCTTTCTTTTTAGCCTTTTTTATAATATCATCTAATATTTCCATAATTAACACCAAAAAGATTCATCATAAATGTTTATATAATTTTTATCAAACAAAGGCGTATCTTCTCTTTGAGTAGCACCTTTTCTTTCCTCGCCATAATCAAGCGACAAGTCGGGGAGAAAACGCATAGCAATAGGGTCTAATAAGTCCATACTTCGTGATTTGCCGAGTTTTTGATTCATTTCTTTTTTTGAATACAAGCGTTTCTTCCCATTTGCATTTTCAAAAAATTGAACTACACTACATTCTTCTGTAAACTCCTCTAAGATTGTAATAGAACTATTTTGTTTTTGATGAATATATGGCGAATTGGCAATTTCTTCACAGATAGAAATGTTGCCTATGTTGAGTGCTTCAACAACACGCATATACAATTCATCTTTTAGCATTTGAAAGTTCCTTTTATATAATCCTCGTGGAGCAAGGCAGGAATCATAAGCAACGGCTTCGGGTATTCTTTCGTGAACATAAGGCGCACGTCTTGAATCAAAAATTATATGGGAATCCGCTACGTTATATTTATTTGCCAAACGCTTTATCCAAGTCACATTCATATCCGTAGTTGCTCTCGGCAAAATTTTATAGTCTATGATGTGATACCCATTCCAAGCGAGAATGACAGTGTTATCAGTGCCAACATCTGCCAAGTCTGCCGTAATATAATATTCTCCGGTAGTCTGTTCTTCATTAGTCAGGATTGCTCTTGCAGATGCGGGGGTAATTGGTGCTTCTACATCTTCTTCCGTATCAACATTCCAACACGCCATCATATTTGCGAGACGTTGTTTCTCACCCATAGCAGCAACCGAACCTAAATAACTTGCATCGTTTTGTAACAATGCTTTATTTTCAGATAATTTACCTGTGTAAAAAGTTGTTGACTTTATCAAGTCTTTATAAGTAAACTTATCACCTTGTGCCTTAAGTATATTATCAATTTGAGATTTACATTGAGAATAAACTTCTTCTTTTGTATCCCCAAAAATTACATCAGTTACATCTTTGCCGTTAACGAAAAAATACCGTATAACGCCAACTCTATCGGGGATGGGAAAGCCTTTTTCATCAAGATACCAATCCACCCAAACTCTAAGCCAATGATTGCGTTTTGGATTGCAAGTTAATCGCATTTTCCCTGACCATTTCGCTTGCGAACGATTACGAGACATTAGTAATCGTATTGTTGACCATTCAAATCCTGTAGCCTCATCAATATAAATACAAGAATATTGCCATCCCTTAATGCGTTCAAGTACTTTATCCTCGGTTTGGTCGCTCATATGCGTGAAATCAATAAATGCACCGCTCTTAAAAGTCAATCGTGGACTTTCCGTTGTTTTAAGTGTAGCGATGGAACCGTATATTTTTTGCGCTTCATCAGTACCACCGCCACCTGCACGTATATCTCCCAAATTTCTACGAAGATATACCATTCGGAAGTTAGGGTCATAACTCTGTTCGGCAGCCATTAACAATGCCGCAAATGATTTACCAACACCCATACCTGAACCGCCAACAAGAAAATCAACATTAGAACAAATGAATTTTTCTTGAAAGCCTTGATGAGGTCTAATAATATGAGGTAATTTTTCTGCCATAATAACACAAAGTTAGTGTTTGAATAGAGAGTATAATTTTGCACAAGTTTGTTATTTCGTTACAGTAGCAAATTATGAAACTTATAATATAATACAACAAAAGTATTAAGATTTATTTTTGCTTACAAATTACAAATTAAATTTAATTGTTTATTTATGAAGTTTACCCAAGAACAAGCGTTTGAAAGCCTCAAACGAGAACTGACAAACAATGGCAAGAAAACCTTGCGAATGTCTGAAAGAACATTGACAAAATTAACAGAAATCCTGTTATCTAAATTGTCTGATGATGAAATTGGATTGCCTGACTTTATTAGCAATGCGTTAGAAATCCTAACAACGGTTAATGAAAATATTGGTAAGGATAAATCCGATTTTATAAAAACGTGGAACGCAGAACACCCTGAAAAAAAACCGGAAGATACAGTGCCTATAGTGGAAAAAGTAAATGAAAAAGAAAATGAAAAAGAAAAAGACCGCTATGAGGAATTGTTAAAACGTTTTGAAGCACTTGAACAAAAGAGTTTGCAAGCAGAAAAAGAATCAAAGTTAAGTGCAAAAAAGAAAGAACTTGCTAATCTTCTTAGAAATAAAGGTGTTAAAGATTCAGAGTGGATTGATTCCTTGCTCTCCGAGGTGAACATAACAGAGGATTTAGATGTAGAATCAAAAGCAGAGGCGTTTGTTAAAATTTACAATAAATCTTTTTCAAAAATAGACGGTAACGTCACACCCTATGAGCCAAATAATGAAAATCAAGATAAAAAACCTGCCGCTATTAAAGCAGCAGAAGAAATGGCGAAAAAAGAGGTGGAGAACGTAAAAAAAAATGAAATGAAATATTAAAATGGTAACACAAGCTTCAAATGGAATTACTTACGGAAGAACTCTCGTAAGTACAAATAAAATTTATGGTGGTGCGAAACACGTATTTGTACCACTTCCGGGCATCAAAAACGAACTTGTATTTGCTCCATTTGGTGGTATATTGAAAAATCCGCCAAAAGGTGGTGGCAAATTGTTCGCTGGCGATTTGTTCTATTTAAAATATGATGATAACGCAGAAAATCCGGAATTGTATGCGCTTAAAACATATCTTGTGCATAGCGCAAGTGGCTCAGTGGTTAATGTTGTTAGAGATGGTTTTAAACATATCCCATTTGTAGGAGATGTATTAACTATCGCTCCCGCAAAAATAGGCGGTCAAGGTGAAGCATTAACTGTTGTAGCCGTTACAAGAACACAAGAATCAGGAGTAGATGTTTGGGCATTGACAATGTCAGCACCACCAACAACCGCACCTAAAAAAGATGATGTTCTTGTTGATTGCGATTCAAATGGCAATATGTTGGTGAAAGATATTAATGGAGTAGCACCTTATGACTATGAATTTGCTTTTGCCCCTGTTGCAAATAGTAATATTGATGATGACTTTGAAAGTGCAAGATATTTAATTGCACCTGTACTCGGTGGTCGTATGATTACTAAGCGAATGTCTCCAATGCCAAAATGCGTACTTGCTCTTAATACCGCTAAAATTAACGGTTGGTTTGAAGTAGGTGGTGCTAATGGTTTTCTCTAATCTTTAAAACTTGAAAAAATGAAATTTGATTTTAGAAATAGCTCATACAATAAGATGTGGGATTCAACCGAGGGGCGCACAATCCTATCTTATGTAGTAAAAGATATTGCGGAGCAATATATTGAACCTGTATATTTCCCTACCGCATTTAGAATTAATCCGTCACCGATTCCAACAGACCAAAATGGTGTAGCAGCATTTAGAGTTAATGCGGTGTCTCCTGAACGAGCAACAATGATGGACGCACGTGCGCCACTCGGAGAAGGTCGTTTGGTAGAAGGTGGTGAGGCTTTCTCTTATACAGGCTCTATCACTGACTTTACTTCTCCTGTATGGAAAGAAACAGCGGCAGAAAGAAAATATAAAGCAGATTTATTTGCATCTCTTGACGATGATGCGGCAGCTGTTAAAGCATTTGCGGAAAATGTTGTAGCACCACAAATCAAGGCAGGTTATATGGCACTTGATTATATGGCGCAAATGGCAGAATCTACAGGTAAAGTAGTTTACGATAAAGGTCGTGGTATTAAAACTAATATTTACAAAGCAGATATTCCGGCGGAAAACTTCCAAAAGTTTGGCGATAAAGTAGCAACAGATGCAGATGCTAAAATCATCACTACACTTGTACAAATTGAAGAAAAATATCGCAATCTTTTTGGCATTGCAACTCCAATGCAATGGAAGATGACTAAGAAATTTTTCACAAATGTGTTCTTGAAAAATAAGGAAGTGCAAGAACAAATTAAAATTTATTGGTTGCTTGAAAAGGGTATTTCTTCACTTGATACATCAAAAGTACCTAACTACATTATCACCGAGGAGAATTTCAATAAATATGTAGTACCTAATATTGATGGTCTTTCTCCAATTAAGATTGTATCAAATGTACAAGTAGATAATGGAGAATTGGTTAGTGGTTGGAAAGATGGCATCATAACTTTTAGCCCGGCAGGATATGCAGGTGAAATTCTTACATCAAATATCCTTGATGTATCAATGTATGCGTCAGATATGATTAACGATGCTGTAGCGGTGGCTTCAACATCTGCGGCTAACGGTTTGATGACAGTGATTAATATGGTTACTCCTAATGGAATGTTCAAGGATTATCTAACTAAGGTCGTGATGGCGGCAGTTCCGGTATTAACAGACTTCCGTTATCGTGTAATTGTAGATACTACGCAAATAGGTACAATTTGAAAATAGTTTTTTCATAGAGAGTTGTTTACATTAGATTGAGGAGAGAGAGTATGAGAATACTCTCTCTCTTTGTTATAGTAACATAAAAAAACAAGTGTGTTAAAAGCAAAAAATGTGTATGATAAATTATATTTGTATATTAACGATTAAAAATTATACGGATATGGAGAAGCGTTTTGACCTTACAAGTTTTGATTTAGAAAATGCACCTAAATCAATGAGAAAATATCTTATGGCGTATGGTTCTCACTTTAATAAAAAATCTTGTGAATATGCTATAAAGCAGATGCGCAAAAAAAATGAGACAACACATAAGATTGAGCAATTAGAGTCTTGGAATAAAGACGAAGTAGATGAATTGCTGAAAAAATACAATATTGAATTAGAACATTCGGTATTATACGATTATGTATATATTGCGAATATGGCAAAATCAGACTTTTATAAATCATCATTAGCGACAGAGAAAGAAGTAGCACAATACATAAAAGATGTTATTGATGATGTTGACAAATGCGAGGGATTTATTTTTAATCGTTGGTTGGCGGATTGCGATTTTTGTGGAACATATATAGAATGGGAGGATTTGTTGTGATAGACCAAATATTACCGATATTATCTTTATTACTCGGTGGTGGTATTGCAACAATAGTCACATTAAAAGCAACAAAACGCCAGAGTGAAGCGCAAGCAGACCAGGCAGAGGTTCAAACTCAATCAGATGAGTTCCATTTATTAAAAGAACAAATAGAGTTAAATCAACAACAAAATTTAGATTTAACGAAATTAAATCTTGAATTAGTGGAACGAATAAAAGATAAAGAAAGGCGTTTTGGAGAACAAACATCACTATTACGAGATGTGCAAAATAAATTAGCAATTGCTAATGAACACGAATTGACTTTGACAAAAAAAATGGGTGATTTAAATGTATTGCTTGCCGAAAGAAGATGCGATACTCTTGAATGTCCCTTTCGTCAGCCGCCAAATGCCTATACACCAAAAAAACAAAACGAATAAATTGTTAAATATCAAAATGGGAATATAAGCGATGGCGGACAAGAAAATCAGTGATTTTACAGCGGTTTCAAAACTATTTGGAGATGAGGAATTTGTCCTCGCTAAAGGTGGCGAAACTAAAAAAGTAACTTCTGAAAAAATTAAAACATACGTAACACCGATTGTTGATTCGGAACTATCAAGCACATCTACAAATGCTATACAGAATAAAACTGTAAAGAGCGCAATAGATTCTGCCTTAAACAAGGCGGATACAGCTGCATTTAATTTGTTTGTAAAGTTATTTAATGATGCAGGGCGTTCGTGCGGAGCATCGTATAATAGCAATACGGGTTTGTTTGATATAAACGGTTTAAGTTTAACCTATGATGAAGCCGTTGCTGTTTATAATTACAGCAGGCACAACTATTCACAAGTTTATTCCCCATTACCGAGTAAAGCGAGAACAAATTTTCCATATACTCTAAACGCAGGTTATGATACCAATACTGAATGGTTGAGCCTTACGTCTTTGTGTCAGCGCAATAATTCTATTGAAGTTTTAGCATTAGCGGAAAATGATACATCAGTATTATATCCGAGTGAAATGTTATTAATGTGTTATTATGCGACTAAATTAAAACGAATAATTGGTGCTATAAATGTTAATAGAAACAGCGTTAGAAAAATAAATAGGTTTATATTTTGGCGAGCAGATTCTCTTGAACAAGTATTATTGCAAGGCGTTATTGATGATGTGTTTTTTACAACAAATAGCAAATTAAATTTGAAAACATTTCAATATTTAATGGAAAATGCCAAAAACACTACACCAATAACAATACACGTTCACGCAGATGTCTATGCAAAATTACTTAATGATACAACAAATGCAGCTGCCGCAAAACTAACGGAAGAAGAATTAGCAAATTGGAAACTTTTAATGATGGATTGCGCAGCAAAAGATATTGCTTTCGCAGAAGCAAAATGATTTAGATTATGGCTATATTACAAAGAAAAATACATAACTCTGTAACTGAAATATATGTAGAGGGAGACAATTGGATAGGTTATAGTTTCCCAACATTATATCCTATGTTTTGTAAAAGAAAAGTGCTTGTTCGTAATGATATATTGAAAAACTACAAAGAATTTACCGATGAGGAAAAACAAAAGGTTTACGATTGGAATGTTCCGACTTTTGGTAATGCAAGTACATTAGCGTGTGGATTACCTTCTAATATGGCACGTCATTATGAAGAAAGAGCAAAAGGAGCCGCTTCTAAAACAAATACTTATATATTTAATTATAAGACAGGATATTATGAGATGAATGGGCTAAAAGACCTTTCTGAAAGTGATATGATAAAAATTTATAATTGTGGTCATTTTGACCTTGTTTCAGGCGAGCAGACTGGAAAACAAAACGTAAGAACGAATACATTAAAAACTTACACAGATGGTTTATTAAGTTACTGTGATAAAGCATTCTTATTTCGTTCTTCTATAATGGAAGTTATATATGTTGGTAACTCTGTTTATTTTTTTACTCCAAAACGTTTTCAATCAATGTTCAAATGGTGTAAAAAATTAGTAACAATATCTGGAGGTATAGATATGAAGTACATTACTCAAAGTATTACAGAAGCATTTGAAGATGACTCATTATTAGCAAATATGCAACTTAAAAATTTAAGAACGGATATAGATTTGCATTGGTCTCCGAATCTTACGTTAGAAAGTTTACAGTATTTGGTAAATAATAGATATGCTGATACGACAAAAAATATAACTGTAACGGTTCATACCGATATATTTAAAAAAATGACAAATGAGAGCGCAGCATCAGGCGATGAATGGGTAGCACTTTACAATTTGGCGGGTACTAAAAATATAACATTTGCATATAAAGACGTATGATTGAGATAAAAAACAACATTGCTTACGAAAAAGATAAAGCTTATTTATTGCGTAAGAAAGGTTCTTTGATTGGTTTTCAAACAGTAGGATTAAATGCTTTATCTATTGATGATTTAGAAGAAATCGCTGTAGAACAATTGCAACAAGAGGTAGAAAACTTTTATGTTTCAGAAAAAGCAAAAGAGTTGGAACAGAAGTATCTTAGAGAAAGATATAGTGTAGAGGAAGAAGAAAATATTAGACGTGAAATGTTTAATTCTTTAATGACCCCTATGGAATTATACACAGAGAATGAAGAAGTGAATATTCAGAAAGAATATGAGGAATATTTACAATATATATCCGAGTGCAAGAAAAAAGCGAGTGAGAACGCATTATCTGAATATAAAAAGGAACAAGAAGAATTAAAAAACGAGCAAAATGAAGAAACAAACGATTTATCTAACGAAGTACCAATGGCAGATTACAATCTTTTATAACGTAAAAAAACAAGATGTTTATAATGTTATAAAAGAATTAGAGGATAATCACGCAAGCGATAAAGTTCGTAGAGACGTGTTTAATCTTTTGTGTGGGGATAGACCAAACGAGGGTTTCACTTATACAAATGCACGAGATAGAAAATCTGTGGTTGCAATAGGTTTTGTAGATAGCATTTATGAATGGATAGATACGATAGAACACGAGGGGCGGCACGTTATACAATCAATTTGCGATTATTATGGCATAAATCCGAGTAGTGAAGAAGCTGCATATATAGAGGGGCATCTATTCAAACAAGCCGTAGAAGAATTTGTATATAGTGTGTTGAGAAAATTAAGAATGTAACATAATGTTACAGTAACAAAAAGAGTAACCTTTGAGAAAATAAAAAACTTTTCTCAAAGGTTACTTTTGTAAAGCGCACATTATTTAGCGTGTTGACACAAATTTTTGTTTAATTAAAAAAAATTAGCATTATGGAAAAAACTTATGTATTTGACAATGGTGGCGAAAGCAATGGTATGATGGGTGTACTTGCATCGCTATGTCAAAATCGTGGTCTTGACCCTAATATGGTTGCTGCGATGATGAACAATCGTGGAAATGGGTGGGGAGATTCTGCGTGGTGGATTATCATTCTTCTCATTTTCGGTTGGGGTGGATTTGGTAATGGCTATGGCTTTAATGGTCGTGGAAACGGTCAAGGACTTGCAGACCTTGGTGGTCTTGTAAACTCAGATGCAGGTAGGCAATTGGTGCTTGATGCCATTGGTAATAATCGTACTGCAATATCACAGCTTGCTACAACGTTGAATTGTGATGTTAATGCTTTGCAAGCATCAATCAACAACATTTCACAAGCAGTGTGTGGCATTGGCAATCAAGTAGGAATGTCCGGGCAACAGATTATAAATGCAATTTTGCAAGGCAACAACAGTCTCGCAAGTCAGTTAGCACAATGTTGCTGCGACAATCGCCTTGAAACTTGTCAACAAACAAACACTTTGCAAAGTGCTATTAATTTCAATAATAATAGCATTGAAAGGGGGTTTAGTACTCTCGGTTACGCAACTGCCCAGCAAACGTGTGATTTGAAACAGGCAATATCAGACTCAACGGAAAAGATACTTGCAGGTCAACGTAGTGCAGAAATGCGTGAAATGCAAAGAGAAATACAGGCACTTAGAGATGAGCGTCAGCAATATCAAATGAGTGCTATTCTACAAACTCAATCATCTAATATTATTAATACGGTAAGACCATTACCGCAACCGTCATATTTTGTACCAAATCCTTATGGCTGTAATTGCGGAAATCCTTATGTGTATTATAATAATAACAATGGTTGCAATAATAATGGTTGTGGTTGTTAATTAATAAATGAAGTGGGCGTAAAAACGCCCACTATAAAATTGAATAGAGTTATGTCAGTATATATAAATCCGATAGGTGTTGCAACCGCAGCAGCGGTGAATACAATTCCATTTATGGCTATATTCAAAGAACGTTTATGTAATGGAATTTGCAACAATAGCGACATTGCGACACAAGTTAATGTTTCTTATGAGGTTGGTACGGCAACCTTGAAAGGCACAACTGTATTTGTTCCCATTACTGCGACAATTTCAGTTATATATTCTAATTGTAATAGTAATGCAATTACTAAATCTTATTCAGAACGTTTTGTTTTAGCATTTCAAGGACAAACGGCATTGCCCACAAGTGTAACATTAACAAGGAATGGACAATATAATCAATTCTTAGATGTACGTTGCGGCAAGGCTTATAGAATAAACGTAAACGATTCTGTATTAGCAATATTAACAACTTAAAAAAATAACACTATGTTTCAATCATTAAGAATTAATCAGCCTATATATATACTTTCTAAGGGGGAAAATCCTTTTTTAGAAATTGGGAGTGTAGCCGAAGTTAGCAGACCACGAGTAGGCAAATGGGTACAAAATAATCAGTATCCATATCAAAATATGCCAATGCCGATGGTCGTTGATGTGACTGCACAAGTAAATGGCGAAAAAAGAATGTTGCAAGGTTTGCCAATAGATAAAAATCTTTATGATGGTGAAAATAATAGTACCTTTGTAACGGAGGATAAACAATTGATGATTAATGAGATTATTGCTCAAAAGCAACAATATGACAATATTATCAGTAATTATGAGAAAAGTAAAAATTTATCCGAAATCTATTCGCAAATGCTTGATGATTTAAACCCTGAAGAAAGCAAACGTAAAGCGACTGAATTAAAACTTGCATCTGTAGAAGAAGCATTAGAGGAGCAACGAAAGATGAACGCTGAAATTCTTGCTCAATTACAAAATATGCAAGCAAAACTTGATGAGGGAACATCTTATAAAACTAAAAAGTTATGATGAGATTAAAGAAAATAATAGACCCAGACTATGCCGGAATTTTTTATCGTAGTGATAAATACCACAATGATGAATTAAACGAGGCTTATGAGTGTGGTCGCAAAGATGGATGGCGTGAAGCGATGGAAGAAGCAGAACGCTATTACGAAAGACGAGGAAATGAAACGCATATAGGCGCAGGCGGTCGTATTCTATTTAGACGCCATTCAGACCCTTATATGGAAGAAGATGAGGATATAGAATGGCGCAGACGTAGAGATGCACGAGGGCGTTATATGTAAAAATAAAAATGGGGATAATTTTTATTTATCCCCATAATCTAATAAATTATGGCTATAAAATTTGATATAATACAATTTGCCGCAACCTTGACAGGCTTTCCATTTGAGAAAAATGCTTTGGAATATATCGTAATGCGTAGGGGTTTGAGCGATATAACGAAGATGTCTCAATTAACGGAGAAAGATATAGATTTGCTAACGGCAGATGAATTAAGATATATATATAGTTCTCCAACACAGACGGCATCACAAACAGATTCTCACGGAGATTTTTCAAAGTCAAGAGGAAGTCAAAGTATAACCGATAAAAAAAATATATATAACTGGTTTATGTCTTTATATAAGAAATGGGGCGAAGACCCATTTGGGGTAGATGAAGAAGATATAAACGGTGGTTGTATGTGGATGGATTAACATTATGCCAATATACGAAGAACTTAACATAGTAGAATATCCTTTTCACGGTATTTTTTATAAACCGACATCAAATGGGAAAGCACCCTTTTCACAACAAACAGTGAAAAGGACCGCTATATATGAAACTAATTGTGATATTCAAAAAAATGCAGGATTACACAATCAAACATTATATGGCGCAAAATACACTGTTTATTTCCCATTAGAATTAAATGAAAAAGCAACAGGTACTTCAGATAAATTCAAAGATTGTGGAGTGAGACGTGGGCATATATTTGTAGGTTCTTTTTATGGCAATGAGATAGAAGGCAATGTTGAGGTGGTAAGACCATCCCAATTAGGAGCGATGAGTGTTGATATAAAAGTAAGTACAGGCGAATGAATATATTACAAAAGTCTATTAATAATATTTTAGATTTTCTTGAAAAATCAGGCAAGAAAATCATAGAAAATGCCCAAAACAGCAAAGATGTTGGTAATGATACATTCAATCAGCACGATGCTTATGGAGCAGCCGTATATTATAATGGGGAATTGAAAAGATTCGCATCATTAGATAGTAAATCAATAAGAGAGCATCACGGCAGTACTTATTATAACATTCCAGCAGGCACAGGAGAAGAATGGGCTGATATGTTTTTAAAAGAATATGAGCCACCAAAAAAAGGTTTTGCATTAGTTTGTTTTAACGCAGCATATTATTCAGTAATACAAGAAACTTATACATATCGCATTATATCACAAGAATATACAGATATGGAAAAAATATTAAAGCATTTTCCGAAAAGGAGCGGAAGAATAGAGGTGCTATGAGTGTTTATAGGATAGGTGATATAGAAGATGCTATATACGAAATATTTGCACCTTTAAAAGCGAATATATATGCAAGCACCCCACCGGGTATTGTTTCTGATAATGATAAAACAAATGGTTTTATTGTTATAGATATTGGTACAATAAATTCTTATGGGGCATACGATAAGACTATATTAAATCTATTTTTATATGCTCCGACATTGGATAATGGTTTAAAAAATGTATCTTTATTAAATCATTTGGATATAGCAACTGATGTGCGTTTGCGTGCGACAAAAGGTAGAATTACAACAGGAACAAAAAACATTGATATAAATGAATTATATAAGAAACAAGGATATAATTCTACATATTCAATGCACTATATAATCAAGGCACTTAACTTAATAATTTCATAAATTTATATCTTATGGCAACAAGTTCAAAAACAATTTTTACAAAAGCAAAGGAAATCCTAATTGCACCGTGGACTGAAGCAGAAGGAGTGTTTACTGCACCCGTTGGTAATACAGCAGTAGAACTCGCCTCGGTTATTGCGGATTCTCTAACAATTACTCAAGATGACCCGGAAACAACCGACATAGATTGCGAAACTTCAGATGAGCCTGTATATTCAGTAACTACGGCAGGTAAATACACTGTTGAATTGAATAACGCATCGCTTGATGAAGAATATCTAACAAAGGTTATGGGATGGACAAAGGATGCTGATAATATTCTTGCTCCAAAATCTTATGCGGCAAGATATATTGCTATCCAAGTAGCATTTACTGAAAACTCAAAATACATCTATTTGCCCAAAGTGCTAATCGCACCAAAGCTTGTGTTTGAGTCACTTTCTTCAAATGTTGCTTATGGTACACTCTCAGGCACTGCATCTTCTGCGGCTATTGGTTCAGGCGTTTCTGCAAAAGAAGCACCGTTTGCCGTTGTAAAAACCGCAATTCTTTCAAAAGCAACAGAGTAGTTTATAGTTAATAATTTGTTAGTGGGGCGGTTGGCGTTTTCGCCTGCCGCCTTTTTTAGTAATAATGGAAGATAAAAAAGAAATAAAGGCACTTGATGCAATGTCAAGGCTTGCCGAAGTTATTAACGATACCCCCACAGTTATACGGATAGCCGATGAAGATTATTATATAACAGGTCTGAAAATAGGTACGCAGATATTAATAGCAGAAGAAACGTGCCGAATACAAAAATCAGAGGATGGTAATATGATTGATTTATACAAACAATTTGCACAATCTGTGCCATCGGTCATAAGATGTTTAGCGTATGCTGTGCTAAATGATAAAGACCGTATTTTTTCAGATTATAGAAAGAGAGAATATAGTGATGAGTACCGTGATTTGTGTGAAAAACTTGAATGGGAGTCCGATAATAAAAAATGGATAGAGATTTTAGTATCTGTTATTTCAAAAATTAATGTTGATTTTTTTATTTATACTTCAGAACAGATGACGATTTTGAGAGATATGGTTCTGAAGAAGAGGACAAACGGACAATCATAGTTTATTCATCAAGTATTATAGGTTCGGCAATGGATTTTATAAAACAATATCCAACAATAAGTATAGAAGATTATTTTTGGAAATATTCAGCACCTATGATACGATTGATGTCAAGCGATGGTACATATACTAAATATCTCTCGGAAAATCAAGCGAAAAAATATTGGGCAGAACATAGACAAACAAAGATGTATGAGAATGTAGATGATTTTATGACCGATTTAGGTATGCCCACAAAATAGAAAAAAGACCCGCTAAGTGCGAATCTTTCTCCTATGGAATTTAGAAAACATATAATTAAAAAGGGACACACAAATATACGCATTAATTTTATAAAAAAGGAATTTATTATGAAATATTTTACGATTAATGAACTCTGTAAGAGCGAAACCGCAAGTAAACATAAAATAGACAACACTCCGTCAGCGGAGATTATAGCGAACCTTACCGCACTTGTTGACAACGTTCTTGACCCTCTCCGTGAAGCATTTGGGCGACCGATTATTGTTACAAGCGGATACAGATGCGAGGCACTGAATAGGATTTTACCCGGAGCAAGTCCGACATCGCAACATAAAAAAGGACAAGCAGCAGACATAAGTGCAGGCAGCATTGAAGACAATAAGAAACTATTTGACCTCGCTATCAAACTCAAATTACCATTTGACCAAATAATAGACGAGTATGGCTACAAGTGGGTACATATCAGTTATTCAAGCACTCGCAGACGTGGAAACATAAGACATTTAGGGAAATGAGAAAATACTTATTTATATCAATATTTTTGCTATTAATTGCGAATTTCTATACAGTTAGACAATTAAAAAGAGAAAACGGTCAATTAAAAGCAGATAGAGCCGCTTTTTTATCTTCAAATGAATTTTACATAACAGAGAATGAAAAGCAAGCCGCAAGCGTGTTAAAATTAACGTTAGATTGTAATGAATTAAAACAACGAAACAGTAAACTTGTGCAGTATGCTAAAGATTTGGGAATAAAATTAAAAAGAATTGAATCAGCGCATACAACGGCAACTGAAGATAATATTAAGGTCGTGACTATTCTAAAAGACACAGTTATAAACAAAGTGGAGAATGTTGTCGCAAAAAAAATTGAGTGGAATGATGCGTGGACTAATATTAACGGTATTATAAATAAAGATAGTATAAATTTGGATATAGAAATTAGAGATACTATTTTTACAATCGTACATAAAGTACCACATAAATTTTGGTTTATCAAATGGGGGTGCAAAGCCATCAGGCAAGAAGTAGTTAGCACTAATCCACATACGAAATTAACATATAACGAATATATAGAATTAAAATAATGGCAGATACAGATTTTAGCACAGGTTTAGTGCTTACAATAGATGATAGCGTTTTGCAGCAAATAAAAAAGGCTGAAGAACACATAGGCAAATTGGGCGAGACATCAAAGAAAGTAGCTGAACAAATCAAAGGCGATTTTGGCTCGGTTATGGTAGAGGGTGTAGATGCTTTTATTAAGAAATTACAAGAAGCACAAGGTAAATTAGGCAATATTAGTATAAAAACGCCATTTGAAAAAACAAATGATGATGCAAAAGCCGCCACGCAAAATTTAGGCACTGTTATAGAATTGCTTAATAAACTCACAACCGCAAGCAGTGCAGTGGGTTCTTCGGGAATGAATATTGCCCAATTAACAACGGAAATAGAAAACTTGCGCAATAAATTGCAAAAAGATAAAGGCGTTACACCGAGAGAGGAGGAGCAACGTATTGTAAATCTTCTTAGATATTACGAAGAAGAAAAACGGCTTTTAATGGAAAGCACTCAAATGCAAGAAGCGAAAGCAAAAGCAGAACAAAAAAAAGACGATACTGCGGTTCTTGCAGAACAGAACAGACTATTAAATGAGCGATTGAAGATTGAACGTCAACTACATAATATAAGTGTAATTGAGGGGAAGAATACCGAATTGGGCAAAAAAAAGGACGAAATCTTATCAGATACACAAGTAAAATTAAAGGCAGAATTAGAAGCACGAAAAAAAGAAATTGAGCAGTTATTGTCTGTACTTAATAGTAAGATGTCGCAGATGTCTGTTGAGTCTCAGCAAAAATATGACACAAGAGATATTCAAGCGCAGATAGAAATGCAGAAAGAACTTGTGCGCTATCAAACTGCATACGAAAAAGCAATAGCAAATGCAAAAGAATTAAAAAAAGATAGTGCAGCAAGTGCTTTACAGCCATCTTCAGAGGCTTTGTCTGCAAAAAGAGAGATGATGAAACTCTCTAATGAAATATTAAAGATATATAAAGAATATTCTGCGGTTCAAGCAAAAGGTGATATTCGTGGTTTTAATAGTGCCGCTGAAAATAAATATTTAAGTGAATTAATAAAAAGGCAAGAAGAACTACAAAAACAATTAGATGCGCTCACAAAAAAATATCCGGGGTTAGCCGCTGCGATTAATAAAAAAAGAGCCGCACAGATAGATGCAATAGACGCACTTGAAAGATATAGGGTCGCTCAACAAAAAGCAGAAAATGCAGATAAAGCAGCAAAAAAAGACATACAAGGTTTAGTTAAAGAATATAGGGCGTTAGCCATTGACATTAGACGATTAAAAAAAGCGAAAGAAGATGCGGCAAGCGTAACAGATGATAATATTGATATATCAAATGAAAAAAATAGTATTGAGCAAAAATTACGAGAAGCAGAGCGCAGAAAACTTGAAATTGAAGCAGAGGGATTAGAGGAAATAGACCAATTAAAGAAACGTTACGAAACACAAGAACTGCAAAGAGCAATAGCATTGGCTATAGAAAAACAAAAGAAAAATGCAGAATATGCAAAATCTTTTGGAGGAATACCTATAACATATAACGATGTTATGGATATGGTAAATAATGACAAGGATTATAATACAACCTATCAAAAAAGAGAAGAAGCCATAAAAAAAGTAGAAGCTGCACTTAAAAACCTTTCCACTACAGATGTAGATTATAAGACAAAACAAACTACATTAATTGAAATACTCAAACAACTCAAAAAAGAGCAAGAAGAATATAATGATGCTATAAATAAAGTAACGGTTTCTGAGGCAAAAAATGCTGTTGCAAAAGCAAATCAAAGTCGTTCACTAAAAGATAGTGAAGAAGCCATAAAAAAATTAAAATTGGCAATGAGTACTATGGATTCAAGCAGCAAACAGTGGGAAAGTTTGAATAAAGAGTACCAAACGATGAAAAAGCGTGTTGATGATATAAAAAAGGCGATGGGCGATTTAAAAGATGCACAAGCAAGCGCAGCAGCGATGGGACGACAACTCAAAAACATATTAATCGGCGCATTCTCCGTTAGGGCAATTTGGGGATATATAAACAAAATAAAAGAAGTGAGAGCGCAATTTGAATTGCAGCAAGTGGCATTAAGGGCAATCCTTAATGATAAAGAAAAAGCCGATGAAGTATTCTCAAAAGTGCAACAAATGGCATTGCAATCTCCATTTAGTATAATGCAAATGAATACATTCGTAAAACAATTAGCGGCATATCGTATAGAATCCGATAAACTTGTAGATACAACAAAAATGCTTGCCGATGTATCCGCCGGACTTGGAGTGGATATGTCACGCCTAATCCTTGCCTATGGACAGGTGAAAAGTGCGAATTATCTGAGGGCTTCCGAAATCCGACAATTCACTGAGGCGGGATTGAATATTGCAGGTGAATTAGCAACATATTTTACCGAGATTGAAGGCAAAGGGGTATCGGTAGCCGATGTGATGGAAAGGGTTACTAAGCGAATGGTCCGTTTTGAAGATGTGGAGGAAGTATTTAAGCGAGTAACATCTGCAGGTGGATTGTTTTACGATATGCAGAAGAAACAATCAGAAACGTTATGGGGGCAAATGCAGCGATTAACCGATGCCACAAATATAATGTTGAATAAAATAGGCAAGGATAATCAGAGTTTGTTTTCAGATATAATATCAGGATTAAGATGGCTAATTTCAAATTGGCAAAGTTATTCACGAATTTTAAAAACAATTTTAGGAGGAATAGGCATATATGCTACAATCAATGGCATTGTAAAACTAATAAACTACATAAAAGCATTAAGAGCGGTACTAAATTTAGCAGCTATGAGTGCAACAGGTCTTTCAAAATCTTTATTATTGTTTGCATCATCAGGAGCTGGTATGGTGATAACAGCCATAGGGTTAATTGTGAGCGCAATTGTGTTATGGAAGTCAGAAGCAGAACAGCTAAAAGAAACAATGCAAAATATAAGTGATGAAGTTTCTGAAAGTGCCTATGATGCCGTAAATAATATAATTCGTTTAGTTAATATAATTTCAGACCAAACAAAAAGTTATGATGAACAAAAAGAGGCAGTAGATGAATTAAAGCGGTCTTACGGTGAAATATTGCCAAAAGAATTACTTGAAATAGAAGCCATTCAAAATTTAGCAGGTAATTATTCTATATTGACCGATAAAGTTATAGAATATTATCAAGCGTTAGAATATAAAAAGAAACTTAAAGCATTAAGTGATTCTGATGCAATTAAAAATTTCACGGAAGAACTATCAGATGCTATAAGCAAAACAGGCACTATATATTCAAAAAGTTTAATAGAGAATTTCTCAAAAAAAATCGTACAGGAAATTCTTGAAAGTGGTAAAACCGTATCTAAAGATTTTTTAAAAGAAAGAGTCTCTAATTATTTTGGTGCTAACATTGCGGATAAATTAAGCGTGCCTCTATCTGAACTTAGAGCCGTAAATGCGGAATTGAATAGAATATCAATCACTGTACAAAAAATAAACGAAAGTGCAACAGAAGATAGCGCATTGAATTTCAGATATAGCGATATTATATCATATAATTACGCATTACAAAAAATAGATACGATAAATAAACAAAAATATAAAAATGAACAAGACTTAGCATTGCTAAAAACCTATCAAACACTTAAAGAAACTTTAGAACCAATAATTAAGGCAAGAAATAAACTATTGGCGCAAGATATAGCAAAACAAGTAGATAATGAAACAAATGCTTTAACAAAACAAATACAAACATACTATTCTATATATACAAAAGTAGAACAATTAAAAGAAGTAGGGAAAGAAGGAACTGAACAATTTGAAACGCTTTCAACGCAATTAGAGCAGTCCTTGAACGGCATAATTCGCACGAATGTATTTAGTCCTAATATGTTGTCAAATGTAACAAAAACATTGGGTTTAAATTTAAGTGAAGAAATATCTCAATATAATGAATTGGCGAACCAATTAAAAAACTTAAAACTTGGCAGTAAAGATTACGAAAACGTTTTAAAACAGCGCATTATTGTTCAAAAACAAATAGCGTCTTCTATTCTTGCGCAGATACATAATGAAAAAGACTTAAAAAAAGTAATGGAAAGTCTCTCAATAGACGTTTTCCCTAAATTCGTTCTTAAAAACATAAGAAGTCTTGACGAAATGGATTCGGCTTTTTTTAAGACCAAAGAAACGACTATAGACTTTTTGTCTGAATTAAAAGGCTTAAAAACTACAGATTATGCAAATTCTATTGCAAGTTTAGCGAATAATTTTTCTGTACTATCTGATAATCTTGATGATGCGACAAAAAAAATAATGATGTTCAAATCTGCAACATCGCAAAAAGTAGATGATGGTGCAAGAGGCATAGCATTAGATTTATTATACGAACTTTCATCAAGCAATGTTGATATTAACTTAATAGAGAAAGTTATGTCACGTAGTTTGAATGATGCACAAAATATCGCAAAAGATTTAAGAACGTGGGCAAAAGAACAAGAAGAATATCGCAAGAGTTTCAATCTTTCAAAAAATAAAAGTGAGTGGATTAAAGCTAATAATCTAACAGAATTGGAACTCGCTCAGATGGAACGTGCCGCCCAAACTGCGAGACAAATTGCAGATATAATTTGGGGTGAAGAAGATAAAGAGAATAAGAAAAAAAATAGCAAAGACGCAGTTTTAGATAGGTGGAAACGGATAAAAGAAGCAATAGAAGCCGTAGGCACACAATATGATAAATTGCACAAGACGGCATCTAAGTTTGAGAGCAGTAAGCGAATAGAAAAAGAATATTCAGAAGTATTTCAGCGATTAGGAGTTAATATATCAGACTATTTTAAGGACGGAAATTACAATCTTGAAGAAACATATCAAGCATTATTAAGATTGCAACGTGAAATTCAGAATAGCGGAGAATTAACGAATGAAGCAAGAAAGGAATTTGAAAAGAGCCTGAAACTTGAAGCGAATAAAAGGAAAGTAGATTTTCAAATAGATATTGACCAAAAATCAATAGATGATGTTAAAAACAGAATAGACGAAATATTCCGTAATTATGAATTAACTAAATCGTTAATAGAGAATGGTCTTAATCCGAATATGGCATTTGTCGTTGGTGGAGATAGAGTTTCTTTTCAAGACTTGAAAGATTTAATTGAAAGTCTGAAGATGCAGACAGATGGTAGCGAGCAAGCGGAGAACTTAGTGAAAGTTTTTGAAGATGCTTATAAAAAGATTGCTGATATTGAAAACAATAATGCTATAGAACAATTAAAAAATTACAATAAATATTTGTTAGAATCAATGTCTGACAGGCTGCGCATTGAGGTTGAAACTCAAAAAGAAATAGCAAAAATAAGACAAAATGAAACTCTCAATGATGAGAGCAAAAATATGGCTATTGAAAATGCCAACAAAGAGAAACAGAAGAAACTCGCAGAGTTAGATTGGAATGATTTTAAGAACTCAACAATGTATGTAGATTTGTTCCAAAATATAGAGCAAGCATCAAATAAGATGTTGAGCAAGGTCCGTAATAAACTTTCCGAATTAAAGGCTAATTTGGCGGAATTGCCTGCAAATGACCTAAAAACTATTGTTGAGCAAATAAATAAGATTGATGAGCAAATGATTGCTAAAAATCCATTCAAAGCAGCATTACCATCTCTTATAAAATATATTTCTAAACTCAAAGAAAGACAGACTCTTGAACGGATATACGAAGAAAATCAACAATATCAAGAAGATGCTAAAAAAGAATTAGATTTATTGCAAACGCAATTTATTCTTGCTGATGAAAGGTATCAAATAGTTAAAAGTGAGAATGACGAATATTCCGAAAAAGTGGTATCCGCAAAAAATTTGCGTGATGTTCTTGCCGGACAATTAAAAATTCAAAAAGAATATTTAGATAATTTAGTTAAGTCAGGAATATTAACAAAAGAGCAAATAGACGCAATTACACAGGAGGGAAAACTTGCATCAAATGCTTTTTCTAAAGCGTCAGATTACACATCTACGGCAGCATCTGGCATAGGTGATTTAAAAAACAATATAGAAGGTGTTTTTGGTACTATGTCAGATGAATTGTCAGATGCTTTTGATTCGTTGGTGGAAGTTTTGAATGGGTTATCACAATTTGAGTCAGGCATATCTGAAATTCTTAATGGAAAGATATTTACAGGAGCAATACACGTTGTAACCGGAGCATTTGGGGCTATTGCGGGTATATTTGGATTTGGAGATAAGAAGAAAGAACGTCAGATTAAAAAACTTCAAGAGAAAGTGGATAATTTGGCAAAAGCGTATGAGAATTTGCAAAATGCAATGGAACGCACATATACTTTTGAAAGTTATAATTCTGATTACTCGGATATGTTGAAAAATATAGATGAGCAAAAGAAGAAAACAGAAGAAATGTTAGATTTGGAAAAATCTAAAAAGAAGTATAGTAAAGACCAAATAAAAGAATATGAAGAACAACTACAAGAACTTGAAGATAAACGTAAAGAAATCTTAGAAAAACGATATGAAGATTTTGGAAGTTTAACCGCAAGCGGATACCGTTCCGAGGCAGAGTCTTGGGTAGATGCTTGGCTTGATGCTTATAAAGAAACAGGTGATGGTCTTGATTCATTGAAAGATTCTTGGCAAGATTTTTATGAGCAGATAGTATTAAAACAAGCTGCAAGTAGCGTTGTAAGTAAGAGAATGGCAAAATACATAGATGCCATAAATGCAGCGATAGACTCTGGTAGTACAGGGTTGTCTTTAGCCCAAACTTATAAAGAAATTGGAGAAAAATTCAAAAATGAGTTTAACGATATAAACACCGGACTAAAAGAGTTTTTTGATGCGTTAGGTTTTGATACAGGCAAACTTGGATTGTCTGATTTGCAGAAAGGTATTCAGAATATAACCGAGCCTCAAGCGGCAGCAATAGAAGCATATATGAACTCTATAAGATTTGCCGTATTTGAACAAAATGCAATTCTTAGTAGAATGCTAAATGCAATAATGAATCAATATGTATCATACGATAGTACACCATTAATAAACGAAATGAAATTAGTACGTAGTGTTGTTGAAAGTATAGACCAAAAACTTGGCAGAGTAATCGTAAGAAAGAATGGTGGTCATACTGACTATATCTTAAAGACTAATTAATAAATGCGTAAAACAAAAAATGGGCGTATCTAATCTGATACGCCCATTTTTGATGTAAATAGTCAGATATGTTTTTATGTCTGACTAAAATAAAGAACGCCCTTCAAGTATGCTGCCAAAGGCTCGCCCGAGAGACTTGTTAATGTTGAGTTCTCGTTAGGTGTGTGTGAGTTGTTTAGTAATTAGTTTTTTAAGCCTTTCTTCTCTCTCAAAGTCACAATGATTGTTCGTATTCGTCAATTAGTGAATAAAATTTATTGCGTATGTCTTTATTATATTTTAATTCGTGCTTAAAGCATCTAATGCCTCTCAATACATTAATTCTATGTCTGTTAAATATCTTAGCAAGAGCATAAGAAGAAATTTTTAAATTGAGGTGCAAATAAGTAAAAATCATATATCTGACCATACAAACTGCATTTGTACGATTTGCACTTAAAATATCTTCTTTTGTCAGATTGTTTTTTTTGCTAAAGAAGAACAATACATCTTCAGTGACATCAAGATTTTCCATAGTTATCCATAAAAATAATAGAATCCATAATCGCTTTTAGCATTTGTCGCTTTTCCTCATTCGTATAAAATTCTTTCTTAGTTTTCTTTTCTTTTTTAATACCATTTATTAAAATTTTATATTCAAATTTTTTTGCGATTTTAGTATAGACTTCATTAAAAAATCTATTATTTTGAATGAGATTGCAACCGCAATAGCTATAATATGCTAATTTTTTTTCTCCGACCCCAATGTTCTGTGCAAATCTCTTTTTATATACAGATAAGTGATTGCACACGATATAAGATAGTGTGTACTTAAGATTTGTAGGAAATTCTTCTTTAGAAGAACCTATTTCATCAATAGAAAAAAGAGTTATTCTACAAAACTCTTTAATTAAAGAATTTAGAGAGTCCATTATCCTATAACATTAAGAATTTCTAAAGGTTTATAAATGCGTATAATACTATAACCGAATTTCCATCTAAAAAGTTTTTCTTTAAGCACATATTCAGGTGGAAGCATTTTTGGTGAAATCTTGCAATCTACGACATAGCGGATATTATCCTTATAAAAAGAAAAGTCTCCAATATAAGTAATTGGTCGTTGAACGCATTTAGAAATCACTTTAGTTTTAGTTTTTAATTGGATTGTTTTATTTTCCCAAATAGCCGGAATTAATTCAAATTTAGGTTGCAAAGACAAATCGGTAATTGACCCATTTTCTATTGCTTGTTTTAATAGAATATAGGTATCTTTTTCTTTTTTTGAATCAAATATGTGATTATCAAAAGAAACTTTTTTATTTCCGAATTTGTTTTTTTTCTGCATAATAAAATTAAAAGCATAGATAACGAGAGTGAAGATTATCTATGCTTGATTTTCAATTCTTGGTGTAAAATTTCCGTACTCAATCCCCCAATCCGAGAAATAAAGCGTCACTCTCTTTTTAGATACGCTCTCTTGCGTATAGGTTGACACAAATCTTTGCCAAAACTGCGAAGATTTGTGCAAAAGTAGTTAAAATTCTGCTTTTGACAAAAAAATATATTTATTTTCGTATGCAATTTCGCATTTTATGCCTGTTTCATTAAAAATTTGCTCTTTAAACGCCCTTGTATCACTAAAATTAGGTGATAAATGCAAAAGTATAACTTGATTTAAATCCCCATTGTTAAATCGTTTTATAGCGGAAATACAATTGTCTAATGAAAGATGTTGGTCATAATGACTTTTAATAGGTAAACCTTTTTCAGCGGCATTATCAACGATTTTTTTATCGTAGTTTGCTTCAATCATTAGAGTATTAATGTGCTGGATATAATAGGGTATATTTTTAGTATCTGTAAAGAATGCGATTGTTCCGAAATCATTGTGTGATATTATGAAGCCGAAACAGTCTATGTTATGTTCCATTTCCAATGGTAAAACCTTAAATCCTTTAAAATCATACGCTTTTACATTTTTAAGAGCCTTTACTCCATTGAATTTATTGGCACATTCCGCTGTTGAATAAACATTAATGCCATATTTTATAGCATCAGGTATAGCCGATGAATGGTCTCCGTGGCTATGACTAACAATACAAGCCACGATTTTTTCAGGTTCGTAATTACATTTTTCTAAGATTTTAGAAAAATCAACGCCACATTCAATTAAAAGTTTATCGCCATTTTCAACTTCAACAATATAGGCGTTGCCTTGTGAAGAAGAACCGAGACAATATAAATTTGCACTCATAATTAATCAATTCCTAATAACTCAATATCTTTTAGACCCAAATTCTCTAATTCCGGTTTAATTTGTTCGTAGAAGGCATTTTCTTTTGCGTCATCAAAATAAGAAATAACACCATAAAAACCGCCGTCGTCATCAACTTCTTTTTCAACTATATAATCATCGGTTTCAACTTCTACATTAAACTCTATATTACAATTTATCGTTATTTTTCTCATAATCTTCTTTAAATTTTTGAATAAAAACATCTGCTGCGTAAATAGCATTTCTTGCAATGCCTGTAACTAATTTTTCTTTTGTCTTATCCCGATGCGTTGCATAATATACGAATAACTTTAAGGCTAAATTAGATTTAGCCTTAAAAAGCATTTCATCTAATTGTTCCGTTTTTTCTTTAAGTTTATTTATTGCCATTAAATTTAAATGTTAAATATTAAACAATACCAACTTATCGCAGTTATACTAAAAAGTATTATGTACGTAAATATTAACCATTTCAGTTTCATATCTTCTCCTAAATATTTATAAAATGTGATTTTGCCTACTTGACTAAGTAAATACGCAATAGCCATAAATAGAGCATAGTTAATTAACAATGTTTTCATAATTTCATCAACGCCTTTTCTCTATATCCTAATTTAATTTTACATTGACCCAGTAAATTTTCATAAAGTTCTTGGCAAAAAGGGTTAATCTTAAATTCAAGCCCTCCTAACTTTTCAATAATCGCTTTATAATCATTGATTTCTGAGTTTAAATTTATAACTCTACTTTGAGTATCTCTGTCTATATAAAGATGTGATGCTTTAACAAACATATCTCTGATTGTATCTATATCAGTTTTGAAATTATATTCAGGAGTATTTTTTTCAAGATTATCATTGATTATCTCTTTCTGTAACTCATAGAATTTGCATATAATTTCTTGCATTATTACTATTTGTTTTACTTTTTGTGCGTTCATACAAAATCAAATAAATTAATTATTGGTAATTGTTTTGTCTTATTCTTTTCATTACATCTCTTGGCATACAAGAATGGGAATATTCTCTCATACCATCTTACATCATTAGCCATTGAAGAAACATATTGATGAACATATTTATCGGGAATATCATCATCAAAGGTATATAATTTTACCCAATCTTCTTTTGAATTTCCGCCTATAAATTTGAAAAAATCATAATCTTCAAGATAATATTCCGTAAAGTGGCAAAATTCTTTAAATTGAACCGCATCTACGACCCGTGACCACTTTTCTAATATAACTCTTACATAAACTGTTTCTCGCTTAATTTGAGCCATTTCTGCAAGCCATCGTATAACTTCATAGACATCATCTTTTACTTTGAAGTTAATAAGACCGTGTGCAAATCCCCAATTATCTTCATCATTATCCCAATAAATACGTAAATCAAAAACTCTGCAACCTTGTTCAAATTGTGTTTTATAGTCTTTGTTTTGGCATCTTGCAATTAGAAGTCCCGGGAATAGCCACCAATTTTTTATAGGCAGATAAGTCATTGTATTATGACTGCCGAAATATATTCCTTTGTTTGCCATTATTCCTTACTTATAATATCTTTGATTATGTTATAAATTATATTTGGCGATGCGCTTACTCTTTCAATTACCTCAAAGAAAAGTTTTCTACCACCTAAATGGTATGCTTTAAGATATGCAGCATCTAATAAATCATAAGGTTTATCATCTTCAAAAATGGCGTTTTTAGAAGTATCTCCATTTTCATCAACTATAATATATTTTTTGCCATTAATAATACAAGAGCCGTTTTTCACGTCATACTTGCCATACCAATATTCTTTAGGGTAAAGAATATTATACTCTATTAAAAAATTATCTATCATAATTCATAAATTTTACAAATTATTCATCAAATCGCATACTGCCCAATGCTTCGTTGAGAAAGCTTGAAAATGTACTGACAAATTTTTCATTTTTTGATAAATCAAATTCACCCATAGTATCTAAGATACTGTGTGTTAATTCGTGATAGAATGTATTTGTCATACTTTCTTTTGATTGTTCAGAGATTTCATCACTATCCATAAAATTACGAGCAATATTAACTGTACTTGTTGCTAAGCAACAATTTCCCAATATTCCACCCGGCAATTTATCTACGATATTTACATTCATTCTAACGCCACCAACATTAAATGAATTAGGTATTATCTTTCCCATTTTTTGCTGTTATTTCTTAATTAGACAGAAGTCAGCCCACAGACTGATGAATTGTTTGCCACAATATGTGGCGAGAGCTTCGCTCTTTAAGCAAAGGCGAGAGCCGATGTTCGTAAACGTATTCGAGGGGGAGTAAGACGAGTACGCAAAGGCGAGACCCGCATATTCTGACTGATATTTGTCGCCTATCATTATCAGATGACGGT